>ENA-OPBS01003215-OPBS01003215.1-human-gut-metagenome-genome-assembly--contig:-NODE-3215-length-10517-cov-2.659339_pt1 | contig 10517 bp, 8 predicted proteins | sample MGYA00241074_ERZ501463 | MGnify/ENA primary metagenome ERZ501463 (study PRJEB25962, sample SAMEA2042578) | human gut metagenome | biome: human gut; feature: human-associated habitat; material: faeces...
GGGTTGCGAAATGTGTATTCGTACATCCGATCTCTGCCGCTTTTTTATTCATAAGAGAAGCGAAGCCCCGGACACTTCCTCCGATATGCTCCGCTATCATAACTGCACTGTCATTGTGTGATTCCAGCATCAGAGAATAGAGAAGGTCTCGCAGATAAAACTGCTGTCCTTCCCGGACTCCCAGCCTGACCTTTGGCTGCGATGCAGCTTCGGCTGACGCTGTCACTATTTCCTGTTCACTCTTCATATGTTCCAAAGCCAGAATACAGGTCATGATCTTCGTAGTGCTTGCCATGGGACGTTTTACATCTCCATCCTTTTCAAGCAGTACTCTTCCACTGTCACCATCCAGCAATACCGCATATCTCGCATGAAGTCCTGCAAGCACATTTTGTTCCTCTTCCTCAGGTTCTGACGATTCCGCAGTCTGCTCCGCTTTCACTGATTCTGCTCCATGCGTTACGGTTCCAGCTATAAAAAATACAACACTGTTTATGAACATTACCATCACTGCGATATGTCTCTTATATCTGTTCTTCCGGAAACGCTTCATATGTTCCTCCGCAGCCGATTCTCAATCTATATGTATGTATCCACTGCGATATCCATTCCATGAAATACCTGACTGATTTAAATATCCAGCTTTAACTGTGCTTCTTCCTCCGCTTCTGTTTTGAAGTTCTCAATCTGCTCTGGATTCATGCTCGGCAGATCATCCAGCGACTGGATGCCAAATCTGCGCAGGAATTCTTCTGTCGTACCAAACAGAATTGGCTTTCCCGGCACATTCATCCTGCCAACCTCACAGACCAGATTATACTCCACAAGGCGGTTCACTGCGTGGTCAGACTTCACACCACGGATCTTCTCAATCTCAAGCTTTGTTACCGGTTGTTTATATGCAATAATCGAAAGTGTCTCTAGCTGTACGTCTGTCAGCGTGTATTTGCGAGGCTGTTTTGCAATGCGTATCAGATATTCATAACTTTCTGCCTTGGTACACATTTGAAAGGAGTCTTCCAGTTCGATGATCTTCACGCCACGCTCTTCTGCGCCATTGATCTTATCCATCATGCAATGGATAATCCTTCTTGTGGTGTCCTCATCATGTCCTATCGCCAGTGCGATCTTAGACAGTTCCACTGAATCACCCATGGTAAATAAAATGGACTCAATAATTCCTTCTAATCTGTTGATTTCCACTATATATCCTCCTGTATTACATCTGCGATGTAATAACAATATCGTCAAACGGCTGTTCCTGTTCGATTGAAATCTTACCTGCTTTCATCATTTCCAGGATTACCAGAAATGTCACCACGATCTGTGTCTTGGAGCTCTGGCTGGTCAGAAGATCCCGGAAGCTGAATCTCTCATGCATCAGCGCATATGCCTCTACTTCGGTCATCTTCACCTCGACCGTTATCTCTTCCTTCTCGATCTTACCAAACTTCGAACGCACCGGGTCAATCTTGTCCACCTGTTTTTTCATAATGGACTTAAAAATCTGATCGAGCTTTGCCAGATTCATATCCCCGACTAATTCTGCAAGATCTACCGGTTCCTCATACTCTGCAACTTCCGGTGGGATCGTAGGTTCCTTAAAAAACACCTGCTCCGCATCCATCTGTCTGTCCCTGAGTTCATAAGCCATGCACTTGTACATCTTGTACTCCAGCAGCTGCTGTACAAGTTCTGCCCTCGGATCTTCCTCCTCTTCCTCCTCGGATTCTTTCTTCGGAAGCAGCATCCTAGACTTAATATCGATCAACGTGGCAGCCATGACCAGAAATTCACTCATGACATTTAAGTCATTCCGCTTCATCTCCGCGATATATTCCATGTACTGATTCGTGATCTCTACAATCGGGATATCATAAATATTCACTTTATTTTTTTCCAACAGATGTAAAAGCAGATCCAGTGGACCTTCAAACACCTGAAGTTTTACCGTCAGCTCCATATATGATAACTTCCTTGCAATGTTTCGTCCGGTCTGCCATGACACAAACCATAAGAATTTAATTTGTAAATCGCAACGTATCAATTTTATATGGAAACCGAAAAAAAAGCAAGCATAATGTACAGGTTCTCCGGCTAAAATGAAGTAGAAACGTCGCAGGCTGCGCCTTTTTGCAGATATGTGACACTGAAACCCAAAATTTTCGGAGGTATCCCAAATGCGCCTGTTATGCTCTGCCCTTCTTTCTGCAAACCTGCTCCTTGGAAGCAGTTTTTCCCTCCTGTCACCGTACCATTTTTTGTGTCAGGACAATATTCTCCCAAAAAACATTTTTTCCTTTGAGAGAACCTTTGTTCTTTCCGAGACACCGGCGGAATCCACTCCGGCGGCTGATTCGTCTGACGTTCTCAATCTGTCTGCCCCGAGCGTTCTTCTCATGGAAGCATCTACCGGAACGATTCTGTATGAAAAAAATTCCCATACAGTCCTCCGCCCTGCAAGTATCACGAAAATCATGACGCTAATTCTCATTTTTGACGCGATCGAATCCGGTCAGATTTCTTTAGAAGATACTGTCACCGTGTCAGAATACGCTGCCAGCATGGGTGGCTCGCAGGTCTTTTTGGAACCGAATGAAACGCAGACCGTCGACACCATGATCAAATGTATCAGCATCGCAAGTGCCAATGACGCATGCGTTGCCATGGCGGAATTTATCTGCGGCAGTGAAGCCGCTTTCGTAGAAAAAATGAATGAGCGTGCCAAAGGACTTGGCATGAACGACACTACATTTGTAAATTGTTGTGGTCTTGACGTTGACGGACATATGACAAGCGCCTATGATGTTGCCCTGATGTCCCGCGAGCTGACCACGAAATACCCACAGATCCATGATTATTCTACCATCTGGATGGATACGATCACGCACGTCACAAGACGCGGTTCGGAGGAATTTGGTCTGACAAACACCAACAAGCTGATCCGGCAATATCAGTATGCAACCGGGCTTAAGACCGGCTCGACGAGCCTTGCAAAGTACTGTGTCTCCGCCACCGCAGTAAAGGACGGCATGGAACTGATTGCAGTCGTCATGGCCGCCCCGGATTTTAAGATCCGGTTTGCCGATGCAGCCACACTTTTAAATTACGGTTTTTCCAAATGTCGGATTTATTCGGATGAGAACACCGACACACTCGCCGCACTCCCATTAAAAAAAGGAATTTCCGATGAAGTCTCTCTCTGCTACCGCTCCCCATTTCAGTATGTGGTTACAGACGGTTCCGATCTCTCCGGTATCACAAAAGAACTGGAACTGCCGGAATCTGTGGAAGCCCCGGTTGCATCCGGTGATGTCATCGGGCGCGCTGTCTATAAACTGGGCGACAGGGAACTTGGAACAGTCGACATTTTATGCAGCGAGGATATTGCCGCCGCTGTCTACAAAGATTATTTTATGGAATCACTGCAAATGTACCTGCCATAAATCTGCGAATTATTACCGGAACAAAGTGTAAATAAACTGTATCAAAAAGCAAAGGGCAGAGAAACCTCTCACCGGCTCTCCACCCTTTGTTACCATTTTACAGCAACGGTGCAAACAGACGCATCATGCCCTGGAAAATACGAATGAACACATTCTGACCTCTGCAGAATTCCAATGTCATTTCCTCGGAAGCCGCAAAAGTATCCATACAGTCCTCTTTCAACTGCATCAAGGCTTTCGTTTTATACATAAACACACCACACTCAAAATGCAGGAACAGACTGCGGTAATCCAGATTGATACTTCCCACAGTTCCAATCTTATCATCACAGAGAAAACTCTTGGCATGAATAAAACCAGGTGTATACTGATAAATTTTTACACCACATTTGAGCAGCGGTTCATAATGGGACTGCGTCAAAAGGAAAATCATTTTCTTATCCGGGATTCCCGGTGTCACAATCCGCACATCCACACCACGCTTTGCAGCGTTGCACAGGCTCACCAGCATCTCATTGTCAATGATCAGATACGGCGTGAAAATATATACATACCGCTCTGCATGGTTGATAATGTTCAGATAAATATTCTCTCCTACTGTCTCATGATCTAACGGTGTATCACCATAAGGCTGTACAAAGCCGTCTCCCTCAAAAGGTTCTTTCTGGTATACCTGTGGCATGAACTGTTTGTAATCCTCAGAGGAATGGTTGATGTAATTCCACATTTCCAGAAACATCACAGTCATACTCCACACAGCTTCGCCCTCTAAACGGATTCCGGTATCTTTCCAGTAGCCAAACCGTGACGCCACATTAATATATTCGTCCGCAAGATTGATTCCTCCGGTAAATCCAACTTTTCCATCAACCACAAAAATCTTCCTATGATCCCGGTTATTCATAATAACGGACATAATCGGACGGAATGGGTTAAACGCGGCACACTTAATGCCTTTTGCCTGCAATATCTTATAATATTTTGGCGGCAGTGTATTGATGCAGCCGATATCGTCATAAATCAGCCGGACATCCACACCCTCTTTGCTTTTTTGCTCAAGTACCTCCACGATGCGGTCAAACATCACTCCCTGATCTACGATAAAATATTCTAGAAAAATAAAATGTTCTGCTTTTTCCAGCTCTGCAAGCATATCCGGGAACATCTCTTCTCCACAGCTGTAATATTTTGTGGACGTATTATGATAAAGCGGAAATCCTGCCCAGTCATTGATATATCTGGACTGACGATAAACAGAAAGATCCTCTCTCGCTAACTGTTCTTTGATCTCCGGTGTCTGATAAAGGCATGCACTCACCTCCCGGTTCACGGAATCCATACGTTCCTGTGTTTTCTTCGTAAGACTTGATCTGCCAAAAATCATATATAATAACAGTCCAAGCACCGGGGACAGCAGGATAATGAATGTCCACGAAAGTTTATTTGCTGGATTCGTCCAACGGTTTACGATCACCAGCACCACAATAATTGCGATCACACGAATTGCAAGGTTTGCATAGGTAAACTGATAACTGAACTGATACATGACCATTACAAGCCAGAAAAACTGGAGGATAATGGAAACTGCAACGATAGAAAATCTTCCTAATAATAAATGTGCTATTTTTTTCATCTGTATTCATCGCCCCTTTCCCATTATTCTAATATTAGACTATTAAAATGTCAAACTACAAGGTTGTTCACATGTAGCATTCCCCAGCATTTTCTGCCAATCTGCTCCCCTCTCGGATATACACTCTCATAGAGTTTTAATTTCATCTCTGCCGGCGTATAATCCGGGTGTTTCTGATATGCAAGCGCAACCGCACCGGAAACTACAGGTGCTGCCATCGAGGTTCCGCTTTTCACAATATATCCCTTTGCATCTTTACTGCAGCTTTTCACATTTGTTCCAGGTGCAAGGACTTCCGGTTTCACGATACAGCATTCCGTCGGCCCGAATCCGCTGTAATTTTTTGTCAGTCTCCCACTGTTTCCTGTTTCTGTCACATTATCATCCCAGCTTCCGACCGTCAGCACTTTTCTGGAAATTCCCGGAATTGTGACAGAGTTTTCCTTTGGGCCATTATTTCCCGCCGCTGTCACCACCATGATTCCCTGATTCCACGCCTCGTCCACAGCGTGAAGCAGCTGCTCCTGCTCATTTTTTCCTGCACTTGCCATCATCCCGACTGAAATATTTAAAATTTTCACCTGATATTTCTCCCTGTTTTGTAAAAGCCAGTCCATTCCCTCTAACACATGGCTGGTAACTCCGTTCCCCTTCCGGTCCAATACTTTTAGTACCACAAAACGAACCCTTGGCGCCACCCCGCTTAACAGCCGCACGCCACGCTTATCCTTAGACATCAGTCCACTGCCGCCAATGATTCCTGCGACATGCGTTCCATGCCCATTATCATCATACGCCGCAAGTTTCTTCTGGCAGAAATCCTCAAAATGTAAAATTCTCTGGTCAAAGTCCAGATGTGGGGCAATCCCGGTATCCATGACTGCCACAGTGATATTTTTGCCGTTCAAGCCCATTTTATATGCACGGTCACAATGAATGACACGTTTCACTCGATCCATAAATGTTATCCTTTTTTCTATCAGTATATGAAAATCAGAAACTTCCAGTGACAAAGCCAAAACAATAGCATGCACGCTCCGCGAACATTCTATTGTCAAACAAAATGAGGTATTCCCCGAAAGTAACACTTTTGGAAAACACCTCACATATTATTTTTTCTATTTTATTCGTTTATTAGTTGTTCTCTGGAACATCTTTCATGGAGAAGCTGATTCTTCCCATCTTATCTTTTCCAAGGCAGATAACGGTTACTTTATCACCTAATGTAAGAACATCTTCTACACGATTGATTCTCTCTTTGGAAATCTTGGAAATGTGTACCATTCCTTCTTTTCCAGGAGCGAACTCGATAAATGCACCAAACTCTTTGATGCTTACAACTGTTCCGGTGAAGATCTGGCCTTCCTCAAAATCAGTTGTGATCGTCTTGATCATGTCGATTGCTTCCGCCATCTTCTCTTTGTCTGTTCCACATACAGATACTGCACCCTCATCTGTAATGTCGATCTTGACATCTGTGCGGGCAATGATCTCGTTGATGGTCTTACCTTTCTGACCAACCACATCACCGATCTTATTTGGATCGATCTGAATCTGGATGATCTTAGGAGCGTATGCACCAACTTCTTTACGAGGTTTTGAAATTGCTTTGGACATTACTTCATCCATAATGTAAAGTCTTGCCTCACGTGTTCTTGCAATTGCCTCCTCTACGATTGGTCTTGTCAGACCATGGATCTTAATATCCATCTGGATTGCTGTGATACCTTTATGGGTACCGGTTACTTTAAAGTCCATGTCTCCGAAGAAGTCCTCAAGTCCCTGGATATCCGTAAGTACGATATAATCATCATCTGTATCACCTGTTACAAGACCACAGGAGATACCTGCTACCATGGATTTGATTGGTACACCTGCAGCCATAAGTGCCATACAGGATGCACAGGTAGATGCCATGGAAGTAGAACCGTTAGACTCAAATGTCTCGGATACCGCACGGATTGCATATGGGAATTCCTCCTCAGAAGGAAGTACTGCAACAAGTGCTTTCTCAGCAAGTGCTCCGTGTCCAATCTCACGACGTCCCGGTCCACGTGATACCTTTGTCTCTCCTACAGAGTATGCAGGGAAGTTATAGTGATGCATATATCTCTTTGTTGTGATATTTGCATCAAGTCCGTCGATTTTCTGAATCTCTGATAAAGGAGCAAGTGTTACAACATCACAAATCTGTGTCTGTCCACGGGTAAACATTGCAGAGCCGTGAACTCTAGGAATCAAATCAACCTCTGCTGCGAGTGGTCTGATCTGGTTGATTGCACGGCCGTCCGGACGCTTATGATCCTTTAAAATCATCTTTCTGACTGTCTTCTTCTGATACTGGTAAATAGCCTCACCAAGTACTGCAAGGTACTCCTCATTGTCAGCGAAGGCTTCCTCTAACTGCTCTGTGATAGCTCTTATATTTTCCTCACGCTTCTGCTTCTCATCTGTGAATACTGCCTCCTCCATCTGCTCAGGAGTAACAATTTTCTTGATATCCTCAAACATCTGCTCCGGAATAGCACAGCTCTCATACTCATGCTTTGGCTTTCCAATCTCATCACGGATCTGATCCATAAATGCGATAACTGTCTGGTTGATATCGTGGCACTTGTAGATTGCCTCAATCATCTGATCCTCAGGAATCTCATTGGCTCCTGCTTCAATCATGATGACCTTTTCCTTTGTAGAAGCAACTGTGAGCTGTAAATCGCCCTCATCCCACTGCTTCTGTGAAGGGTTTACGATAAACTCTCCATCAACAAGTCCCATCTGTGTCATGGCACATGGTCCGTCAAACGGAATATCTGATATATGAACAGCAAGAGCTGTACCGATCATTGCAACTATCTCAGGACGGCACTCAGGATCCACTGACATGACAAGGTTGTTTAATGTAACATCATTTCTGTAATCCTTTGGGAAAAGAGGTCTCATAGGACGGTCAATTACACGATCTGTAAGGATAGCGTTCTCAGATGCCTTTCCCTCACGCTTGTTAAAACCACCCGGAATTTTTCCTACAGAGTACATCTTCTCCTCGAACTCAACGCTGAGTGGGAAGAAATCCACACCGTCACGTGGCTTGTCAGATGCTGTAGCTGTTGAAAGGACTGTTTTATCACCATACTTGATAAAAACAGCTCCGTTTGCCTGAGCTGCTACTCTTCCGATATCTACAGTAAGAGTCCTGCCGGCAAGTTCCATTGAATAACTTTTGTACATATTAATTCTCCTTAAAAATTCTTTTGCAGAAGTGTATTCCTCTTCCGAAACTACTAAACAATACATGTATGCTCATGCACTCTTTAGTGGTCTCGGCTTACTTCTGCTTTTCAAAAAACAATAATAAAAACAATAATAGAGCGGAATAATAATTACTCCGCTCTAAAGAAAATACTATTTTCTAAGTCCTAAACGCTCGATAAGTGAACGATATCTCTCGATATCAATCTCCTTAAGGTATGCAAGTAATCCACGTCTCTGACCGATCATCTTTAACATTCCTCTTCTTGAGTGATGATCCTTTGGGTTCTGTTTGAAATGCTCAGTTAACTCTGCGATTCTTGCTGAAAGAATTGCAATCTGAACCTCTGGTGAACCTGTGTCATTTGGTGTTCTACCGTACTCTGCGATAATAGCCTGTTTCTTTTCCTTTGCGATCATTGTTGATCCTCCTTATATTATAATGCGCCCTGATAACTGTATGATGCTCAGCAATAGGTCGGAGTGTCCAACTACCGAACATGGGCAAAACCACACTTATGCAGTATAGCATAGTAAGCATTTGTTGTAAACTGTTTTTTTATTAATCCGGCAAATATCTTACGACACAAATCGGATTTCTGTAATATGCATTTGAAACCTTGATTCCATCACGCTTGTTGCTGGCATGTACAATCTGTCCGTTTCCGATATAAATTGCAACATGTGAGATACTCCTTCCACTTCCGTAGAAGAATAAATCTCCCGGCTTTGCTTCAGATGCACTGATTTTTGTGCCGTATGAAGGCTGTGCTCTTGATGAATGCGGTAATGAGATTCCATACTTTCCAAGAATTCTCATTGTGAAGCCTGAGCAGTCAACTCCCTTCTCAAGGCTTGTACCACCCCACACATATCTGTTTCCGACAAACTGTAACGCATACGATACAACAGATGCCCTTACATCTGATACGCCGTCACCATACTTCACCTGCTCTATTGTCTTTGCTGTAGGAAGTGCCTGTGCCAGTGTCACATAATCCTGTGATATATATCCTACCGAATCATCCACACTTATCTCAACCCAGCCGTCAGCGACAGAATTAACCGTGAATGCCTCTGAATTTCCAACCTGCGAAAGCACCGCAGCCTCTGTTGACTTCTCTGCACGCACATTCAGTGTTTCCGTATTTACTGTGGCAACCGTCTTAATCTCCTGTTCTGCAATAGCCTCTGCCTCATCTCCTGTCACAAGATACTGCTTGTTTACATATCCTGTCACCTTGCCTGATGTGACCTTGTACCATTCTCCGGCATCCTCAAGAAGCTCACAGGCATTGTGATTGGTAAGTATTCCTATTACCTCGCTGTCTGTCGAAGCTTCCTGTCTGATATTTAAGTTTCCGCTGCTGATAACCGACATACCAAGATTTGTGTAACCACAGGTCTGTGCGGCTGTCGGTGTCTGGGATGCCTCATTTGCCTGTTCTGTCTCCTGTGCAGTATTGCCAACCTGTGCACCCTGAGCAGATGCAGTAACAACATTGCTGTCGTTTTGCGCTACCGATACGTCAGCTCCATAATAAGTAAGAGCCGATGTAACCCCTGCTGTGAGAAGCTCTGTGGCATCTGCCGCCTCTGTCAGACCAAGGGCCACCCCCGCATTGACTGTTCTGTTTTCCTTTAATGATGTTCTGGCATCTACTGTGCTGCTTGAACTCATAGATACAGCACCTATAATAATAGCAAACGCTACAACGCCTGCTGCCTGTCCTAATTTTAATTTATTTTTCATATAGCCTCCAGTTCATGCTATCCATAATCCCATGTTTACGAGTATATCACAAATTGTTAAAATGTCAATATTTCTTCGTAATATTTCCGTAATATTTGTCATTTTTTCGTTATTTTGGGTAATTTCGCAAAAAAACAGCCACACTAGAATGTGTGACTGCCTGCATAATTAATTGTATAATTGATATCTGCACTCATCTGGCTCTTTAACGCTTCTATTGAATCAAACTTCATCTCAGGTCTTACGAACTTATGAAGCTCTACCATGATATCCTGTCCGTAAACATCCTGCCCAAAATCTATGATATATGTCTCTGCACCGATTGGATTTTTGCCCTCTATAGTAGGCTTGCATCCTATATTGGTTACACCAAGGTACCAGTTGTCCCTGACAAGAACTCTTGACATATACACTCCCTTTGGTGGAAGCAGCTTAT
>ENA-OPBS01003221-OPBS01003221.1-human-gut-metagenome-genome-assembly--contig:-NODE-3221-length-10504-cov-3.119437_pt1 | contig 10504 bp, 9 predicted proteins | sample MGYA00241074_ERZ501463 | MGnify/ENA primary metagenome ERZ501463 (study PRJEB25962, sample SAMEA2042578) | human gut metagenome | biome: human gut; feature: human-associated habitat; material: faeces...
CCTGCCGCAACGTTCTCTTCACGGCATCAGCATCTCTGGCATACACACATCTCTCCAAATCCTGAATCTGATAAACATATTCTTCTCGTTTCGGCAGATTGTATTTCTCGCAGACCGGATTTGAAAAGTGGAGATTCCCCGTCTGGAAGTCCCATAAAAATAAATAGTCCTCCGTACTTTCACTTAGAAATTCTATCGTCTTCAGACATTGCTCAATCTCATTTCCTCGATGATCTATCATCTCATTCCTCTCTTCTCGCTTCATTTGTATCCTCCACCCGCTTTTCCACAATCTCAACTATTGTATTTATGATAGCACAACCAACAGCCAGATTCCACCCAACTTTAAATAAAAAAAGCGGAAAAACGGAACTCCGTTCCACTTTCCACCCGTAAAAAGAATCACCCTTTCGGACAGTGTTTTCTTCGTGTCAACTCTTTTATAAAAATCAGGACCACCCGTCCAACGGGTGGTTTGCTCTAGGGCTATAAGCCCTTGTTACTAGGCCAGCGTCTCAAGGCGCTGGCTTTCTCTTTCGGCTATGAGAATTCTGTTTACACAGCCTTCCCACAGCTCCGTTCAAGCCATATTGCTCTTGACTCGTCGCTACCCCTTAAGGGGCATTGTTACTACTTGGCATTAACCCTTAAAAGGGTCTTCATATTCTTTTACACTTAACTTATCCATTGCAATGTCGTGCTTTTCTTGTTCCTGGATATATTTTTTTATTGTTGCCTCATTTAATCCGACTGTGCTAACATAATATCCTTCTGCCCAGAAATGACGATTTCCAAATTTATATTTTAAGTTTGCGTGTTTATCGAATATCATAAGCGCACTTTTCCCTTTTAAGTATCCCATGAATGATGATACGCTTATCTTTGGCGGAATACTTACTAACATATGGATATGATCTGGCATTAGATGTCCTTCAATAATTTCAACACCTTTATAACCGCACAGTTGCTTTATAATATCTCTTATGTCCTCTTTGTATTGATTGTAAATTACTTTTCGTCTATACTTTGGTGTGAAGACGATATGATATTTGCACATCCATTTCGTATGTGCGAGTGAATTTTCTTTCTTCGCCATAAATTACCTTTCCTTTCTGCAATATAGCCTGAACAACTTTATTGTAAATCGAAAGGTAATTTTTTTGTATAACAATCGACGCGCACCCGCATAGCGGGTGGTTGATTGTTTCGCCCATCTCCTTTTTTCGGATCAGCGAAAAACTCCAATGGGCTCAACAGACTAAAGTCCATAAAAAAAGCCGCTTCCTAATCTGGTCTCATCAGAAAAGGAAACGGCGTATTTCTTATTAAGCCAGCTTGCTCTTTGCAAGCTCTGCTAACTTTGCAAATCCTTCTGCATCGTTGATAGCCATATCGGATAATACCTTACGGTTCATAACAACGCCGGCCTGCTTTAAGCCATACATGAATTTGCTGTAGGAAAGGCCATTGATACGGGCAGCAGCGTTGATACGGGCGATCCACAGCTGTCTGAACTGTCTCTTTCTCTCTTTTCTTCCTGCATAGGAGCTGGTTAAAGCTCTCATTACGGACTGCTTTGCTACTCTATACTGTTTGGAACGTGCGCCTCTGTAACCCTTGGCTAACTTCAGCACTCTGTTATGTTTCTTCTTGGCATTTAAGCCGCCTTTAATTCTTGCCATTGCTTATTTTCCTCCTTCTTAATCCCGAATCTATTATAAGTACGGTAAAATCTTCTTCATTACCTTGCTGTTTGTGCTGTCAGTAACGATGTCTTTTCTAAGATTTCTTTTCCGCTTTGTAGATTTCTTAGTTAAGATATGGGATTTGTAAGCTTTATTTCTTACTAACAGACCTGTTCCGGACTTTTTGAAACGCTTTGCAGCTGCTCTGCTTGTTTTCATTTTAGGCATTGTAAATTCCTCCTTAAAATTATCCCTATTTTTTTGCAGTTAAAAACATTACCAGGCTTCTTCCCTCTACCTTGGAAGGCTTGTCAACGACTGCGATATCAGCAAGTTTCTCGGCAAAATCATCCAGGATGTATCTGGTCTGATTCATATGGGCCATCTCACGTCCGCGGAACCGGAGCGTAACCTTGACCTTATTGCCTTTTTCGATGAATTTTCTTGCGGAACCAACCTTCGTGTTAAGGTCATTGGTATCGATATTAGGAGAAAGACGGACTTCTTTCACTTCGATGACCTTCTGCTTCTTTTTCGCTTCTTTTTCCCTACGGATCATCTCATACTTATATTTGCCGTAATCAATGATCTTGCACACCGGCGGCTTTGCTGTCGGCGCGATCTTCACCAGATCAAGCTCTGCATCTCTGGCCATCTTATAGGCATCCTTTGCAGACATGATCCCAAGCTGCTCTCCATTTTCACCAATCAGACGAACTTCCTTATCACGAATCTGTTCGTTAATCATTAACTCGCTAATAGCCGTGCACCTCCATACTCATTTTAATATCGACAAAATAGAAAAGAAAAAGCAGATAGTAAACTATCCGCTCATTAACTGCATCGGTTCTGCATGCTGCTGCATGATTATGAAACCAATTCTGTATGAACCCGGGTCACTTGCTCGTGCCAGGGTGAGGCGGATACCTGCTTTCCTGTGGGCTGCTTTCACAACCTATGTAACTATACTATATTTCCAATGCGTTGTCAACTACTTTTCCCCCAAAAAAACGGCGTTTTTATCACCAGGAACAGGGAAGAGGCCCCTTTATGGACTTTTCTTTGCCATAAAAGGGCCTCTTCCGCCTGTTTTACCAGTTCCAGACCTTCAACATTACTGAATCCAGGCGCCATCCTCTCCAACATAAAAGCCGTCCGGCGTCCTTGCATCGGTCATCATAGCTCCAGGCGTGCCGCCGTCCTGATCTGTGCGGAAATAATACCATTTCCCGCCAATCTCGTGCCAGCCTGTATACATATGGCCCCGGAAGCCGTCATACTCTGTATGCAGATAGTACCAGTGATCCTCCCACTGGAACCAGCCGTCTTCCATCCAGCCGTCTTCATCGAAGTAATACCAGTCTGAACGTCCATTGTAGGTCAGGTACTCCCACTGTCCGTGTGGATACGTACCATCACTGTAACGGATCCACCAGCCGTTCAGATTCCAGGCTCCCTGAGCATCTCGATAGCCTCCGGCTGCCGCAATGGCTTCACTGGTGTAGTAGTGGCCATGTTCAGATCCAATGGCATATCCTCTGGAGTAGAAGCCGTAAATGTTTCCATCAATTTTCAGATATTCTCTCGAGGGAATATACCCATTTTGTTCTGTGAACTGGTTTCCTTCCAGGACCCACTCCCCAGTCTTTCCCGCTGCATTGACAACCTGGCCCTTTTGATCCTCGATGGGTTTTCTGGAGCTGCCGCTGCCATTTTCTTCTGACGCGTCATCGTCATCATCATCTTCTTTGGATCCGCCGCTGCTATACTCCTTCCAGAGGGCAGTAAAGGTTACGTCCTTCTCCGGCATGGTAAAGCTTCCGGTAGTCTCCGTTACGTCCGTACTGGTCCAGCCTGCGAATACATGGCCTGCCCAGGTCGGTACCGCTGCAGAGATAGTCTGGGTGGTTCCGCTTAAGATGTTTTCAGCCTTCGCAGGCATTCCCTGCGCTGCTCCCTTTGCTTCACCATCGGAGTAAGTGATGGAATACTTTGTCTCCGTATCGTCCGGCTCGCCGTCTCCATTTGCGTCCACTTTCCAGGTGGCAGTAAAGGTTACGTTAGCCTCCGGCATGATAAAGTTCCCGGTGGTTGCCTGTACTTCATCACTGGTCCAGCCTGCAAATACATGGCCTGTCCACGTCGGTTCCGTTGTCGGGAGGGTCTTCGTTGTTCCGCTTAAGATGTCTGTCTCATTCTGCGGCATATTCTGCGCATTTGTACCAGCTGTACCGGCAGCGTAGGTGATGGAGTATGTGGTTTCCGTCTCATCGGGCTCTCCGTTGTCGTTTACGTCCACCGCAAAGGAAGTCCAAATAGTTGCAGTTTCAGAAACAGTATATTCGATTTCATAGTTTCCATTTTCATCGATTTTGCTGCGATCAATGGTTTGGGGCGTTCCGCCAATAAACAGCTGCCCGATCGTATACCCCTCATCAGGAACTATTTTTAACCTGATCGTATCACCGCTCCGCACCATCAAATCCTTATTGTCGAAGGTATCGCTGCCATACTGATAATTTCCGTGGCTTACGCTCCCCTCTTCTTCTACTAATGTGTGAATCTGCACATATTCTTTTTTTAGGATGATCTTCACCACATTATCTGTATTAGAAAGACTTTCAATTCCTATGATTTCTTTCTCCGGATACTCGTCTTGATACTGATCGATTACCGCTTTGATTTCAGGCCGCTCAATGTAGGCCCCTTCCTCAATAGCCGGACCGGCTATACCCCGATACTCAAAGGTTCCTACCTTTATTCCACTCTCGCTTCCAAGATAGATTTCTACAGAATACGGAATGGTTTCTGCCTGAGCCGCCTCCACATATTGGGGAGTAAGAAGGATCTTAACGGTTTCAGACGCTGTCGGCGGATACTCCATGGTAAGAGTGCCAGCTTTCATCGCTTCCAGCAGTTCCGTTCGGGAAACCGACTCATTCCCCCAGTGAATATGTGTATCACCAGTTCCCAACGTCCAGCCCTGGAATACCTTTCCTTTAGGCGTTGCCGTCTCGTCTGGAATCACGTTGCTATACAGCGGCTGGGAAAGAGAATCATCTCCTGGCAAAGTAAAGGAATCACTCAAGGGAACCTGCGCCCCTCCATTGTTCCATACAAACTGATAGTTGATTTCCTTCGATGTGATCCGTACAAGAGTCTCTGCATCCGTATCGGCCCAACCGGCAAATTCCATCGTAACCTTTTTCCTGTCATACCATTTTCCGTCTACATCAATGGGTGCAAGCTGATCGGTTAGATTCACGGGATCACCATTTTCATTCTGCGGAGATACGACCACCTGATCAATATACCAACCCCAATCCGGATCGATATAATAGGTAACATTCTGGTTAAATTCAATGGCATCGCCCTTCTCAATCGAAGCGGCGCTATCTACTCCGCCATCGTTATATGCCCAGGATACCTGAAGCCCATCTCCCTTCTCATACAGGATCGCCTGCTGATCAAAGTATTCCCGCATACTGCCGCCGGTCATTTTTAAGGGACACTTGATATTGCTGAATGCAATCGTATATATTCTGTTGCGCGAAAGGAATCCTCTATCTACTGTTATGGTAACGTCAGCAATTTTCTTTCCTGCCGTGTCAAACAATTCACTGTTTTCCTCAGAATTCCAGCTTCCTGACAAAAATCCCGGATCCACCGGTATCATCAGAGCCTGGTCATTGACGGCAAGCGCATCAAAAATCCAAGCTGATCCTAAGAAGTCCGAGTTGGGATTCAATCGAATCGACAGTGAGTCGTCTCCTTCAGGAACCGAAATCGTTCCCGTTTTACCAGCTTCCTGCCAGCTTCCACCCTGAGATATCTCCACCGTAGTGTTATGGAAAATACTCTCATTGGAAAAATCATACGTAAACGCCAGCGCCGGTTTCGAGAAGGTGATATTGATCCCTATATCCTCTGTAAGGTTCGTTCCGTTGATCGTATATTCCCTCAGATGATTGGGCGCATCGGCGGAGTTGTAATCCAAGGCAGGATCCTCAGTACACTCCACTTTCACTGCATATCCCTGGGCGATGGTGATGGGAATACTGAAGCTTCCGTTTTTCGCAACGTCGATCTCAATAGTATCTCCCACATACTGTCCATTCACCGTGTTTCCAATATTAGTTTCTGTCCCGGAAGCGGCTGTAACAGTAAGAGTCACCTTATACGCCTCTTTATAATAAAGGCGGATCGTTCTTCCGCTGCCTTCCTTAAAGTTTCCAACCACGCCGTTGTTGACTTTTGTACTGTAATAGATCGTGTTTCCGATCCTGGAAACGATTTCGATTTCCTGCTCCTCGCCATCCTCTTCCCTATGCACAACGGCCTTCTCAAAGGCGTAGTTTCCCAGATCTTCCGTCAGACCTGCATCATTTAAAACGGCCTCTGCATTGTTTCGGATCGTCCCTGCCACGATCGTAAATTCATACTGTTCATCGGCAGGACTGCTCTCCAGATACACTTCAACGGGGATCTCGAGAGTACCCAGATGATCGTACCAAAGATAAAGCGCCGCTTGATCCTTCCCTTCAATCTCCGAAAAATTCACATGGGTAATACGGTCATTTCCCTCTTCATCCGTGGACGCATAGGCGTAGGACATATAGACCGCTTCTCCGTCAGGAGACACCTCGTCAGTTTTTGCAATCTGTCCCATCTGGTTTCCTTCCACCAGCTTCAGGATTTCGATACCGTCATCGTCGACGGTGATCTGAAGATTGTCCGCAGCAGCTGTAAACTCGGCCCCTGTCCGGGTATCCATCAGGAAAACATCCACATCCTGATACTCCGTTGCAGATTTAATAAAGGTAATCACATAAGAGGAAAACGATTCTGCCGTAAAGGTGATCCTGTCGGACTTCTCAATTTCATCCTTTATGCCTTCCGTTACCACAGTGGCGTCATAGACGCCCTCCTCGTTATGGGCTGCTGTCATCGGAAGATTGGGACGGTTTACGCCCATGGGACGCATTTTTCCCGGATGTTCCCTCTCCAGATGAACGATCATAACATCATCGTATTCCCCGGGAGTTTCAATGCCGCTGACCTCCACATTGACATTGCCATCCGGCTCGATCTCCGCGCCCTCGCCGTCAAAGAGACTAATATCAAGGGCCACATAGCCGGCCAGCTCCTCGCCTTCTTCAAGCTTCTCCAAAAGAGCCGCCTCCACAGCGGCGTCCTGCCCCAGGTCATATACCTCCAGAGCTTCCGCCTGTTCCAGAGCGCCAGCGGTCTTCTCCCGGATCTGGATCTCCATGCTGCCCACCTCTGCGGATAGAACATTTTTCTTCTCCGCGTTGGAAGAGGTCATCATTTTTGGCGTTTTCTTTTTTTCCATTTCCAAAGCTGTGGACACGGTTTCTTCCTTCTTCTGGCCTGCTCTTCCAGAACCGGCTTCAACATTAGAAAACGCCGATATGCTGTTTCCAAAAACCATCCAAACCGCCAGAAAACCAGCAGTGCTTCTTTTCACTAATCGCTTTATATCGCTTTTCATTTCTCTCCTCCTCACCCTTTTCTATTTTCTTTTCTGCCTTCAGGAGCCCAGATACCGTCTGCCGGAGGTCCTGCTCCGTCCTCCATTACGATCCCCGCATCATAGGGACGGCCCTTTGCATAACGCGGTCCATATTCTCACCCCCCTATCATTGATGTCCTGACCAGCTACGGTTCTGGACTTTTTACAGGCACAAAAGGCTGGAGTTCCTATAAAATAGATTATAGGAAGTAAAACGGCCATATCATAAAATTTTTGTATATAAATGTCAGTATTTCATATTGATATAGCCATTTTTAAATGATATAATCAAAGTTATTAGAGGGAGAAAGGCCTAATGTTGTACATAATCTATTTTATGCCGCGTTTTCATCCTAAACCCCAGCTTTTGATCCCTTCACGTCTGATCATTCTTTCGTGATGAAACAGTCAGCTTCCTGTAAGCGTCTTGGTCATACCCGTTTCTTTTGTGAATACCGGAGGCTTCTCTGTAAGGGTCTTTTCCCACTGTCTTCCAATACGTCCATATGCTCGTCTCTAATGTAAACATCAATGGAGTTATCCGCCTCCTGGCCTGCAAAGTGAGTCAATGAAATAAAAAAACCAGACCTTCTCACTTGAAAAGTCTGGTTTCAAAAATAATGCAGCATCCTGTCAATAAAAAATCAATGAACCTTGTTTAAATACTTTTTCAAAAAAAGGACTCTGCCAAAGCGGCGCGGGGCTCTTGTCCCCGGCCGCCTGCAGAATCCCCGTCTCCATTTTCTCTTCCTACCGTTCTCTAAAGCTGCCGCACTCAGTCTGGCCCACAGCCCTGGCCCCGTCTCCCAGGATCGAGATCCTCTCTGCACGGCACTGATGATCGTCGTTATACAGGCAGTTCAGAACGTCGCAGTCCACCTGCAGCCTGGTTTCCGGCGTCTTAAACAGGTTTTTGAACAGGCCTCCGCGGTTTTCCTCAAAGCTTCCGCAGCAGGTATCACAGCTTTCCCTGGCATTGACTCCCTCCACCAGGATCCCCTGTTTGCAGCAGCACTTTTCCGAGTTATGGACGCAGCTTGCCACGGTACATTCCAGTCTCGTCATCGCATATACCTCCTTTTCCGTATTCAAAGGTAGTATACGCAGATTTCCGGCGTCCATTCCTCTACCGGTCGTTTACCTCTTCGATCCGCACCTTCAGCCGTTTCAGCCGCTCCAGGAGCATGGCGCTGTCCTTCATGGTAGGATAAAGCTTCACGATCTCCTGGCCTTTGCTGTCTATCAGCGTGTAATACATCAGCGAACCATTTTTCTTTTTCTTATGAAGCACCGCTTTTTTGATCTCCGTAAACGGCAGCTCCTTTGCGGCACTGAAGGCCGGGCGGACACGGATCTTTTTCCCGTCCACCGTGGTCTTCCATCTGAGCCCCCAGTAAGCAAAGGTCCCTCCGATCAGGGCGTTGATCACATAAAAGATCTTCAGCATTATATGTCCGTCTGTGACCGGATTGGCGTAAAAGCTCCCCATTGTGAGGATGTCCACAATACCGATCAGTGGGATCGCCATTGTGTACCGGATCTTCAGCACCGGAAGGTCCTCCAGGCGCGGCATTGTATCCTTTTTTATCTTAATTCCCATGATTTTCTCCTATTTTCTTATCTGGCTTTCATAATGATCTTCTGGCATTTTTTCTCCAGAAAGGCTTTGAACTGGCTGGGAGTGCCCCTGTAAAAGCCAGCCTTTTCCACTGGGATCACCGTAGAACGGGTCCAGAAGATCATATAATACTGCTCTGTCTCCTTGATCCACGATACACCCTCGTACCGGTAGCTGGTGGTGATCCCAGGATTTTCCAGCTGGAATGAATCCTCGTAAAAGGATACCGTACACGGCTCTCCCGCCAGACCGGAGCTTTCCATGATCATCTCCGCCTGGTTCCTTTCATCGGCATCCGGAGCGATCCTCTGTTTTTCCCTCCTCCTGTTTCCGTTCAGCTGGCCAAGGACGAGGACAAACACGCCTGCCATAAGAGCTGACTGGACGATCCGCTGCGCCAGCTCTTCCGCCGGAAAGGTCATGTAAAAAACAAAAAACGCCAGAAGCCCGAAGATCACATCAGAAAGATCCACCCTGGAAAGAAAATTCTTTTTTCCAGGCTTTTCTGCCGGCGCTGATTGTTTCGAGGCCAGTACCTGGTTATAATACATATCTTCATCATGCGTCATCCGCACAGCAAATAACGGTTCCATATCCATCACCTCACGGAGACAAACTCAGTCTTTGTCCCGCTTTTCCTTTCTAAGAACTCCCTAAGCTCCTCTGCAGTCCCCTTTTCCACATCCTCTTCCATAAAATACCGGACCACATTGCCCTTTTCTACCAAGACCAGCATTCCTGTAAATTCCAGGATCCGGCCCAGGTTGGAATAGCAGACCCTGGACGCCTCGTTCTTTCCAATGACCTCATAGCAATCGTCAAAAAACCGATACTCCCAGTCATAATTCATATCTTTTTTTCCTGCCTCATATTGAAGATGGATGGTCTTCTTTGCGTCAAACCATGCCTTAAAGATGGAATACACACCTGCAGCAAAGATCAGAAACAGCACTACGGCAATGGCCGAAAACGTCCGTGCCACCATACCGTCAAAAACAAGGCCTATGGCCAGTCCCATGACCGAAGCCATCAAAAGCCCAGCCAGGATCCTGTTTCCTCCCGATTGGAAGCCCAGCTTCCTGACTCCCTTTTCCAGATGCAGAAGCTTTTTTTCCGTCACCTGGTGATGCACCAGAAACCTGGCGTCTTCTTCCCTGTTAAGTTCCATTTGAGATTTCCCCTCCCGGATATATTTTATTTTTCCGATCATTTTCTGATCAGATCCTCTGCGGATCCAGTCACGCGCTTTCTTTTTTCTTATTGAGCTCCGGCCACACAGTACGCAGCATGGTCCCATAGCAGGCCGCTCCGCCGATAAAGTTGGAGACCGGCTCTGCCAGAAATACCCCCATGGCCCCCAGGCCTCCCAGCCTTGGGAATAAAAGCGTCAGCGGTAAAACGATGATGACCTTCCGGAATATGGAAAAAAAGGTGGCCTGTTTGGCCTTTCCCAGGCCAATGAAGCAGGCCTGTCCCGAATACTGAAGAGACATCATAAAAAAGCCGAAAAAGTAGACCCGTACTGCCGGAATAGCCGCCTGTACCAGGGTTTCATCCCGGTTGAAGATGTGGATAAACGTCTCCGGGAAGATCGAGATCAGGATCCAGCAGAAGGTGGTAAAGGCAATGGTGGAAACTGATAAAAAACGGATGGCCTTTTTCACCCGG
>ENA-OPBS01003225-OPBS01003225.1-human-gut-metagenome-genome-assembly--contig:-NODE-3225-length-10497-cov-5.691726_pt1 | contig 10497 bp, 10 predicted proteins | sample MGYA00241074_ERZ501463 | MGnify/ENA primary metagenome ERZ501463 (study PRJEB25962, sample SAMEA2042578) | human gut metagenome | biome: human gut; feature: human-associated habitat; material: faeces...
AAAGAGTGGAACATTAATAAAGAACATGTAACACTTGGAGTTACCAAATTGTAATAAAAAAATGCAGGGGCGAAATTTTGGCCCCTGCTATCATGATAGTTTGCAGTACAACCGAATAAGATTGAGACTCTGGCAGCTGTGTTTTCATAAGAAAACAGGCTCGCCTGAATCATACATTACAGGAGGAGCAAAATGATTGACAAACAGTTTGACAAAGAAACCTTCAAGAAAAGTGTAAAAGACAACGTTAAGTTTCTTTACCGCAGAAAGCTTGAAGAGGCAACACAGGAGCAGCTTTTCCAGGCTGTAAGCTACACAGTGAAGGATGTTATCATTGATAACTGGCTTGATACTCAGAATGCCTACGAGGCACAGGATCCGAAAATCGTATACTATATGTCCATGGAGTTTCTTATGGGACGTGCCCTTGGAAACAACCTTTTAAACCTTGGTGCATATGGTGAGGTGAAGGAAGCCCTTGAAGAGCTGGGAATTGACATCAATGCGCTTGAGGATCAGGAACCGGATCCGGCACTTGGAAACGGTGGTCTGGGAAGACTTGCAGCATGCTTCCTTGACTCCCTTGCAACACTTGGATATAGTGCATATGGCTGCGGAATCCGTTACCGTTATGGTATGTTCAAACAGGAAATCAGAGACGGATATCAGGTTGAGGTTCCGGATGCATGGCTTGAGGAAGGCTATCCATTCGAGCTTCGTCGTCCGGAGTATGCCAAAGAGGTACATTTCGGCGGATATGTAAGAGTTGAATATGACCAGGCTACAGGTCAGAACAAATTCATCCATGAAGGATACCAGGCTGTAAAGGCTATTCCATACGATATGCCGATCGTTGGATACGAGAATAATGTAGTAAATACACTTCGTATCTGGGATGCAGCTGCTATTGAAGAGTTTGGATTTGATTCCTTTGACAAAGGTGATTACAAGAAAGCTGTTGAGCAGGAGAACCTTGCAAAGGATATTGTAAACGTACTTTACCCGAACGACAATAAGATGTCCGGTAAAGAGCTTCGTCTGAAACAGCAGTACTTCTTCGTATCTGCCAGCCTTCAGGCAGCGATTGCCAAATACAAAAAAACACACGATGACATCACAAAGCTTCATGAGAAGGTTGTATTCCAGATGAATGATACTCATCCGACAGTTGCAGTTGCAGAGTTGATGCGTATTCTTATCGATGAGGAAGGTCTTGGCTGGGATCAGGCATGGGATATCACAACAAAATGCTGTGCTTACACCAACCACACCATCATGTCCGAGGCACTTGAGAAATGGCCGATCGAGCTGTTCTCCAGACTGCTTCCGCGTGTATATCAGATCATCGAGGAGATCAACCGTCGTTTCATTCTTGAGATCCAGCAGAAATATCCTGGAAACTTCGAGAAGATCAAGAAGATGGCGATCATCTATGACGGACAGGTTAAGATGGCTCACCTTGCGATCGTTGCAGGCTACTCTGTAAACGGTGTTGCACGCCTTCATACCGAGATCCTCAAGAATCAGGAGCTGAAGGATTTCTATGAGATGATGCCTGAGAAGTTCAACAATAAAACAAACGGTATCACACAGAGACGTTTCCTTGCTCATGGAAACCCGCTTCTGGCTGACTGGGTAACAGACAAGATCGGACCGGACTGGATCACAGATCTTTCCCAGCTTTCCAAGCTTAAAGTTTACGCAGACGATGAGAAGGCTCTTCAGGAGTTCATGACCATCAAGTTCAAGAACAAAGAGCGTCTTGCAAAATATATCCTGGAGCACAATGGTGTTGAGGTTGACCCGCACTCTATCTTCGATATCCAGGTTAAGAGACTTCATGAGTACAAACGTCAGCTTCTTAACATCCTGCATGTGATCTATCTGTACAACCAGATCAAGGCACATCCGGAGATGGATTTCTATCCAAGAACATTTATCTTTGGTGCAAAAGCTTCCGCAGCTTACGCACGTGCAAAGAAGATCATCAAGCTGATCAACTGTGTGGCAGATGTTGTAAACAATGATGCTTCCATCAACGGTAAGCTGAAGGTTGTATTCATCGAGAACTACCGTGTATCCAACGCTGAGATCATTTTTGCGGCAGCAGATGTTTCCGAGCAGATCTCCACAGCAAGTAAAGAGGCTTCCGGTACAGGTAACATGAAATTCATGCTGAATGGTGCTCCGACACTTGGAACCATGGATGGTGCTAACGTTGAGATTGTACAGGAGGTTGGCGAGGAGAATGCATTTATCTTCGGTATGAGCTCCGACCAGATCATCAACTATGAGAACAACGGCGGTTACGATCCGGACTTCATCTACAACACAGATCCGGAGATCCGTCAGGTACTGATGCAGCTGATCAACGGAACCTTCTCCAGCGATACAGAGATGTTCCGTGACATCTACAATTCACTTCTCGACAAACGCAACATGCCGAGACCTGACCAGTACTTCATCCTTGGCGACTTCCGTTCCTATGCAGAGGCACAGAAGCGTGTTGAGGAAGCATACAAAGATGAGAAACGCTGGGCTAAGATGGCACTTCTCAATACAGCATGCAGCGGTAAGTTCACATCCGACAGAACTATCCAGGAGTATGTAGATGATATCTGGCATCTGGATAAGGTTATTGTGAAAGAGAACTAAGATATAGAAAGTAATCTGCAAAGTATTACCATAAAATAAATTTTCACACAAAAACAGGGCTCGTCAGAAGTGGAGACGGCCCTGTTTTTTGTGTGGAAATTATGCCGGATTGATGACGATCCGGTTCCGCCTGGCCAGTGCAATGGCGATATGGCAGCCTTCCGCGATGGCGCAGGCTTTATCGGCAAAGCTGATGATCCAGGCTTCCCTGTTGCGTGGAAGAGGTCCCAGAGGGAACATATGTGAGAGTATCGCATCCAGCTCTCTGTCTGTGACATCAAAGTGTGCGGCACTGTTGTCTGCGGCAGCCTTCGGGTGATAAAACGCCTGATGCTCACCGGTCGGTGTCTTCGCCCTGAAGTCATAGGGACAGAAATCGTGGAGAAGTCCTGCCCTTGCGGCGGCTTTCTCGTCACATCCCAGCTTCCTGGCAATGAACCAGGAGAGGTAAGAAACATTGATACTGTGCATGAGCCGTGTGGTCCACTGGTGGTGGGTGTACAGGCTCAGCTTCAGGAACTCTCTGTTACAGAGGATGTTCTTCACAAGCGCATGATATTCCTGTGAGACCTCATCCGACACCGTGATATCCATCGGCAATCACCTTCTTTCTTTTGTTTATAATTTCATTATGACGATTATGGAGAAAAATGCAATATGGTTTATAGTTTTTTTAGAAATTAGCTTGGACAAATTTATTTGGGATGGGAAATGTCAGCGCACAGAAGTAAGGAGAATGTTTTTTGGGGGTCTGTTCTTTGGGAAATTATGGTATAGTAAAGTGAAAACGCTATAACGGTTTTATGGACAGCTATATAAGATAGGCTGAAAATAGCTTATTTAGATGGTTGACATAATAAAAAGAAGAGGAGCGTAATATATATGAAACCAGAAAAACTGATCGAAGTACTTTCCGTTGCAGAGCGGTTAAAGGATGCAGTGCGTCATAGTTATACTTCCGGTGGCAGGCGGGAGAGCGTTGCAGAGCATTCCTGGAGGATCACGTTGATGGCATATTTTGTCAGTGATGAGTTTCCTGAGGCAGATCTTCTGAAAATTATGAAAATGTGCCTGATCCATGATCTGGGAGAAGCTTTTACCGGTGATATCCCGGCCTTTGAAAAAACGGATAAGGATTCGGAGAAAGAAGCCGATGTGCTGGGAGAATGGGTGAAGACTCTGCCGGAGCCCTTTGATAAAGAAATGGCTGAGCTTTATCAGGAAATGGAAGAGCAGCAGACTCTGGAGGCTAGGATCTATAAAGCTCTGGACAAGCTGGAAGCCCTGATCCAGCACAATGAATCTGATATTAAAACCTGGATTCCGCTGGAGTATGATCTGCAGATGACTTACGGAAATGAACAGGTGAAATTCTCAGAATATCTGACAGAGCTTCGCGCAAAGGTTCGGGAAGATAGTGTACAGAAAATTCAGAAAAAAGGTTGTTGAATATGAATAACTCCTGTATACTAATATGTATGGAATAAGTCCAAAATGCTTATAAAAGGGGGAAAAAGTAATGAAAAAAGCAGTAAAGAGATTATTGGTGTTATTTCTGGCACTTACATTTATCGTGACAGATCTTGCAGTAGCACCGGTCACAGCGCAGGCGGCGGGTACACTCAAATTTCATAAGTCGATCGCTCTTATGAAGGGTGAGGAAATCGGATATGTAATCATAAACTCTGTCAGCTCTGACAAAGTTCTGGGGCTGAAATCCAGTAATACCAGTGTGGTATCAGTAAAAAAAATGCCGTTTCTGGATGATTATACCCTTACGCTGAAGGCAAAAAAAACAGGAACTTCTATCATATCCTTCAAAGTAAAAAGAAAGAATGGAAAAACATATTCTTTCAAATCTAAAGTTACGGTACATAATTATTCAAATCCGTTAAACGTGTGCAAATTCGGAAGAAAAGATTATAAAAAATCCTTTGATAAAAAGACCATGGTCCCGGTTGCAAAAGGTTATCCCAGAAAGGCAAAAGTATGTATCACTGCAAAGAAGGGCTACAAGATAGTTGCAATATATTACAGTGAACACGGAACCGGAAGACAGAGAAAGATCAAAAATGGAAGCACAGTCATTTTGGATGGAGAACATTATCTGCAGATATTGTATAAGAATACCAGCAAAAATTATGTATCATCGGTATATCTGGATGGATATTGGATGTAGTATGTAGAGATGACGAAAAAAAAGGAATCGGGGTGGCCGGTTCCTTTTTTCGTGTTTGTGTTTGGGTTATTATTTACCGAAGTATCTCTTAAGCAGACCAGCGAATGCTTTTCCGTGTCTTGCCTCGTCCTTAGCCATCTCATGTACCGTGTCATGGATTGCGTCAAGGTCAGCTGCTTTCGCACGTTTTGCAAGGTCGAATTTACCTGCTGTAGCGCCGTTTTCAGCCTCTACACGCATCTGAAGGTTCTTCTCTGTGCTGTCTGTTACAACCTCACCAAGGAGCTCTGCGAATTTAGCTGCATGCTCTGCTTCCTCGTAAGCAGCTTTCTCATAGTACATACCAACTTCCGGATATCCTTCTCTGTGAGCAACTCTAGCCATTGCAAGATACATACCAACCTCAGAGCACTCACCCTCGAAGTTCGCTCTCAGGTCTGCAAGGATGTCCTCGCTAACGCCTTTAGCTACACCTACAACATGCTCAGCTGCCCATGAGAGCTCGCCTTCCTGTTTCTGGAATTTAGAAGCTGGTGCTTTACATACTGGACAGGCTTCCGGTGCCTGCTCGCCTTCATAAACATATCCACATACTGTACATACCCATTTAGCCATAGTAATGATCTCCTTTTCTTTTTTGAAATATATTGTTTGTTTTTGTTTCTTCTAAATTAAAAATAGTAATTATTACTATTTTATGATACCATGTGATCTTTGTTTTGTCAAGCTTGTTTTTCTTCTTTTTTCAGGCATTCCTTGCAGATCCCATAGAAGCTTGCATCTACGTCAAAGACTTTTCCGTGGATAAATTCTGCAGCTGCCTGTTCAAGAATTCCGTTAAGGCTGTCTGACTGCATATCGATCACCCGGTTGCATCTGGTACACATGAAATGTGAGTGTGGTGCGACCCTTCCATCGTAGCGATCCGCGCTTCCGAAATTGGTCAGCTTCCGGATCTCACCGATGTCACTGAGAAGAGAAAGATTACGGTAGACAGTTCCGAGACTGATGTTCGGGTAGATCTGTCGAAGATTCTCGTATACTGTATCTGCCGTTGGATGATCTGTTCTGGATCTCAGAAATTCCTTGATGGACTCTCGCTGACGGCTGTATTTAAGTGCTGCCATAATGTTTCCTCCTATCAGTAATAGTAATTATTACTGATATTATAATACATGACAGAGGGAGATTTGTCAAGAGGTTTGGATATGATTATCCTGAAATATTTTCATTTTATGAGTTGGATGTAAATGAGTATTTTTACGCTGCAGGTGTAGGGGATATTTGCAACCCTGCAGAGGACTTACTTGATTCGGTTAAATGGTGAGAACTGGCAGTCGGATGTCTGACAGAGTGTTTGTTATAAGGAATATTGTGCCCTTAATGATAGGATTTTATCAGTAAAAATTCTCGGTGAAAATTTATAAAAATAAGTTGACATAGACTAACTTTGGTAGTATATTTACAACAGTTAGAGAAATCTAACTAATATGTAAAGGAGAATGCAAATGACTTGTGAAAAATTTGAATCTGTCATGGGTTATCATTGTTCCCCTGTATTAATGGGAATGAAACCGGCGAATCTTGTTTCCTTTTCCAAGGAAAAAATGCCGGAGCTGCCGGAGATCATTTCGGATTATGAGGAGAGTCTTGAACGGGAAGGTATCCGTATGGAGATCATCTGTGGATGCAGGAAGCATTATCTTCTTCTGGTGTACCGGCCGGATATGCTGCAGGAATATCTTAAGCAGGATGAAGCCAGGAAACTTTTGCTTCAGGATGGGTATAATATAGATAGTTCTTTGGATGAGATGATCGCCCGTTTGAAGGAGAGATTTTTTCATAAGACGGAGTTTCCTCATGAGATCGGACTTTTCCTGGGTTATCCCATTGAAGACGTGAAGGGCTTCCGGAAGTTCGGAGGCAGTGGCTGCAAGATGTGTGGTTACTGGAAGGTTTATGATGATGTGGAGCAGGCTCGCAGGATTTTTGACAGCTACGATAAGTGCCGGGAGTTTACTGCGGCGCAGATTCGTGCGGGGTATTCGATTTTGCAGGTTGTTGGTATGAAGCATCTCTGTACATCTCAGATGTGCGTATAATATAAAGTTTAAAAACAGGAGGTTTTTAAGATGAGCAAGGTAGGAATTATTTACTGGTCTTCTACAGGTAACACAGAGGCTATGGCGCAGGCTGTTGAGGAAGGTGCAAAAGCAGCTGGTGCGGATGTTGAGATCATGGAAGTTGCAGATGCAGATGTAGATAAAGCTCTCTCTTATGATGTTTTGGCACTTGGTTGTCCGGCAATGGGAGATGAGGAGCTTGAGGATGGTGAGTTCGAGCCATTCTTCTCTGATCTGGAAGGCAAACTTTCCGGTAAGAAAGTTGCGCTTTTCGGTTCCTATGACTGGGGCGACGGAGAGTGGATGAGAACCTGGTGCGGCAGAGCAAAAGACGCAGGCGCAGAGCTTGTTGATGATGAAGGACTCATTGTAAACAACACACCTGATGATGAAGGACTTGCAGCTTGCCGTGAACTTGGCGGAAAACTTGCATAAGATCTATTAGATTTCAAATAAATAAAAACTGAGCAGAGCATTGGATTTTCAAACACAAACACCATCCGGACAGAAGGGATAGATATCTTTTTTGTCCGGGTGGTGTTTTATTTTGAGCGAAAATATCTGCTTATTACTTTGAGGAAATATAGAAGAAATGAATATTAAGACAAAAAATCCTTGTTGATTTTAATATTTACGTGTCCTAAAATAGATAAAAATGAAATAAAGCAGGAAAGTGAGGGATGCCGGATGACGCGGGAGGAAGCGGAACAGTATTTATATTATGCGATGACAATTGGTGAACAGCTTCTTTGCTGCGGAGCAGAGGTTGGACGTGTGGAAGATACCATACGGCGGATCTGCCTGGCATATGGAGCCACCCGGGCAGATGTTTTTTCTATCACATCCAGTATTGTGACGACTATTTATGGAGAGGATTTCGGTATTTGCACCCAGACGCGGCGTGTGCCGGGAATGTCCAATGATCTGGGACGGCTGGATGACCTGAACCAGCTTTCCAGATACATCTGTGAGTATCGGCCGAAGCCGGAGGAGATCCAGAAGGGGCTGGAAAAGATCCGGGATAAACAAGGATATTCTTTTAAAACGCAGATTTTGATCTATGCTGTAATTTCAGGTTCTTTTTCCGTGTTTTTCGGAGGAGATGTCAACGATATGATTGCTTCTGCGCTGATTGGTATCGCTCTGAAGCTGTTTGAGGCTTTTGTAAAAAAAGGTGCATTAAACTCGCTGCTGACAGTGCTTCTTTGCTGCGGAGCCGGCGGAGTACTTTCCAATCTTACAGTTCTGATCGGGCTTGGACATCATGCGGATCTGATCAGTATCGGAAATATCATGCTTCTGATACCGGGAATTGCATTTACCAATTCATTGCGCGATATGTTTTCAGGAGATACCATTACAGGTTTGATCCGATGTATGGAGGCGCTTTTGCTGGCACTGGTCGTGGGCCTTGGTTTCACGGTGGCGAATCTGTTGTTTTAACCGAATCAGGGAAGTTCTCTTGAAGGTTACGAAAAGCAATAAGCAGTGAATGAGGAGTTTACATACTGTATCAATTGCGGAGTAGCGAAATGCAGCAGATAATGGGAGCATTTGATAGTAGTTATGATTTATTCAGGAGGAAAATATGCGGGAAATCATACAGCTGGTTGTATCCTTCACAGGATCCCTCGGCTTTGCGGCATTATTTAATATCCATGGAAAAAAACTCTGGTTTGCGGCATTGGGTGGATGTCTGTCCTGGGCTGTATATCTGGCAGTAGAGTTCATAACGCCAAGTCCGTATGTGTGCGGTTTCTGGTCAACAGTAGCTATTACTTTGTATGCAGAATGTATGGCAAGAATTCATAAAACGCCGGTAACTGTATTTCTGGTTTCCGCGACAATTCCGCTGATTCCGGGAGCAGCACTTTACCGGACAATGAACTGGATGTTGATGAAGGACTGGGCGAAATTCCAGAAAGACGGAATCTATACGATCCTTTTTGCGGTGAGCATGGCAGCAGGAATGACGCTGACAACCATTGCGTTCCGGATGGCGTGGCGGTGGATGTACAGGCAGAGGAGAATGTAATACAGTATCGAAATTCCCCGTTTACAAACCATCGGAAATGTGTTACGATTTTCCCATATGGAAAACTCATGGAAGAAGAGAGTACATGTGTACACCGTACTACAGGGAAATCCCCGGAGAACTTTTTAGATGTAGGCTGTGACGCAGTTGATGTCATAGATCTGCGGCAGAGTGAATGGTAAAGGTTCACTTTATGCAGGAGTTCCGAGACTGAGAGGGATGTGCAGGCGCAGATGGAAGATGGCTTCGGAGAGGCATTGCTGAACCGGTTTAAACGCGATAAGCGAAGTGCGAATGTCCGATTTAACGGACCCCGGCAGGCAGTGACAGGACCGCCTGTTATAGCGGAAGGGTATAGAGCTTGCTGTACCTGATGAGGTTTTTGCCGCGAGGCAGGAACGAAAAGAAGTGGTAACACGGGTAATAACTCGTCTTCTCATATCGTTATGGTATGAGAAGGCGTTTTTTATTTTTATATTTATGGAGGAAAGAAAAGATGGAAAAGCAGAGATATTATATCAGCACTGCCATTGCGTACACATCCGGTAAACCGCATATCGGAAATACCTATGAGGTCGTTCTTGCGGATGCGATCGCACGTTTTAAAAGACAGCAGGGTTATGACGTATATTTTCAGACAGGTACTGATGAGCATGGCCAGAAGATCGAGCTGAAGGCTGAGGAGGCTGGTGTTACACCAAAGGAATTCGTAGATAACGTTTCCGGTGAGATCAAACGCATCTGGGATCTGATGAACACATCCTATGATAAATTCATCCGTACAACAGATAAAGACCATGAAGAGCAGGTCAAAAAAATCTTCAAAAAAATGTATGCAAAGGGAGATATCTACAAGGGTCATTATGAAGGAATGTACTGTACACCATGTGAGTCCTTCTTCACAGAGTCCCAGCTTGTAGACGGCAAATGTCCGGACTGCGGACGTCCATGCGTACCTGCCAAGGAAGAGGCATATTTCTTCAAAATGAGTAAATATGCAGATAAGCTTATTGACTACATCAACACACATCCGGATTTCATCCAGCCGGAGTCCCGTAAAAACGAGATGATGAACAACTTCCTTCTTCCGGGACTTCAGGATCTCTGTGTATCCAGAACATCCTTTAAATGGGGAATCCCGGTAGATTTCGATCCGAAGCACGTTGTATATGTATGGCTGGATGCCCTGACAAACTATATCACAGGTATCGGCTATGACTGCGACGGAAACAGCAGCGATAAATTCAACAAATACTGGCCGGCAGATCTTCACCTGATCGGAAAAGATATCATTCGTTTCCATACCATTTACTGGCCGATCTTCCTGATGTCTCTGGATCTTCCGCTTCCGAAACAGGTATTCGGACATCCATGGCTGCTTCAGGGCGATGGGAAAATGAGTAAATCCAAAGGAAATGTAATCTATGCAGATGAGCTGGTTGAGTTCTTCGGTGTAGATGCTGTCCGTTATTTTGTACTCCATGAAATGCCATTTGAGAATGACG
>ENA-OPBS01003233-OPBS01003233.1-human-gut-metagenome-genome-assembly--contig:-NODE-3233-length-10480-cov-2.462446_pt1 | contig 10480 bp, 10 predicted proteins | sample MGYA00241074_ERZ501463 | MGnify/ENA primary metagenome ERZ501463 (study PRJEB25962, sample SAMEA2042578) | human gut metagenome | biome: human gut; feature: human-associated habitat; material: faeces...
GGTCGATTGCTTCAAAGAAGAATTCGGCGATATCGTATCGGTCAATGTATATCCTGAACCGGAGAAATGTGCTTCTCAGGGGTATTGTCTGAACTCTAAAATCAAATCTTCCGTCGCCCGTTCGAATATCCCGCATAATATTGAAGCGGAAGAAATTAAGATATTCAGAAATCCTCAGCTAGCTGTCGGTATCGATATAGGTAATGCGAATACTTGTGTCACCATCTACAAAGAAGGGGAATAAGCCAAAATTCGAATTCGATATAAAGAGTTGACCTTTTAAAGGCAACTCTTTTTCTTTTTTAGTTATTTTATTCCTACTTTTGCAAACGTTTAAAAGAAACTGGATAAAAAATACAATACAATGGAACTTTTAGAACAAATCAAAGAAAACGCCAAAAAACAGTGTAAAACAATTGTTCTCCCGGAAGGTACAGAAGAACTGACGAGTCAGGCAGCAGACCAGATTATCGGAGAAGGGATCGCTAAGATTATCCTGATCGGTAATCCGGCCGAAATACAGGCTTTAGCTCAAAAACACAATCTGAAAAACATCGGCAAAGCTACCGTTATCGATCCTGAATCACATGCCAAAAAAGAACAATATGCCGATTTATTGGTAGAGCTGCGTAAAAGTAAAGGAATGACCAGAGAACAAGCTTTAAAACTGGTTACAGATCCCCTTTACCTGGCGACTTTGATGATTAAGAGCGGAGATGCAGACGGAGAAGTTGCCGGTGCTAAAAATGCAACGGGCGATGTTTTACGTCCTGCTCTGCAAATTGTAAAGACTTTACCGGGGATTTCCGTCGTTTCAGGTGCCTTCTTGTTGCTGACCAACAAACCCGAATATGGTGAAAACGGTTTAATTGTTTGTGCTGACTGTGCAGTACTTCCTAATCCGACAGCAGAAGAACTGGCACAAATTGCGGTATCTACAGCCGGAACAGCCCGTGCCATTGCCAAAATCGAGCCCCGGGTAGCTATGTTGAGTTTCTCGACAAAAGGTTCTGCCAAAAATGAATTGGTCGACAAAGTGGTAAAAGCAACAGAACTGGCCAAACAAATGGCTCCGGACGTTATGATCGACGGAGAAATGCAGGCCGATGCAGCGCTGGTTCCTTCCGTAGGGGCAAGCAAAGCTCCGGGTAGCCCTGTCGCCGGCAAAGCCAATGTTTTGATTTTCCCTAGTCTGGAAGTTGGAAATATCAGTTATAAATTAGTACAACGTATCGCCGGTATCGAAGCTGTAGGTCCTGTACTTCAGGGGATGGCCGCTCCTATCAACGACCTGTCCAGAGGTTGTTCTGTCAGTGATATCGTCAATCTGGTAGCGATCACAGTAAATCAGGCCGCCGGAATAAATTAACGGAATAAAAACGTTTAATAAAATAGAAATGAATGTTTTAGTATTAAACTGCGGTAGTTCGTCCATCAAGTATCAATTACTGAATATGGATGCAGTACCTGTCGTGCTCGCCAAAGGTATTGTAGAAAAAATCGGTTTGACTTACGGTAGTTTTACTTATAAACCGGAAGGTAAAGACAAAGTAGTCGCCGAGCAACCGATTATGGATCATAGTGTCGGTATGGATCTGATCCTGAAAGCATTGGTTCATCCTGATCATGGAGTATTGAAATCTCTGAACGAAATCGATGCTGTCGGCCATCGTGTTGCACACGGAGGTGAATATTTCTCCGAGAGCGTGAAAATCGACGATGAAGCCAAAGCTAAAATCAAAGCTTTAGGTGAAATCGCTCCTCTGCACAATCCGGCAAACCTGAAAGGGATCGAAACGATGGAAAAATTGCTTCCTTCCGTACCTCAGGTGGCCGTTTTCGATACTTCTTTCCATCAGACTCTGCCTAAAAAAGCTTTCATTTATGGTATTCCTTACGAATATTATGAAGAATACGGAGTCAGAAGATATGGCTTCCACGGTACATCCCATAGATTCGTATCCGAAGAAGCTGCAAAAATGATGGACAGACCCTATGACCAGACAAAGACAATCACTTGCCATCTGGGCAACGGCGGTTCCGTTTGTGCGGTAAGAAACGGTAAATCCATTGATACTACCATGGGCTTCACACCTCTGGAAGGTCTGGTAATGGGTACAAGAGCGGGTGACGTTGACGTTGCAGCTGTAACCTATATCATGAAGAAGGAAAACCTGACCGTAGACGAAATGGATAATATCCTGAACAAGAAATCCGGCGTACTGGGTATCTCCGGTGTATCCTCCGACTTCCGTGATATCGAAGAAGCAGCAGAACACGGCAATGACAGAGCAGAAACAGCTCTGGACGTATTCGCTTACAAAGTAGCTAAGAGAATCGGCGCTTATGCAGCAGCTATGAACGGCGTTGACGCAATCGTATTCACAGCAGGTCTGGGTGAAAACTCCAGCACAACCAGAAGAGCAATCTGTGATTATCTGGGCTTCCTGGGTGTTCATATTGACTCCTACAATAACTCTCTGAGAGGCAAAGCACTGGAAATTTCTGCTACAGATTCCAGAGTAAGAGTATTTGTTATCCCTACAAACGAAGAACTGGTTATCGCAAGAGATACAAAGGAATTGCTTGACAAATAAGATTCGCTTTAGTATAATACTATGGTATGACTATTTAGGGGTGATTTCATGATTATCGAAATGGGATATTTGTTCAATAGAAATGGGGCAACCCTTCCTGTAGAGCTGGTAGAACAAATTGATGATGCGAAGGATTATCCCGATGTCGTGGAATTTGCAGAGCCTGTAAAAATTGAGGGAACTCTTAAAAATGAGGACGATGTTTTCGTTCTGGATGCAAAGGGTGAAACGGCAGTGCTGATGGAATGCAGCTGTTGCCTTGCACCGGTCAGAAAAGAGCTTTGCTTCGAAATTAAGGAACGTTTTGCTCATACAGGCAGAGAAAACGAAGAGACAGAAACTTTTACGGGAGATCAGATCGATCTTGCGGATTTTGTGAAAAGAGGTATCATTGGAGAACTTCCTATGAAAGTGCTTTGTAGGGAGGACTGCAAGGGGCTCTGTCCTGTCTGCGGCAAGGATCTGAATGAAGGCGATTGCGGATGCGACCGTACAATTAGAGATCCTAGGTTCGAAAGTTTGAGGGCTCTTTTCAGTGATGACGAGGAGGTGTAGAAATGGCTGTACCCAAAGGTAGAGTGTCTAAATCCAAAAGAGACAAGAGAAAAGCACAGAGCTGGAAAATTGCAACACCCAATCTGGTAAAATGCAGCAAATGCGGCGAACTGATGGTTCCTCATCAGGTATGCAAGGCTTGCGGTGCTTACAACAAGAAAACAATCATCAAAGTTGACTAATTCGATTTTGATTGAGGGCGGTCTTTGACCGCCCTTTTGTTATTGTGAAAAAAGATTGTTTTTTTCTGCTGAAATAGGTATACTGAAAAATATGTATAAAAAACCACAGAAGGGTGGAAAAAATATGGGAAAAAGAATTACAGTAGCACTGGACGCAATGGGCGGCGATTATGCGCCCCTGGAAACCGTCAAGGGTGCAGTGGATGCAGTGAAGGAACTGGATGTAAATATTAAGCTGGTCGGTCCTGCGGAGCAGCTTCGCGCGGAACTGGCAAAATATCAATATGATAAGGAACGAATTGAAATCGTACACGCCTCCGAGGTCATTGGTACGGATGAATCCCCTACGATGGCGATTCGCCGCAAAAAGGATTCCTCTCTGGTGGTTGCGCTGAATCTGGTGAAAAACGGCGAAGCGGATGCAATCGTTTCCGCGGGCAGCACAGGCGCATTGCTGACAGGCGCACTTTTGATTGTCGGGCGCTTGCCCAGCGTAGAGCGTCCTGCTCTGGGAACCTGCCTGCCGACAAAAACAGGCTTTACCTTCCTTCTGGACAGCGGCGCAAATGTGGATTGCAAGCCCAAATATTTGGAGCAGTTTGCAAAGATGGGCTCTGTCTATGTAGAAAATGTTTTCGGTATCAAAAATCCGAAGGTGGCGTTGGTGAATATCGGTGCGGAAAAGGAAAAGGGCAACGCACTGACAAAGGAAACCTACGAGCTTCTGGAACAGACGGACACCATCAATTTTACAGGGAACATTGAACCGAGAAACATTCCCTATGGTGAAGCGGATGTCATTGTGTGCGATGGCTTTGTCGGCAATACGATTCTGAAGCTTTCCGAGGGTCTGGCAAAGACGATTTTTGAAATCCTGAAGGGGGAAATCATGCAGGGCTTTTACAAGGTAGGCGCGCTGATTTTGAAAACGCCCTTTAAAAATATGAAGAAATTCATGGATTCCGATGAAATCGGCGGCGCACCCTTTATCGGTCTGAAATCTCTGGTTGTGAAGGCGCATGGCAGCTCCAACGCGAAGGCATTTAAGAACGCGGTGCGGCAGTGCGTGCTGTTTGCCGAAGCGGATATCATCGGCAAAATCAAGGATAAAATCTGAGAAATTTACCGCAGAGACGTACTCCTATATTCTTAAATTTTTGTGAATTTTCATAATTTCCTGCTGACAAAAACAGGGAAATAGAGTATAGTAGGAAGGTAAAAAAAGAGAACATTGGAGGTAATGAACATGGATGAATCTTTAGCACTGGGCGTAATTGCGGAGCAGCTGGGCGTACCCGTAGACAGCCTTTCCGCTGAAACAGCATTTGCAGATCTGAATGCAGACTCTCTGGAGCTGTTCCAGATTATTGTTGCATTGGAAGAAAAATTTGACATCGAATTTGATAATGATAGAGCAGAAAGCATCAAACTGGTTGGCGATGTATTGGATTATATTGCAGAGCTGGTTGCGGCAAAGGAAGAAGAATAAATATGAACCATCTGAATCTGGAAGAATTTGAACGGAAAATTGCATATACGTTTTCGGATAAAAATCTGCTGATTCTGGCCTTGACACATAGCTCCTATGCCAACGAAACGAAAAAAGGCAGCCATGAAAACAACGAGCGTCTGGAATTTCTGGGGGATGCGGTGTTGGATATGGTTGTGAGCGAATATATGTATCGCCATTTCCCGAAGATGCCGGAGGGCGAGCTGACAAAGCTGCGCGCGGCGGTGGTCTGCGAAGGCTCTTTGGCGGAGCTTTCCAGAAAGCTTGGCGTGGGGCGCTGCTTGCTGCTTGGCAAGGGGGAAGAAAGCACCGGCGGCAGAAGCAGAGATTCCATTCTGGCGGATGCCTTTGAGGCGATTATCGGTGCCATCTGCATGGATGGCGGCATGGAAGCCGTGACGAAATATATCATGGGTTTCATGGAGGAACGCATTGAAAGCACCAAAAGCAACTTCCGCAACTTGGACTGCAAAACACATTTGCAGGAGGTCATTCAAAAAACCAGTAAGGTGCCTTTGAAATATGCCATTGTGGATGAGCATGGCCCCGATCACAATAAGGTTTTTGTGGCAGAGGTCACGCATGACGGCGCAGTGCTGGGCAAGGGCAGCGGCAAAAGCAAGAAGGAAGCGGAGCAGAATGCGGCGAATGATGCCTTGGAGCGCATGAATCAGGCAAAAAAATAAGAAATTCCGTAAAAAAATAAATTTTGAAAAAATGAAAATGACCTCGAAAGGGCAGATGAAGGAATCTGGCTTTTGGAGGTCATTTTTTGTGCAGAAAAAATTTTAATGTTGTGTTCGCCTTTGGGGATGGTAAAATGGGGAAAAGAAGGGAGAGAAGAAGATGAAACGAAAAGGATTTAAGGGAATTTTATTGCTGCTTAGTATGCTCTTTGCGCTGACGGGCTGTTCGGTTTCGGAGGCAACACAGCATGGCATGGCGGTGGATACCATTCAGGCGGAGGATGTTCTCCTGCGGGTGGATTTTCTGAATGTCGGGCAGGCGGACTGCGCCCTATTAAGCACAAATGGGCATTATATGGTGATTGATGGGGGGAATAACGGCGATGCCGACACGATTCTTTCCTATTTAGAGGGGCAAGGGGTAGAAAAGCTGGATGCTGTTGTGGGGACGCACCCGCATGAGGATCATATCGGCTCACTGGATGCTATTATCAATCATTTTGATGTGGACGCGGTTTATATGCCGAAAATCATGCACACCAGTAAAACCTTTGAGGATGTACTGGATGCCGTTGCGAATAAGGGGCTGAAAATCAAATCGCCCAGCCCCGGGGATACGATTGATTTCAACGGTCTGGAAATTGAGGTGCTCGGCCCACAGAGGGAATATAAGGATTTCAACAATAATTCCATTGTGTTGAAGGTAAACGCAGGCGAGACTGCCTTCCTTTTCACGGGGGATGCAGAGGAAACGGCGGAAAAGGATATTTTGCAGGCTGACTACGATTTGCAGGCGGATGTGCTGAAGGTTGGGCATCATGGCAGCAGCACCTCAAGCAGTCAGGCATTTTTGCAGGCGGTAAAGCCGAAATATGCCGTCATCAGCGTCGGCGTAGGCAACAGCTATCATCACCCGGAGGAAGAAGCCCTGCAGCGGCTGCAAAGCATTGGTGCAGAGATTTACCGTACCGATTTGCAGGGGAATATTGTCTGCACCACAGACGGGAAAAATATTGCCTTCAACTGTAACAGCGTCAGCGGCGCAGAGGTTTATGCAGATGCGGCAAAAAACAACACCCCTGCGGAGGAGGTTGTTTATATCGCGAACAAGAAATCGAAGAAATTTCATCTGGAAAGCTGTGCCTCCTTGCCGGATGAGGAAAACCGTATTTATCTTGAGGACAGAGAGGAAGCCATTTCCCTTGGCTATACGCCCTGCGGCACCTGCAAGCCATAAACAAGCCGGAGCAAGCCATAGAAGGAGAGAAAAAAGGAGCGGAAGAAGATGCTTATTATCGTAGATCGATTTGAGGGGGACTATGTGGTTCTTCTGGAAGAAAATCAGACAAGGGATGTCCCGAAGCAGGCACTTGCTGCAGACATTCGGGAGGGAGATGTTGTTTTTCCGGATACGGACGGCATCTGGAAAAAGGATAGAGCGGCAACGGAAAAAAGAAAATCTCAGATAGCAAAAAAGATGGACGCATTATGGGAATAAAGTAGTATAATTTCGGATGCAGTAAACTGTATGCAAAGCAAACACTCTGCGCAAAAGAAATTTCAAGTCGCACAAGGTTTTTATACAAGAATTTACACAATTTTCTGCCTGTGTGTACAAATGTATTTCAGTATGGTTGAAATGATGAAAAATGGAAAAATGTAGCTGGTTTTTGTGGTAATTTTTTGTATGAATTTACCTACATGTATACATAATGGTGTTTTTTGTATCAATTTTTGTACAGATGGATTATCGTTTGCCTTCGCTTTTTCTGAATTGACAGGATACAGATAAGGGGTATAATGAATGATACATCATTCTTATTTACAACATACAAAAGATAAAAAGAGTTTAATGAGTTTCAAATGAGGAGGGACCACGTATGAAAAAAACAGGTGCCCAACTGATTCTGGAGGTTCTGTTGGAACACGGCGTGGATACGGTTTTCGGGTATCCCGGCGGCGCAGCACTGAATGTATATGATGCGCTGTATGAATATCAGGATCGTATCAAGCACATCTTAACAGCCCATGAACAGGGCGCGTCTCATGCGGCGGACGGCTATGCCAGAGCCACAGGCAAAACGGGCGTTGTTTTCGCAACAAGCGGCCCCGGTGCAACAAATCTGGTAACCGGGATTGCAACAGCTTATATGGACAGCGTTCCCATGGTTGCCATTACCAGCAATGTGACAAATAACCTGATTGGCAGAGATGCGTTTCAGGAAGTATATATTACCGGCATTACGATGCCAATTACGAAGCATAATTTTTTTGTAAACCGTATTGAGGATTTGGCAAATGCCCTGAGACAGGCATTTCGCATTGCCCAGAGCGGCCGCAAGGGGCCTGTGCTTGTGGATGTAACAAAAGATGTAACGGCGGCACTGGTGGATTATGTGCCGGAAAGACCCCTTCCCCTAAAGGAAATGCCCAAGGCAACAGATGAGGAGCTGCAGGAGGTTGCGGATGCAATCAACAAGGCAGAATGTCCCGTTATTTATTGCGGCGGCGGCGCTGCGGCGCGTCAGGTGGAAAAGGAGCTGCATGCACTGATGGAAACATCGGATATTCCTGCGGCACATACCATGATGGCGGCAGGTCTGGTGCCTTATGATGATGAAAGAGCTCTCGGCATGATTGGGATGCATGGCAGTGTCACAGCGAATGAGGCGCTTTTCCATGCAGATCTGGTGCTCGCACTGGGAACCAGATTCAGCGATCGTGTTGCTTTGAATATTGAAAAATTTTCTCCTGAAGCAGTAAAAATTCAGGTAGATATCGACCCCTGTGAGGTTAATAAAAACGTACCCGTAGATCAGTATATCGTAGGCGATGTCAAGGATTTTATGGAAAGACTGCTGCCCCTGCTCGAAAAGAGAGAGCATCCTGCATGGCGCGGAAAAATCGCAGAATGGCAGAAGGAGCAGGAAAAGGTTGCCTATCGCGGCGAAGGACTGCATCCCGGCAGATTGATTCGGGATGTCTGCGATATGGTGGATAAGGACACAATCTTTGTTACCGATGTCGGTCAGCATCAGATGTGGGCGGCACAGTACATCAAGCATAAGGAAACAAGACATTTTCTTTCCAGTGGCGGTCTGGGAACGATGGGCTATGGCTATGGCGCAGCCATCGGCGCACAGGCGGCTTTTCCGAAAAAGAGAGTGGTTCATTTTACAGGAGATGCCTCCTTCCACATGAATTTGAATGAGGCCTGCACAGCAGTCAGCGAGGAAATGCCAATCATCACTGTCATCCTGAATAATCAGGTTCTGGGGATGGTGTATCAGTGGCAGACAGCCTTCTATGGCAGACGCTATTCATCCACAACACCCGAAAGAAAGACAGATTTCGTAAAGGTCATCGAGGGCTTTGGCGGCAAGGGCTTCCATGTGGATACAGAGGAAGGATTCAAGGAAGCATTCAAGCAGGCATTGCAGGAAAAAGGTCCTGTCTGGATCTGCTGTGATATCGACAGAGAAATCAAGGTATTGCCTATGATTCCCAACGGCGGCACCGTAGATGATATGATTCTGGAATAAGGAGGTGCAGGGGAATGAAAGCAATTATGGAGAAAAAAGCAGTCAATAAAACTGTGATTTGCCTGATGGTAGAAAACCAGCCGAATGTACTTGCACGCATTTCCAGTCTGGTTGGCCGCAGAAGCTTTAACATCAGCACCATTACCGCATCCGAAACGAATGTTTCCGGCATCACAAAGATTACGCTGGTGGTCAATGGGGATGATGAAAATGTGCTGTATCAGATTATCGCCCAGATGAAAAAGCTGGAAAATGTCAATGAAGCGTATGTTCTGCCCGATACCAACAGCCTTTACAGAGAGCTGCTTCTGGTCAAGATTAAAGCAACACAGGAGGAACGCTCTGCCCTGCATGAAATGACGGAAATTTACCGCGGCAAGGTAGTTGGTCTGAATAAGGAAAGCATGATTATCGAGCTGACAGGCTCTCCCAAAAAGATTGACGGCTTTATGGGTATGCTGGAGGAGTATGATATCATTGAGGTTTCCCGTACAGGCGTAACCGGCATGGCAAGAGATTCCAGCGAAGAAAAGCACTTGACAGGCATTTAATATTTAATTTAATAGGACATTTAATCCATACGGATTAAACATATACACACCAAAGATAAGACAAAAAAGGAGAGATTCAAATGATTAACAAGTATTATGATCAGGATTGTAACTTAGGTATGCTGGACGGCAAAACAGTCGCTATCATCGGCTTCGGCAGCCAGGGTCATGCTCATGCCATGAACCTGAAGGAAAGCGGCGTAGATGTTGTTGTAGGTCTGAGACCCGGCTCTCAGCACGTTGCAAAGGCAGAGGCGGCAGGCCTGAAGGTTCTGGATATTGAAGAAGCGGCAGAGGCAGGCAACGTAGTTATGATGCTGGTTCCCGATGAGCTGGCTCCTGCAATTTATAAAAACCAGATTGCAAAGCACATGAAGGAAGGCGACACACTGATGTTCGCGCATGGCTTCAACATCCATTACAGCCAGATTCAGCCCGCAGATTATCTGGATGTATCCATGGTAGCACCTAAGGGCCCCGGTCATATTGTAAGAAGCCTGTATACACAGGGCAGCGGCGTTCCCTGCCTGATTGCAGTAGAACAGGATAAATCCGGCAAGGCAAAAGAATTTGCACTGGCTTATGCAGCAGCAATCGGTGCAGGCAGAGCAGGTATTCTGGAAACAACCTTCAAGGAAGAAACAGAAACAGACCTGTTCGGTGAGCAGGCAGTTCTGTGTGGCGGCGTATGTGCTCTGATGCAGGCTGGTTTCGAGACTCTGGTTGAGGCTGGTTACGATCCCAGAAATGCATACTTCGAGTGTATCCATGAGATGAAGCTGATCGTAGATCTGATCTACCAGAGTGGTTTCGCAGGCATGAGATATTCTATCTCCAACACCGCTGAGTATGGTGAC
>ENA-OPBS01003236-OPBS01003236.1-human-gut-metagenome-genome-assembly--contig:-NODE-3236-length-10479-cov-2.486761_pt1 | contig 10479 bp, 9 predicted proteins | sample MGYA00241074_ERZ501463 | MGnify/ENA primary metagenome ERZ501463 (study PRJEB25962, sample SAMEA2042578) | human gut metagenome | biome: human gut; feature: human-associated habitat; material: faeces...
ATTTTATACGTTAAATGTGTATTTTGTTTGGAATATTTTTAATAATTGTGTTTAAGGTTACAATTTACTTTGTAGACTGAGTTCTTAATGTCCTTGGAAACTTAAGTTCTTACTAGTAGTTTACTCCATTTTTCATACAACACCCTGGGCTAAAGTGCTTATATCTCCATAATCCATTTACAAATTTTTAACAAATCTTCTTGTACAAAACTCTCTTTTGTAAGCATTTTTCCTTGCCACATTATATCATGATCTTTTGCTTTATCGAAAATAATCCATAACAGACCTCTTACACTCATATGGCTTATATTTTTATCATTACACAATTTTTCTACTATTATATGTACAAAATTATCTATCCATCGAAGCTTTCCAAGTATTTCAATAATTTTCTGATTAGATTTCACAAAATATAACTCGCTATAATTATTCAAATTCAAGTCTCTTAGCATAACACACTGTTTATCTAAAAACGATAGAACCGTTTCTTCTTTAATATCATCTTTTTTCCATAATTCAAAATAATGACATCTGTCATCATACAAATTACACAAAAAATTTTTTTTCGATTCTTGCTGAATTAACTCTTCAACTTTCTTTTTAAAATCAATCCGAAACCAAAGCATATGCTCTTGCCTATAAAACAATTTGAATATATCATCACCTAGAAAAGAAATTTGCTCATTGATTATACTATCATCAGAAAATGGAAACGCTGTAGATACCAATTTTGATACATTTCCATCAGATATACTTTCATTAAGATTGATGTGTACCATAGATTGTCCTTTATGAGGCATATCTATCCTTAGAATATATTTATCTTGATTATGGAGAGAAAAAATAATCTGAAACCTAGTTGTACAATCGTTACAATCACGTATTGGTGCTTTAGACAACCTGTCTGAAAATATATTTTTTCAATTTTTCCGAAATATAACAATTGTCTATATATTTTAAGCATTGCCTTTGCAAATTTCTTTTCTTGTACCGATATCCTTCCCTCTGAAAATATCAAAAATGTTGATATTACAACACCAAGAACATCTATCTGTTTCCGAATATCTATCGCATCAAAAATTAATGCCATCACAACTGAAGGATAGTCATCATCTGACCATTCATCCCATGGAAACATCTCATCTATCATATCATCTTTATCCTGAACTTTCTGAATCAAATAAAGTGCTCTAATATCATCTTCTATGATATTAATTATTTCTGGTTCAATATTAACATCCGAGAATAAAATTTCTTTTTCCTTAACACACTTATAATTAACATTCTTTAAAATATTAATTATACTTATTTGCATATCTTCAAGGCAATGACTAGCTTCTATAAAACTCTTTATTTCAATAAATTCTATATATTCTTCCCATTTTCTTCCTAACAATGCAAATTCCTTTATTAAGTACATTTTAATTTTTTCGCACTCTGTAGATAAAATTCTATCATTCATTTTAATTATTCTCTAAATTCCTCCATAATATCCCTATTAAACCTAGACAACTCTCGATCTATATGCTCGTCCGTATATCCAAAAATATATTTCTCCAGTTCTTCTCCATCTATATCAAATTTATCTTCTAAAAATCTCTTATATTGAATATCATAAGCTTTTGCTTTTATAATAATTTCCTGCGCATTCCTTTTCAAATTATTATATCGATCTTCCAATTCAAAAAGTTCTATCTCATTATTATCTGTCTCTGATAGATTTGTCTTATCTATCACGATATTAAAATTTTGAGACTTTCCTTGCAGATAATCTATATCTCCTTGATCATCAAATTCTGTTTTAAACCTAATCTGACTACTATAAGATAAATCATACGGATTTCGAATCTTTTTATCTGCCTTTGATTTTATTTGATTGCAAACCTTACAAGCAGGTATTAAATTATATAGACAAATCGCCATCGCTGCATATTTGGATTTATTATAATAATGATCCAAATCACCTCTAAATTGTATTTTCCCTTCTTTATTATAGACTGTATTGATATAATTTTGATTACAATATGGACAGGTTAGAATTCCAAGTACATCTACTATCTTAGCTGCTTGTGATTTCCTAAAATTACCATACCGAGCTAATATAAATTTCTTTGATTCATCCTTAATATCATCTTGAGAATCATCAATGTTCTTTTTTATATTTGCTAATTTATTTGTATCTGCCAACAAAAAAGCTTTTATACTATCTTCCGTGATATTTAGATTTTCATCTATTATCTTTTTCAATACCCTATCCTGCTCTATTTTTTCCATAAAAGTTTTTAAATGCCTTGTTGAAAACCATTTCCAGTATATTTCTTCAATTTGCTTCTTTTGCTGATCAGTCATTGGTATTTTATTCATCCAAAATCCTCTTTATTTTTCTTAACTTCTCTTCGTCATCTATATGTAATATTTCTTGTGAAATTTTTTGTTTCTCCACATATCGCCTGTCTTTCGCATAATATAATTCTAATAATTTTTTTCTTACTGTTTTTTCACCTATCCTATCGATAAAACCTTTTATTAAATTTAATTCTTGCTCTTCAATTTCATCATATTTTAATCTCTTTATCACATCTTTTATTTTATCATATGAATATTTTCCAAATGTATTTTCAATCATAAACGTATCCATCAACAGATAATATATATTTGTTGCAAATGTATCCTGCTTCTGTTTTATAATGCTTTTATTATCACTCTCTTCTCTTGTTATTGCATAAACATTTTCTGGCAATATATCTGTTACAATAAAAGGAGAATGACTTGATAGTACAACTTGTATTGTTCTTTCTTGACACTCATTCAAATTCCTTAATAAAATATCTATGAAATTTCTAGCTAACTCTGGATGAATTGCTCTGTCGGGTTCATCTATTAACAATACAATATTATCACCCTTTTCAATTTCATCAACAGCCAAAGTTACTTTAGATATAATGTCTAGAAAAACTCTTTGCCCTTCTGACATCTCAGGAACTATAATCCCTAAAACATTATCAATCGTATTCATGCTACCTTCATTATCTTTTCCTCTATAAATAAAATCCTGTCGATATCATTTATCACACGGTCTATATCATCTTTTACCAATTTCTGCTCAGTCGCATGGCTGTGCGCTTCCGAAAAAAATAAATATCTGGCATCCGGTATTACTTCCCGTGTTGTCTGGATATACTTTGTTTCCAGAGTAATCGCAGCCTGCGCACCGATTGCTGTTGCAGTTTCTGCAAAACCGATCAAAAGCAGCCTCTCGCCTTCATATTTTCCCTGAAGCTTCTCTGCAAGACTTTTAAATAAATTCAGTGCTTTCGAAGGTTCTACCGGAACATGCTTTCCCTGCAGTGGATCTACTACCAGATAACTTCTTTTGGTATTGTTTTCCCGTTTTGCTATTCTCACTAAATCTTTTTGCTGATAGTTCATATGTTTTTGATTTTCCTGACGTTCGTTAATTTTTTACGATCTGTTTTCCAAAGGTTTGGAGATATTCCTGGGCAGTCTGTAATGATATATTTAGTTTTTTCTGCAACCGCTCTAAAATAGCGTCTTCTGGCAACCCTAGATCACAACATGTATCTACAATTCCTTCCGCTCTGCCACGCATTTCTCCTCTTGCCTCTCCTCTTGCTTCTCCTCTTGCCTCTCCTCTTGCTTCTCCTCTTGCTACATCCTGCTCTATTTCATCTTTCATTAATTCCCGTAATGCTTCGCACATACCATTCGCCCTCCTTACCTTCTGATATATTTCATAATTCGCACTGACACTTGCCTGTAATACTGCGTCTATATTATTCCGCTCCCGCGGTGTCTTCATATTTTCTGTCTGTTCTAAAAACTTCCTGATATCCTCTATATCGGCATTTGCAGATAAGATTCTTAGGCTGCTGTGCATAGTCCGGTTCAACCTGCTGATCACCACAATCTGCACTGGGAATAAAATGTTCCCTCTCACGTAATAAATACCTGGATATTTTTCTTCCAGTACATATCCTTTTCGTTCTAATTCCAAAAACAGTTCTCTTGGATATGCTTCACGGAACAATGACACGGTCAGTTCGTCCGCCGGGATTTCATCGATTGTTTTCCCATATCCTTTATAAAGGCAGGCATATCCAAGTGTTTTGTAAAGAGTGTCTATCGACAGTTCATCTCCCGGTCCTTTGTATTCTAACACATTGTACTTTCGCATGATATGACCGATTTCATTTTTCATCACTTTTTCTGCATTTTCTTCTTTTATGATCAGAAGATCAATACGGATCGGTTCTTTACTCAAATGGTACTCCGATATTAAATCCAGTTCCTCGATGTTTTCTTTTAGTTCGAGTTCCGCTGCTGCATAAAACGCAGGATGCCACTGGATCTTTTTGGCTTTGTCTGATGACGATTTCTTTGTCTTTTGCGCGATAATCGTTTCCTCCCTTTTTATTCGGGAGAATCGTCTGATATTTTCGAATCCTCCCTGCTTTTACTTTTATTTGGCTGGTGATTTAAAAGCATTGAAAATTCTGATATCCGACGTGGTGGCTTGCTTATTGATATACAAAGCCCTTAACATGGTTTTGACTTGTTTTGAAACGGCGTATGCTGCCTGATAGATTTTGTTAGAATGTAATGCTTTAAATAGATTGTAACATGCCGACATATATCTGTCAGTAGTATCACATATTTTTTATTATTTTTGTAATATCTGCACAAAATGTGTGTACTGATTTTCTACTTAGTTTTAGAACCGCTGACTTCCTTTTTCCCACTCATGCTCTGTAGTGATATGTTTTTCATCTACTCTCTACAATAAAGCACATTCTTTATACTTAGATTTTATTTGTTCTATTATCTTTAAAATTGCTTTTTCTGCTGTATGTTGGTTAATCCAACCCTCTCTTGCATAGCCTGCCAAACTTAGTTTATTGTTATCTACTCGTTGTATTACAATTAATGCCCCATTCATATTATTGATACCACTATCAACAGTTACCACATATATCTGTTTTTCAAAATCCTCCTCAAGAATTTTTGCATTTCCAATAAGACAATCTCTTAAATTATCAAATGTTATATTGTCTACAAAATATTCTTTTATGACAATTTCATTCTCCTTAGCCCAAACATACGAATGCAGTTTATCAATTATTTCAATATTCCTCTCCATATTCTTCTCCCATAAAACAATTTGGTATTCTATGTAAATGCAATATTCTCTAAATCATCCTCTTTCACATGTTCCGACATGTTTTCAAGAACATCTTTCAGACTTTGAACCATCTGTTGATTGGTTACTGCTGCAACATATTTACGTTTTGCTACTTCACTTTCAATAATGGGTACCAGAAGATTTCTTGCATATTCTCTTCTATTTGAAGATGCATACATGTCTTTCAATATACTTCCATCTAATTTTTCTCCCAGTCTGTCAACTGATTTTTCTGCCTCCTTTTGATTTAATAAATAATCTTTTGCAAGTTTCTCAAATTCTTTCTGAATAATTCTAACCATCTCATCAGCATCATCTTCGATAAAATTTCCAAGAACTGTTTCCGTTGCCTTTCCTGCTGCAGCCCCTGCTACAACAGAACCAACCAATCCTCCCACAATTGTCCCGATTCCAGGCAAAATTGCTGACCCCACTGCTGCACCACCAATCCATCCACCTGTTCCTCCTGCAACCGTGGTTGCTGTATTAGCAAGATTTTTAAATAACTGCTTTCCAGATATACGTCCCTGAAATATATTTGCAATGTCAAATGACGATAGTATCACCACTGTTGCACCTGCAGTTATTACATTTCCTCTCAGCAATTTAGCTGCACTTTTCATAGCTGCCGCACCATAAATATTGCCACCATCACGAAAAGCATTAATAAGCAGTGCTGATGCCTTCGGTCCCATAACAGAAACTATCGCTTCCGAACTTCCGACAAGTGCACTATTCAATCCTGCTTTTGACAGCTGTCCTGCAAGAACAGATGTAACAAATGCAGTTCCTCCAACTTTTAATCCTGAAGCTGTCGCTATCTTTAAAGACTTCTCGAGTTCTTCCCCGTTCCATAAATTAGTTGCCAATGTAATCATCGCCGTCACACCGAATGCTGATTTTGCAGCAACTGCTCCATTAGCAGCATCATATGTTATAGACTCCACAGTTCCTGCTTTTGCGATATTTCTAGCCTGTTCATAAGTAAAATGTCCTTTTCGAACAATATTTTCTGCTTCATTAATATCCTTTACACCTGGTACTTTCCCTTTTCGTATTTTATCTTGCATAGCCTCTACCGCGGCATCATATTTATCTGATGGGACTTCAATCTGCATTGGCTTTCCATCTTTCAGATATCTGAAATTTCCCTGTTCATCAAAGCATTCATTAACACAGGCAGAACCTGTCTGGCAATATTTTGATTGAATAAATATTCCATCTACCATTCTGTCTGCGCCATTTTTCACATTATCATCACCAACTATCTTTGCATCATGTCCTGTCAAATTATCATACAAATTGTTGGCTCTCTCTGCAGCAAATCCATGTCCCTGTCTTCCATGGAATTTTTCTTCTTCATATAATTTATTTATCTGACCATATGCTGCACTCGAAATTCCACCCGCCATTGCTCCATAATTTTCTGATTTATCAGTCTGTACATTTAACTTCTCAATATTATCTTCTGCAGGCTGTCTTATCAACGCAAGCAATTCTTTAAAAAAACGATACAATGGTGTTTTATTAAGATAAATACTTGTCCAATCTATTTTTGTTCCATCATACAATTTTATCTGCAATTCATTATTGCAGTCTTTATTCGCTATGTCATATAACTCAATATCTTCGATGTCGTCATACCAGATTTTCTTTGGTTTCTCTAATACTTCCAGATAATATACCTTTGTATCTGTAAATAAATATCCGGATTTTCCGCTTCCTGCAACTGTGGTGTCATAAAATCCAATTACCGTACTCTCATCTAATCCCGATGCAAATTTCTTTTTTGCATTGTCTAATTTTTTTCGAGAAATATCATTTCCTATCTGAAATCCAGATATTGTTTGAATTTTAGTATAGTATTTTTTCAATAACTCTATTTTTTCTTGATGTTGATCCATATGTTTCCTTTCAATTAATATTTTTAGATATTTGATAAATACTCTGTAACATTTTTATTTCACTCCATTAAAATGTATATTTCAACCCTTTTCCCGCGTTGTATATATTTCTTCTCAACTGATAAAATAAAAGTATTACCTAGGAGATTACAAATCATGAAGCGATTAAAAGATTTGAGACTAAAGATGGGGTTAAGCCAGCAGGCTCTTGCTGATAAATTGAACGTCAGCCAGCAGACCATCTGTAAGTACGAAAATAATACCAATGAACCGAATATCGACATGTTAGAAGCCATGGCAGATATTTTTGACGTATCTGTTGATTATCTGATTGGCTATTCTTCGTATGCCCATAAAGTAGAGGAAGTGTCCGAAACAGCTCTGAATGAGGATGAACTTACCTTTTTAAAAAAATATCGTTCGATCAATCCTTCCTCTCGTGCTTTAGTACAACAGTTTATGGACGAATTTTTACGTTTATCCGGTGAATGATTTTTCTTTTATTATAACGCACACCCTAGACACCGTCTGTCCATCTCAAAAACTTTTTTAATTTTTTACAACTTCAACATAATCTCCCTGACTTCGCAGCCACATATCAATTCCTTTGCCAAATGTTTCAGCTGAAATTAAAAACTTTCCGTCTTCCTCTTTCAGAATCTTTGCCGTCGGCAGACGATCTAATATTGCTTCCACACTGGTTCCCTTATACCAGAACTTCGTACGCTGTAATTTTCCGCCATACATGAACTGTATTCGTTTGCGATACTCCCCTTCCTCGAACCGGTCTTTATACGGAATATTAAAGTGTTCATCAAGCACCTGAAGTTCCTGGATCCGGTCGATCCGGTAAATGGTTGGAAACGCATCATTTGCCACATCAAATGCCTTTTCTTTATCGATTCCTTCAATATTTGCAGCCAGATAAAAATAAAATTCGGAAAAAAGGATTGCCTGTGGTTCTACTTTACGCTTCACAACTTTTTTATCTTTTGTACGCTCATAGCCGATCTCAATGCATTTTTTCTCATGAATTGCCTGTCCGATCTGCCACATCTTATCAATGAATACCCTGTGATGCTGCGGTTCAATGTAATGGTAACGCTCATTGGCAATCAGTTCACTGACAAGGCTCTGGTTCTGCGGCGGCACACAGCACTCGATCAGCTTATCTAACATCTGCATCATTTCGTCTTTGGTAAATGCACGGCTGTCTAACAATATTTTGGTAATAGCAAGCACTTCCTCGTTGGAAAAACGCATTCCTTCTTCCTGCTCAAGCCGATAACCATTCTTCCTTCTGTCATAGATCAGCTCATTCTGGATACCAAAATCATTGACACGTTCGTTCAGATAACAGCGGATGTCATCTAAATCTCTTTGAATCGTTTTTTCATCCACACCGAACTTTTGTCCAGCATCAGTTTTATTGATTACTTTACCGCGCATCAAAAGGTCGTACATCCGCAGAACACGATCTGCTTTTGATCTTTTATCTATCGGCTCCTTTTTCTCCATAATCGTATCTCCATTTGCAACATATTGCACATACTTTTAAGATTAATTTTATTTTTTTTATGCATTTTTAACATATTGTTATTGTAACACATCTGTATTTTAATTTCCACAAATTCAGTTATTTTCTTAGGGAAATTTTTGAAAAAACTTCTTCTGACTATCCGCAGACTGCCAGAAGAAGTTCTCCTAAAACCTTATTCCAGCCAGTGATCTTTTACAATATTTGCATCTTCCAAGCCAGTCCTTTTTTAATTTTTTTCCACAAAATGGACAGATTCTTGGTTTTACCACACAATACATTTTCCCACTTCCTTTTATTCATCCAGCAGACTCAGATCACTACCCTGCGCATACTCTATAGGATTGTCATTCTCATAATATTCGCCATCCCCAATCTCTCTTGACCACAAAAGTTCTTCCTCTGCCTGATTTCCCTGCAGAGTAAGACGGCGTACTTCTTCCACACCCATATATCCATAAACTTCGTACAGACCATTTCCATCCTCTGCTACATAAAAACTATATATCCCATAGAACGGACTTGTGGATGAAATCGCACCATTTTCATCAATCGTATAAATAATGTTTTCATAATCTGCATTACAGGTTCCATAACTGAGCAGAAGATCTTTTCTTCCATCTCCATTAATATCATACAACGAATAGGTACAGTTTCCCGGATACTCATTTTCCATTTCAACAACAAAGGAAGAATACATTTCCCTGTAATCCAGATTATTAACATCTACATCATCAAATTCGTACTGATTTTCATCCTGTGCCAAGGAATCTTCCTGCATTGTCTGATCTGTAAAATCATCCGATACATTTTCATCTGAATGATCAGCATTCAATATGGTATCATCCACACCCAGATCTACATTTTGTTCGGCATCATCAGATGATATCATTCCATGTGACTCTTCATAACTGCTGAAAATAGAATCTAACGCAATTCCCATAGTCAGCATATTCTGTGATTCTCCATCAATATCTAAATATTCTACGGAAAAAGTTTCATTATCGTCAGCAATAATAAATTGAAAACAAAGTTTCGCTTCCTTATCTCCATACATGCATTTTCCATGAAACTCGACTACTTTTCTATCGCTGGATGATTTAAAATACTGCCAGTCCGAATCTGAAAAATAGTCATCAAACGCTTCGCCATAAGTAATCTGCGGATAACTGCTCGGTGCCCCGCCTTTTACCATTTCAATGTATTCATTTCCTGACGGAATAAGGTACAGCACCACAAGTAAAAAGATTCCTCCAAATGTTCCAATCAGCGAAGCCGTATGTAATTTTGTCAGTCTCATTGCCTTTTTATATTTTGTAAAGGGATTCATCGGCAATGTATGATTCTCTTCTTTTGCAATATAATCAAGAATAGCATTTTCTTCTACAACATAATTATAATTTCTTCTTGAATCTTCCTTGCTGCGTATCACATGAATTATACCATCCTCAAGGTTCAGTCTGTGTTTTCCGTATTTTCCCTGCACCTCAACATTTCCCTGTTCATTGTAATAAACCTGTTTTACCAGAAAACAGTTCATGTTTCTGATAATCTGCATCAGTGTCGCTGCCCCAAGAAACGGTAATAAAAAGTAATATGCCGGAAACGATTCTATAGATTTCAACACCGTAATTCCCAAATAAATAATTCCTAATATCTGCATGATCAAGATCATTACAAAATCTATCTTTCCCAACAATTCTTTTTTCTTCCTATATCCCACAATAATCAATACGATAAGTACCATAGCAGCAGCAACTGTAATATATTTCAATATATCATAAACATGGTTCTTCTGAAGCTGCATATTCTGATAATTCACCCACCGGAGCATCCCC
>ENA-OPBS01003241-OPBS01003241.1-human-gut-metagenome-genome-assembly--contig:-NODE-3241-length-10465-cov-2.848703_pt1 | contig 10465 bp, 7 predicted proteins | sample MGYA00241074_ERZ501463 | MGnify/ENA primary metagenome ERZ501463 (study PRJEB25962, sample SAMEA2042578) | human gut metagenome | biome: human gut; feature: human-associated habitat; material: faeces...
CCGTTGTAGCGGATTGGTGCCGGCGAGCGATTGCCAGGCGGGCAAAGCGCGCCTCGAGATCGGCGCCGCACTTCTACATCACAGCGCGCAGCTCAAACCGATCGCCGTTAATGCGGAACTGACAGTTGCCGTTCATGCGCTCCACGGCAAGTTTGATGCTCTTGGTGCCAAAGCCGTGGCCCGCATGCCGGGTCACGGGCATGCCGTCGACCATGCGCGGCGCGCGGTCAAACGTGTTGGAAACTAACAGCAGCAGCTGGCCGTCCTCTAATCGCAGGTCAAAGTCGACGAATCGCTTTCCTTGGGGTGCGGCGCTTGCGGCGGTGATAGCGTTTTCCAAGGCATTTGAGAGCACGCTAAACAGGTCGGCGTCACCTACGTGGATGGTTTCGGGTACGGCGGCGCGCAGGTTGGCGGTAATGCCGTTTCTATTGATATCCGAGTTAAATGACGAAAGCGCAATGTTTACGGTCTCGTTGGCACAGAAGCGGCGTACGGCGGTGCGGTCGCCGGCTTCGCAGAGTTCGTCGATGCGTTTGAGCGCCTCGTCGGTGTGGCCCTCCTCAATTAAAGCGGCCAGGCCGCGTAGGAAGTGGCGCATATCGTGGCGAAGAATCGACAGCTCGCGCCCAGATTGACGCCAGGCCTCGAGCTCTTTAATGGCGGCGCTGTCGCGGGTTTCGAGCATCCAGCGCTCTCGCTCGGCGGTTTCCTTTTCTTCGTATTCGCGCAGGTAAACGGCAAGAAACATAAGATAGAAGGCACAGAGCGCAAATGCCAAAAACTCAACCGTTACCACCGAGCCCGAGTGGAACAGCGTGGTGTAGACGTTGGTGGCATAGTCAAAGACGTAATAGACGAGCGGCAGGATTAAAAGGATGCCCAGCTCGGTGGTGCTTTTAATCGCCAAGCGCGGACCGATGTCGCCGGCCCAATGCAACAGGACGGCAAAGACGGCGAGTGTGGTCGCAATACGCGCCAGATAGTACGCGATCTGCGAATCGGTTGCGGCAAAGGCGGCGATGCCCATCCAATTGCTGAACTGGCAGCTCAGATAGGCGCTGGTAATGCCGAGCACGGCAAGCAGCGGGCTCAGGCGGTAGCGCGCGCACAAATAGATGACGAGCGGCAGATGCACGACGAGCGGATATACCTGGCGGGCGAAAAGCTCGCCGCCGACGGCATTGGCGAGGCCAAATGCGCATCCGGTTATGGCACCGACCAGCACCAGTTCAAGCGCATGACGCCGGTTGATCTCGATACCGCACAGCGCCGCCGAGGCAAAGACGCCAAAGAGCAGCGTCGTGGTGTGGTGGATTGCCCAAAGGACCATTTCGACCGAGGAGACCATCAGTGTCTCCCACCCTCAAAGCGAACCGCAAAGTAGGCGTCTTGGAATCCCTGCTTGCAGCTGCGCGAAAGCGGGATGCACGCACCCGAGCGCATGACGATGTCCGTGCGGTCAAAGTGATCGATATTGCGCAGGTTGACCTGGTAGCTGCGGTGCATTTAAAGAAGACTGCGTTTTGGGCAAGTCGGTCCTCGACGCTGCGGAACGATTCGAGTGCCTCGATATCGCGTCCGTCGCGCAGGTGGAAGACCACGTGCTTGTTGCGCGCCTCGGCATATTCGATGTCGGACAGGCGCAGGGCGTGGTAGCCAAAGGAAGTTTTGATCACGAGCTCGTCGGTTGCCGCCGGGCGCATGCTCGAAAGCTCGTCGAGTAGCTGTGCCAGGCGTTCGTAAGTCACGGGCTTGAGCAGATAGTCGAAGGCACGGACCTCGTAGGACTCCAGTGCAAACTCGGGCGACGAGGTGAGGAACACCAGGCGCACGGCGGTATCGGCCTGGCGTAATTCGCGCGCGGTGTCCATGCCGTTGACGAGCGGCATGATCATATCGAGCAGGATGATGTCGGCGCGCGATGCGGCATGGCGGGCCAGCAGGTCCTCGCCACGCGTGACGAGCGCAACATCGACCGCCGTGCCCGTCTCGGTCGACCAACGGTCGATCATCCGGTGCAGTCTATCTAGAAAAGCGACATCATCGTCGCAGGCAATAATCTTGAGCATTCGGCCCCCTTAAGTAGTTCGATTTTGCCACATCGGGCACGCGCCGCTTGCGGGGGTGCGGACCGTTTGCGCCCCACGGCGTGCAGCTCGCGCCAAGCGGTATTGCGGTGGCGAAAGATGCCTCCTGCGCTATTGAGAGCTCGGCTATCCTCAGCTTGTCAGTTCGAAAATGGACCTGCCACATGATTGAATCTTTATTTCAACTTTACACCTAGGTTTACAGCTGTCTTGTCAGCTGTAAACCTAGGTGTCATACTAAAGCTCCAAGATTCGCCAAAAGAGAGGGGCCTTGATGGCACAGAGCGCGAACATGGATGCATCGGAGCTTGCACGCGACATTGCGGCCGGCCTGGCATCGGCAACGACGGCAACGGAGCGCGCGGCATTGGTGCCCGCAGAGCTCGTCGAGGCCATTCAGCAACTAAAAACCCAACGTGACGCGGTGATCCTAGCGCACTATTACGTGGCGCCCGAGGTCCAAGCTGTTGCCGATTACGTCGGCGACAGCTTCTACCTGGCCAAGCTCGCCAAGAGCCTGCCGCAGCAGACCATCGTGCTGTGCGGCGTGGAGTTTATGGGCGAGAGCGCCAAGCTGCTCAACCCCACCAAGACCGTGCTGCTGCCCGAGCCGGGCGCGGACTGCCCCATGGCGCACATGGTCAAGCGCGAGACGGTCGACGCCGCCCGCGCCGAGTACGGTGACGACCTTGCCGTGGTCTGCTACGTCAACTCTACGGTCGAGATCAAGAGCTGGAGCGACGTGTGCGTCACCAGTTCCAACGCCGTTAAGATCGTGTCCGAGCTGCCGCAGCAGCATATTCTGTTCATTCCCGACCAAAACCTGGGCCGCTTCGTAGCCGAGCAGGTGCCGCAAAAGCACGTCATCCTCAACAACGGTTACTGCCCGCGCCATCACATCATCACCGTCGAGCAGATCGTCGACGCGACGGAGGCCCACCCCGACGCGCTCGTGCTGGCGCATCCTGAGTGCAAGGCCGACGTCCTTGCCGAGGCCGACTACATCGGCTCCACCGCCGGCATCATCAAGTATGCCGAGGAGTCGGACGCGAGCGAGTTCATCATCGTGACGGTCCGCGGCGTGCTCTACGAGCTCGAGCGCCGCTGCCAGGGCACCGGCAAGAAGTTCTATTTCCCCGCGGTGCAGCCCACCTGCGTCAACATGGATCTCATCACGCTCGAAAAGCTCGTGCGCTGCCTGGAGACGGGCGAGGGCGAGGTGCAGATCGGCGTGTCGGACGAGGCGGCAGACCAGGCCAAGCTCACGCTCGACCGTATGCTCGAGTACGCAGCGCGCTAGAACAATGTGACATGAGGGGCAGTCCCTTATGCCACATTACAAGGGAGAGGATTCCTGTGGAAACCAAGCAATACCCCGATATGGAGTGCGACGTCGTCATTGCCGGCTGCGGCGTAGCGGGCCTGTACGCGACGCTCAACCTGCCGACGAGCACGCGCGTGATCATGCTCTCCAAGGGCGCTGTCGACGAGTGCGATTCGATGCTCGCGCAGGGCGGCATTTGCGTGCTGCCCGAAGGCTCGGACTACGATGCCTTCTTTGAGGACACCATGCACGCCGGCCATTACGAGAACCGCCGCGAGAGTGTTGACATCATGATTCGCTCGAGCCGCTCGGTCATCAACGACCTGCTGGCCATGGGCGTGGACTTTGAGCGTAAGGCCGACGGCAGCCTCAATTTTACCCGCGAGGGCGCGCACAGCCGCCCGCGCATCGCCTTCCATGCCGATATTACGGGCAAGGAGATTACGACCAAGCTGCTCCAGGCCGTTCGCAAGCTGGATAACGTGCAGATTTTGGAGCACGTAGCCATGACCGATATCCTGACGGGCGAGCGTGACGGCGCCACGGTGTGTGCCGGTGTCGTCGCCGTTTCCGTGGACGAGGACAACTCGGTTCGTCCCGCCGACGAGCTGACAAATGCCGCCGGGGGCGTGCATGCCGGCGAGCCGTTTAAGATCCATGCCCGCCACACGCTGTGGGCGACGGGCGGTATCGGCGGCGTATACGACCATTCGACCAACTACCCGCAGCTCACGGGCGATGCCTGCTACATTGCTCAGGAGCATGGCATTAAGATGGAGCACCTGGACTACGTGCAGATTCACCCCACGGGACTGTTCTCGCCGCAGCCGGGCCGCACCTTCCTGATCAGCGAGAGCTGCCGCGGCGAGGGCGCGATTTTGCTCAACGCCGCCGGCGAGCGCTTTACCGACGAGCTTCAGCCGCGCGATGTGGTCGCCGCCGCTATTCGCGAGCAGATGAAGCAGGACGGTACCGAGCACGAGTGGCTGAGCTTCGCCCCCGTCGAACGCGATGTGGTGACCGGGCATTTTGCCAACATTCGCGCGCGCTGCCTTGAGGACGGCCGCGACATCTTGGACGAGCCCATCCCCGTTACGCCCACGCAGCACTACTTTATGGGTGGCGTATGGGTCGATAAGGACGGCCGCACCTCGATGCCCGAGCTCTACGCCGCGGGCGAGACGGCCTGCAACGGCGTTCACGGCAAGAATCGCCTGGCTTCAAACAGCCTGCTCGAGGCGCTGGTCTGGGGTCGTCGCGCCGCGTGGTATATGCGTACCGGCGAGTCACTGGCCGTGGAGCAGGCAGGCGATCCCGCGCTCGATGGCCGTCATCGCGCCCTGGGCGCCGACACCCTGGCAATCGATGATTTGGCCCGTGCCGCCGGCACGCAGGCCGTGGAGGAATAGACCATGAATCCCATTACCATGAAGCTCGTCGTCGATGATCTGATTTTGCAGGCCCTGCGCGAGGACATTACCTTTGAGGACGTGAGCACGGCGAGCGTGTGCCCCACGGCGCGCCCCGCCACGGTGGAGCTTATCGCCAAAGCCGATGGCATCATCGCCGGCCTAGACGTGTTCTCCCGCACCTTTGAGCTGCTGGATCCGCAGAGCTCCGTGTTGTTCGATGTCTCGGATGGCGACGAGGTGCACGCCGGCGACCATGTGGGTCAGGTGCGCGGCGACGCGCGCGTGCTGCTTTCGGGCGAGCGTGTGGCGCTCAACTACCTGCAGCGCATGAGCGGCATCGCTACTTACACGCATCGGATGGCGGCTGCGCTCGAGGGTACCAAGACCGTGCTTGTCGACACGCGCAAGACCACACCGGGCATGCGTGTGTTTGAAAAGGCGGCAGTCGAGATTGGCGGTGGCAGCAACCACCGCTATAACCTGTCGACGGCTGTCATGCTCAAGGACAACCACATCGATGCCGCCGGTGGCGTGACGCGCGCGATCGAGATGGCGCGCGCCCACGCATCGTTTACCACGACGGTCGAGATCGAGTGCGAGAACCTGGACATGGTGCGCGAGGCCGTGGAGGCCGGCGCCGACATCATCATGTTCGACAACATGACCCATGACGACATGGCCGCCGCTATTGAACTTATCGCCGGCCGCGCCAAGACCGAGTGCTCGGGCAACGTGGATGCCAGCAATATCCGCGCGCTTGCCGACCTGGGCGTTGACTTTATTAGCTCGGGCGCCCTGACGCACTCCGCGCCGATCCTCGACCTCTCGCTTAAGCACCTGCGTCTGCTGGACGGTAAATAATGAACGCCCGCGAGCGTCGCCGTGCCATCATGGCCGTGCTCGAGGGGGCCAAGGGGCCCGTATCGGGCAGCGCGCTTGCCCGCGAGGTGGGTGTGAGCCGCCAGATCGTGGTGCAGGACATCGCCCTGCTGCGCGCCGATGGGCACGATATCGTGGCGACCAACCGCGGCTACGTGCTGCAGGAGGCCCCCAGCAGCCCCGCCGTGCCTACGCGCTTGGTCAAGGTTCGCCACAGCGTGGAGCAGGCAGGCGATGAGCTCACGAGTATCGTCGACGCCGGCGGCGCCGTGCTCAACGTGATTGTCAATCACCGCGTGTACGGTAAGATTACGGCCGACCTGGACATCCGCAATCGTCGCGATGTCGAGCGCTATCTGCGCGATATCGAGAGCGGCAAGAGCTTTCCGCTGCTGACGGTGACCAGCGGCTACCACTTCCATCGCATTGCGGCGGAGGACGAACAGACCCTCGACGAGATCGAGGCGATGCTCAAGGAAAAAGGCTACCTAGCAGACCTGATGCCCTACGAAGACGATTTGTCCTAGTCGACGCCGCATCTATAAGTTGCGGTGAAATAGTTCCTAAAATCGGCATCCAAGACATAATACAGGAACTATTCCACCGCAACTGCCAAGGGTCCCGCTCCAAATTAGCTGCCCACATATGCAAAAGGAGGCCTCCGCGGCGATGCGGAAGCCTCCTTTTTTGTGCACGGTGTACTTTTGAGTGTGCAAGTGGGGGAGTTGTTACTCCTCGACGATCTCGGTGATCGCGCCAGCGGGGCAAGCGTCCTGGCAAGCGCCACAGGCGACGCAGGAGTCCTCGTCAGCGACGGTAGCGACGTCCTGGAGCTCCAGAACGCCAGCGGGGCAGGAGTCGACGCAAACGCCACAAGCGATGCACTCGTCGGCATCAATTACGGGATGAGCCATGGTAGTTTCCTCTCTGTTGACCGACGCTACAGGCGATGCGCGCCGGTTTGATTCGGGCAAAAACATACCACGGGAGCGACCGTTTGCAATACCCTCTGGCCGGCATCTTCATACCGTTCGCCGAGTATGCCAAGGTTTACTAAAAAACGCGCAGGTGGGGCCGTTGAGCTGCATAAATGTTAGCTAAAGGTGACTTGAAATATAGGGCGATTGAGCGTGCTTGCGGAAACCGCATCCCATTATTTTGTCGAAAAACGGGTTGCAGTTTCCGGTTAGGCCCGCTAGCGGAAAATGCGAGCCGGTATCAGCTCTCAAAACGGGATACGGTTTCCGGTTGAGCCTTCAGACGGAAACTGCGACCCGGAATCCACGCTCAAACCGGGACGAGCTTTCCACAAGGCAGCCCCAGGCGCCCCCGGACCCAAACCTCAGCCATCTCTACATAGATCTCGATAGATTTGCCGAGAACTCAATCAGCGCATCTACCTGCGCATTTAAGAACCTAAACTCTCAGCAATAAGAAATCTTATATGAATTGACTTAGATTTTGTATATTCCGGCCCATAAGGGGATACACTACATCCTGAAAGACAAGCCGAAACACTGCTCGGCAGACCGCCGAGTCGGTGCAAACGCACAAGAGAGAGGGAATTTCTAATGGGCAAGATTCTTGGTATCGACCTTGGTACTACTAACTCCGCAATGGCCGTCCTCGAGGGCGGTTCTCCGACCATTATCGTGAACGCCGAGGGCGACCGCACCACCCCGTCCGTTGTGGGCTTCCGTGCCGACGGCGACCGCGTCGTTGGTAAGGCCGCTAAGAACCAGGCTGTCACCAACCCCAAGAACACCGTGTTCTCCATCAAGCGCTTCATGGGCCGCAAGTACTCCGAGTGCACCTCCGAGATCAAGACCGTGCCGTATGAGGTCAAGGAGGGCCAGGGCGGCCGTGCCGTCGTCGACATCGAGGGCAAGGACTACACCGCCGAGCAGGTGAGCGCCATGACGCTCGCGAAGATGAAGGCCGACGCCGAGAAGTATCTGGGCGAGACTGTCACCGACGCCGTCATCACCGTCCCGGCCTACTTCAACGACGCCCAGCGTCAGGCCACCAAGGACGCCGGTAAGATCGCCGGCCTCAACGTCAAGCGTATCGTCAACGAGCCGACCGCTGCTGCTCTGGCCTATGGCCTGGACAAGCAGGGCACCGACCAGCGCATCCTGGTCTTCGACCTGGGCGGCGGCACCTTCGACGTCTCCATCCTCGACCTCGCCGACGGCGTGTTTGAGGTTCTGTCCACCTCGGGCGACAACCACCTGGGCGGCGACGACTGGGATCAGCGCGTCATCGACTGGATGGCCGATAAGTTCCAGCAGGAGAACGGTGTCGACCTGCGTCAGGACCCCATGGCCCTGCAGCGTCTGAAGGAGGCCGCCGAGAACGCCAAGAAGGAGCTCTCCGCCGCCCAGCAGACCACCATCAACCTGCCGTTCATTACCATGAACCAGTCCGGCCCGCTGCACCTCAACTACACGCTGACCCGCGCCGAGTTCGAGAAGATCACCCGCGACCTGCTCGAGCGCTGCAAGCAGCCTGTCACCAACGCCCTGCGCGACGCCAAGCTTAAGCTCTCCGATCTGACCGAGGTCATCCTCGTCGGCGGCTCCACCCGTATGCCCGCCGTCCAGGAGCTCGTCAAGACCATGACCGGCAAGCAGCCCAACATGTCCGTGAACCCCGACGAGGTCGTTGCCGACGGCGCTGCCGTCCAGGGCGGCGTGCTCACCGGCGACGTCGAGGGCATCCTGCTGCTCGACGTTACCCCGCTGTCGCTGGGCGTCGAGACCATGGGCGGCATCATGACCAAGATGATCGACCGCAACACCACGATCCCGACCTCCAAGACCGAGGTCTACTCCACCGCTGCCGACAACCAGACCAGCGTCGAGATCAACGTGCTCCAGGGCGAGCGCGAGCTTGCCCGCGACAACAAGTCGCTCGGTAAGTTCCAGCTGACCGGTATTCCGGCTGCCCGCCGCGGCGTGCCGCAGATCGAGGTCACCTTCGACATCGACGCCAACGGCATCGTCAAGGTCTCCGCTAAGGACAAGGGCACCGGCAAGGAGCAGCAGATCACCATCTCCGGCTCCACCGCGCTTTCCGACGACGAAGTCGATCGCATGGTCAAGGACGCCGAGGCTCATGCCGAGGAGGACAAGAAGCAGAAGGAAGAGGTCGAGGTTCGCAACCAGACCGACAGCCTGTGCTACTCCACCGAGCAGACCCTCAACGAGCTGGGCGACAAGGTTTCCGCCGACGTGAAGTCCAAGGCCGAGGCCGCTATCGCCGATGCCAAGAAGGCGCTCGAGGGCTCTGACGTCGAGGCCATCAAGGCCGCCGGCGAGTCCCTGCAGTCCGTGGCTTACGAGCTGGCTCAGGTTGTCTACGCCGACGCTCAGCAGCAGACCGACGGTGCCGCCGGTGCCCAGCCTGCCGACGATGACGTCGTCGATGCCGACTACGAGGTTGTGGACGACGAGGACAAGTAATCATGTCCGCCCGTAAAGCTCGCACGGAGGCGGCTGCCGCTGGCGCCGCCCCCGTTGACTCTGAGGAGAAGGACGTGAAGATTCCCGTAGAGGCCGCAGACGTTACCGAGGCCAACGAGGCCGAGGCCGCCGAGGCTGCCGAGAACCAGGTAGAGGATTCCAACAAGGAGGCGACGATGACCGAGGACGAGATGGTGGAAGCTGCTATCCGCGCCGGTGAGGAAGCCGCCGACAACGACTTTAAGCTCAAGTTCGAGCAGGCCCAAAAGGAGCTTGCCGACGTGCGCAGCGAGCTCGATGCTGCGGCAGAGGCCCAGAAGGCCGCCGAGGACAAGGCAAAGGATGCCACCGAGCGTACCGCCCGTCTGCAGGCCGACTGGGAGAACTTCCGTCGCCGCACCGCCAGTGAGCGTATCGCCGAGCGCGAGCGCGCGACCGAGAAACTTGTCACTGCGCTGCTGCCGGTGGTCGACGATATCGAGCGTGCGATCGACCATGCCCGCAGCCAGGAGCTTGCCGACGACTTTAAGCAGTTCGTCGATGGCGTCGACGCGGTACATGCCAAGCTGCTCGATGTGTTTGCGCACGAGGGCGTTGAGCCCATCGACCCCAAGGGCGAGGCGTTCGATCCGCTCGAGCACCAGGCTGTGGGTCGCGTCGAGGACGCATCGCAGTACGACGAGACCGTCAACGATGTGTACCAGAAGGGCTACCGCATGGCGGATCGCATCCTGCGTTCCGCGATGGTGACGGTGACCTACGGTGGCGAGAAGCGCCCCGCACCGGAGCCCGAAGCGGCGCCCGAGGATGCTACGGCCGATACGGCCGAGAGCACCGAGGAGTAATTGAGAAGGGCCCCGGGGCAACACCCGGGGCCCTTTCTGGCCTAGTGCCATATGAAAGCATGAGCCGCCGCCCGCTGGGCGGCGGATGAAACAGGAGAGGAGCTACGATGGCTGCAGGCAAAACCTTCTATGACATCCTGGGCGTATCCAAGAGCGCCTCCGACAAAGAGATCAAGAGCGCGTTTCGCAAGCTCGCGCAAAAATATCACCCCGATGCCGGCGGCGACGAGGCCAAGTTCAAGGAGATCAGCGAGGCCTACGAGACGCTTTCGGACGAGAAGAAGCGCAAAGAGTACGACCAGATGCTCATGTTTGGCGGCATGCCGGGCGCAGGCGGCGCGTATGGCGGCGGCTACGGTGCCGGCGCGGGTGCCAGTGGCTGGGGCGACATCTTCGACAGCATCTTTAGCGGCAACGGTGCCTGGGGTAGCGATTGGGGCTCGGGCTTTGC
>ENA-OPBS01003248-OPBS01003248.1-human-gut-metagenome-genome-assembly--contig:-NODE-3248-length-10455-cov-2.572019_pt1 | contig 10455 bp, 9 predicted proteins | sample MGYA00241074_ERZ501463 | MGnify/ENA primary metagenome ERZ501463 (study PRJEB25962, sample SAMEA2042578) | human gut metagenome | biome: human gut; feature: human-associated habitat; material: faeces...
CCATCTGTCTGGTCACGGAATCGCGCAGAAGAAAAGAGACAGTTTCCACTGTCTGTTCATAGGAATCGGTATGCGGGGCGCGGAACAGATCCCAGTAAGTGTGATCGGACATCGTATTTTCAGAAAAAATGAGATAATGTCCGGGAAGCACTTCGTTTACATCATCAAAAATTCCATTTCCCATGGTCCGGGCAGGTCCGATCGCGAGAACTTCGCGCATGCCATCCATAGAAACCCTCGGAGTGAATCCCGGAAAACAAAAAAGTGCCTTTGGCTCAGAGGCAAACAGGAGCTGTCCGGATACAAACGAGTAAAAAAGCGGTTTGATTCCTACGCGGTCACGGTATAAGAGAAGTTGTTTTTTGCTGTCATCCCAGATGGCAAAGGCAAAAATTCCATTCAGTTTCCGGACAAAACTGGCGCCGTACTGCATATAGGCATAAAGAATGACTTCGGTGTCCGTAGTCGTCGAAAATTCATAGCCGGACTGCCGCAGGTCACGGGCGAGTTCCCCGGTGTTATATAATTCGCCATTGTATACAATCGCGTATTCCTTTCCGTTCTTTTGGCGTATAATCGGCTGTTTCCCGGTGACAATGTCGCGGATACTTAAGCGCGCGTGGGAGAGACCGGTCATATCTGACAGATAGATCCCGGACTCATCATTTCCACGGTGCGCAAGACATTCGTGCATGGAAGTCAGCACAGATGCCCATTTTTCTTTCTGTTGTTGATAATTTCCTTCTGCGTTATAAAAACCTGCAATTCCACACATATATTTTTCCTTACATTCTGATCGCATTCTATTTTGGTTTAGTTTATGCTAAGGGGATGAATTCATGCATAGAATAAAGAAAAAACGGAAAAACGCATGAAGGAAAACTGTGGAAAGATAGAAAATATATTAAATCTGGCATTGGATGCCACGCGGGAGGAACGGGAAAAGTCCCTGAATCTGGATGTAGGATATGATGTTGCAGATGATAGCTGGGAGGTGATCGTAAAATTTTTTGGAACGACAGAGGAACTGCGGCAGAAGCTGTCGGAGCGTTTCCCGGAGGAACAGGCTCAGATTGGAATTTATAACCTCACAAATGAATATGCTATTTTAAGGATTCCGCAGCCGTTGGTAGAGCTTGTCGCATCCATGCCTGAAATTGAATATATGGAGAAACCAAAACGACTTTTTTTTTCGGTGGAAAACGGAAAAAGAAGTTCCTGCATCAATCCGCTGCAGACCGGGCAGGGTACAAGTCCGACAAGTAATCTGACAGGAAAAGAGGTGCTTGTGGCAGTCATTGACTCCGGAATTGACTATGCGCATCCGGATTTTTGCAACAGTGACGGAACGACAAGAATTGCTGTGCTGTGGGATCAGACGCTTGACACGGTCTACGAGCGTGAGACGATTAATCTGGCGTTAAGGCAGGAGAGTGAGCAGGAGCGGTACGCAATCTGCCCGAGCAGGGATGCATCCGGGCATGGTACGCATGTTGCAGGCATTGCGGCAGGAAATGGCAGGGCTTCCAATGGGCGGTACCGCGGCGTGGCATATGAGAGTGAACTGATCGTTGTGAAACTTGGTGTGCCGAGAGAGACTTCGTTTCCGAAAACAACGGAACTGATGAGTGCTGTGGATTTCTGTATTGCGAGAGCAAGGCAGTATGGAAAACCAATTGCATTAAACCTAAGCTTTGGCAATAATTACGGTTCCCATTCCGGGAATTCACTGATAGAGACCTATCTGGATGACATGGCGAATTACTGGAAAACGTCTATTGTGATCGGCAGTGGCAATGAAGGGAGCGCAGCAGTCCATACAGCGGGAAAACTGACGCTGAATGAGGAGCAGGAGGTTGAGATCGCGGTGAGCGCGTATGAGGCATCCTTAAATTTGCAGATCTGGAAAAATTATGTGGATGAAATCGGTGTCTCTGTGATCCATCCGGGCGGAACTGCGATCGGACCATTGCAGCGGATACAGGGAACCCAGAGATTTCAGTTAGGAGAAACAAACCTTCTGGTGTATTATGGAGAACCAAGTCCGTACAATCCCTACCAGGAAATTTATCTGGATTTTATCCCAGTGGGCAGTTACATTGACGATGGAATCTGGAAGATCAGGATCACTCCCATCCGGATTACAGACGGCGCGTTTGACATGTGGCTTCCGGCAGGAAATGTGTTAAACAGCGGAACGGGATTTTTAAATCCGGTGGAGGAGACAACTCTCACGATTCCCTCTACAGCGACGAAAGTGATCACTGTCGGGGCATACGATGCGAGATTTGACCAGGCAGCTGCATTTTCCGGGAGAGGTTATACGAGGGCAACCAATCAGGTAAAGCCCGATCTTGTGGCTCCGGGGGTGGAGATCATGTCCTGCGCACCGGGCGGCGGCTATCAGGTGCGTACCGGAACATCCATGGCGACACCGTTTGTGACCGGAAGTGCAGCACTTTTGATGCAGTGGGGCATTGTAAACGGCAACGATGCCTATCTATATGGAGAAAAAATGAAAGCATATCTGATCCGCGGTGCACGCAGGCTGCCGGGTTTTACAGCTTATCCGAATCCGGTATTGGGATGGGGAGCACTCTGTACAGCAGACAGTATACCATGAAAATACCGTAAGAACGCTGCCGGAACGGAGTCTGTGTAAACAGCAGCCCGTAAAGCGTTAAAAAAACAGAAAAAAATAAAAAATATTAACAGATGTATAACGTTTTGTGATATACTTTGCTATATGTAGTGGAGATTATGGTATCAGGGTACTTATCGTTGGACAGAAAAGGATCAGAAGTACCTGATAATTACAGGCGTGGGATAATTACAGGAGTATGAGGGACAGAAGATGACTAATTTTGGGGAACATTATAATGAGGAATTAGCGCAGCAGGAGATCGAGATCAATAAGAAGACACTGTGGGAGATGGTCGGAGCGTTTATTGTTTTGACGGCGGTCTGGGGACTGGCGTTTGGACGTTTTCCGACAGCAAACGCAATTGTGTTCAGTGTGACGTATGCAATTTCCACAGGTTTTTTTATTGCGTCTGTGATCTTATTTTTTAAAGCAGATCCATCGGATGAGCGCATGAAAAATTTTTTTGTGACCGGCATCTGCATAATTTCAGCAGCAATGAACCTTATGTTCAGTTACCATATGGTTCTGGCGTATGTGTTCCCACTCATCGTGGCAGTTCAGTATAAAGAGAAATCCGTGTTATGGCTGTCATATGCACTGGAAGTTTTTCTGCTGCCGGTCAGCATGATCGTTGGATTTTATTATGGGATCTGTGATCTGAACCTGCTGCTGCAGGGAAATCATACAAGAACATGGTACATGGCGGAACTGGCAGATGGATTTGCGAAGCTCCCTTTTTCAAAGATGCCGGTTGTGGTCATTATAGTTTACGGGATATTACCGCAGCTTCTGATCCTATTTGTGTTCGTGATGATCATCCAGCATACCATTGGCAGCATGCGGGAGGATGCTTACAGGATTGCGGAACTTACCTACCGCAAGGAGGTCGATTCTGCAACAAGGCTTTATAATAAGAATAAATATGAAGATATGCTTGCCAATTACTATACGATGGTGGAGCGTGTCGCCGTGGTTTTGTGGGATATCAATAATCTGAAAGAGATCAACGACCGCATGGGACATGGCATGGGAGATAAACTGATCGAGACAATGTCCGGTGCAATCTATGCACAGACAGATAGCCGGAAAAAGGCATATCGTATCGGTGGGGATGAATTTGTCATGCTCATCGAAAATCCGGAGAAACAGGAGGCAGAGCAGATCATCCAGAATGTCAGGGACAAACTTGCAAGACACAGGGAAGAAGGTGGTCTCAGGGTTTCGAGTGCAACCGGTACAGCGGAGGGAAACGGAATCGATATCTTAAAAATAGTACATGACGCGGATGAACGGATGTATGAGGATAAGAAGAGAGGAAAGGAGAGCCGCGAATATGCTATGTTTTATAGTGAATGAGCATTCCAGAAGCGGTAAAGGCGCAAAGATCTGGAAAGAAGCGGAAGCAGTTTTAAAAAAGAAAAACATTGCTTACGAATCATACGTCACCCAATATGAGGGGCATGCCTTTTCACTGGCACATGACATCTGTGAATGTGGGGCGGATGACATTCAACTTGTCGTGGTAGGTGGTGATGGGACTGCAAATGAAGTCATCAACGGAATGACGCATTTTGAGAAGGTACGATTTGGTGTGATCCCGACCGGTTCCGGCAATGACCTTGCAAGGGGACTTGGGATCACGGGAACGCCTACAGAGGTGATTGAGCATATTTTAAACTGCAGAGAAGATTATGTGATGGATCTGGGGCAGGTGAGCTGGAACGGTTGTGAGAAGCCGAGATTATTTGCGATCAGTGCCGGTGCAGGACTGGATGCATTAGTCTGCAAGAAGGCTTTGAAGTCAAAGGTAAAAGACGCTTTGAATAAGCTGCATCTCGGAAAGCTTACCTACCTGTTTTTGACGGTACAGTCACTATTTACCATGCAGACAACAGATGCCGCAGCGGTTTTTGATGGAAAAGGACAGCAGAACCGCAAAAAAATGATTTTTGCCGCAGCAATGAATTTCCGGGCAGAGGGCGGCGGTGTGCCGATGGCACCAGGGGCAGATGCGCAGGATGGAAAGCTTTCGGTGTGTATGGCGTGGGGAATCCCGAAATGGCGCACTTTTTTATGCCTGCCATTGCTTGTGACAGCCAATCATCTGCGGATCAGAGGGTTTGAGGTGACAAACTGTAAGGAATATGACCTGAAGCTGAAAACACCTATGGTACTTCATGCAGACGGAGAGTACTGTGGGGATGTCACAGAGATGCACTTTCAATGTCTGCCAAAAAAACTGCATGTGATGTGGTGATCGAATAAATACGAATAAAACAAAAATTCCCTTCATACAATGTGATAACATATGGAGGGAATTTTTTATGGACAATTATAGCGGAAATAAAGAGTATAACATTTACAGGGATATCAGAAACCGTACCAACGGAGAGATTTATCTCGGGGTTGTAGGCCCGGTGCGCACCGGAAAATCCACCTTCATCAAACGTTTTATGGAGTTGATGGTACTTCCTTTTATGGATGGGGAAGCGGAGAAAGAGAGAGCCATGGATGAACTTCCGCAGGCGGCAGCCGGAAAAACCATTATGACGACAGAACCAAAATTTATTCCGCAGCAGGCGGCAGAGATCCGGCTTTCTGCTTTCAAGATGGAAGAAGAACCGTTAAAGCTGCGTGTAAGACTGATCGACTGTGTCGGTTTTCTGGCGGACGGGGCAGTGGGACATATGGAAGGAAATGGAAGCAGAATGGTAAAGACACCGTGGTCAGACCAGGAAATCCCATTTGCGGAGGCAGCATCGATCGGAACCGAGAAGGTCATCAGAGACCATGCGACGATCGGCATTGTAGTGACGACCGACGGAACAATCGGAGAACTGGCACGGGAAAATTACATAAATGCAGAAGAGAGAACCGTTCAGGAACTGAAAAATATCGGAAAGCCGTTTGTGATCCTGTTAAATTCGGCAAAACCTTATGCGCAGGAGACAATAAAACTTGCGTCGGAGATGGAGGAAAACTATCAGACAACGGTTGTGCCGGTCAACTGTGAGCAGCTGCGCAGAGAGGATGTCTTAAAAATTTTAGAGAGTGTGCTGTATGAATTTCCGATTGAACGGGTGGAATTTTTTATCCCGAAATGGACGGAAATGCTCTCCGCAGATCATCCGGTAAAAAGTGAGATCATTGCACAGGCATCGGATATTTTAAGTCATATGGAGCGCACGAAAGACGTTTACCAGCAGCAGTCAGAACCGGGAGAATGCATCACAAAGATTAAAATAGAGGAGATGGATCCCGCCTGCGGCTGTGTGAAGATCCGGATGGAGGTTGCGGAGCCGTATTATTACGAAAATATGAGTGAACTTGCAGGAGTGCCGATCCACGGCGAGTATGAACTGATCTCTATGATCCGCGAGATGGCAGCGAGGAAAGAATCTTATGAGAAAGTTGCAGGGGCTTTTGAGGAAGTGCAGATGAAAGGATATGGTGTTGTGAATCCGGGGTTAAAGGACATTGAACTTGCGGAGCCGGAACTGATCCACCATGGAAACAAGTTTGGTGTAAAAATTAAGGCAGTTTCCCCATCCATCCATATGATCCGTGCCAATATTGAGACGGAAATCGCTCCAATCGTGGGAAGTGAAGATCAGGCGAATGACCTGATCCGTTACATCCGGGAGGGACAGCAGAGTGAGGAGGGTGTCTGGGAAACTAATATTTTCGGTAAATCGATCGGTGAGCTGATGGAGGATGGAATCCGGAATAAAATTGCCATGATGGACGATGAATGCCAGCTGAAATTACAGGATACCATGCAGAAAATCGTGAATGATAATAACGGTGGAATGGTTTGCATTATCCTGTGAAATTTGGTAAGATTTAAGAATAACGAGCAGTGTTTATCGTCGGGAAAATCATAGATTTTTCCGGCGCACACTGCAATTTATGACGATCGGATGTCCAAAGTGGGGCATTCTGCTGCAGGATACAGGCAGTGATAAAAGTGGGGGATCGGTATGAACATTCGTTTTTATCATGCAAAAATATTATTGACGAAAGCAGATCACACCTTTGAGGTGACGGAGGGGGAACTCTGGGTAAGAGGAGACCATATCTGTTATATCGGGGATGGCACAGATACTTCTGCTGTCTGCAAAGAAGATGATATCATTATCTGGGACCGGGAGATCGATGCGAAGGGAAATCTTTTAATGCCGGGATTTAAGAATGCACATACGCATACGCCGATGACATTTTTACGATCTTTTGCAGATGATCTTCCACTGCAGGAATGGCTGCAGCAGAAAGTGTTCCCAAACGAGGCAAGGCTGAAAGGGGAGGATACTTACTGGCTTGCAATCCTCGGAATTATGGAGTACCTGACGAGTGGTATCACCTCAAATTTTGATATGTACATTATGCAGGACTATCATATCAATGCCTATGTGGATACAGGTTTCCGGACTGTTTTTACCAGTGGATTGAACAATTTTACCGACAGTCTGGAAGTGCTGGAGGAGAATTATTTAAGAATCAACGGGCTGAGTGATCTCACTTCCTATGTGCCGGGATTTCATGCAGAATACACAACATCGCGTCCACTGCTTGAAGGGGTTGCCAAGATTGCGGACAAGTATCATGCACCGGTCTGGACGCACAATTCTGAGACAGAGCGCGAGGTGGCAGAGTGTAAGGCACGCTGGGGAATGACACCAATGCAGTTTACGGAAAGTCTGGGGCTGTATGAACATGGCGGCGGCGGTTATCACTGTGTCTGGCTGGAGGAGAAAGATATTGAGATATTGAAAAAACACCACATGTCGGTAGTGACGAACCCAGGTTCGAACACAAAGCTTGCTTCCGGTATCTGCCCGGTCAAAAGACTGCTGGATGAGGGGATCAATCTTGCGATCGGTACGGATGGACCGGCAAGCAACAACTGTCTGGACATGTTCCGGGAGATGTTTCTTGTGACAGGACTGGCAAAACTAAGGGAACGGGACGCTTCCTGCATGCCGGCGGATGAGGTGCTTTATATGGCGACCGCCGGAGGCGCATATGCGATGGGACTGCCGGATTGTGACTGTCTTGCAGTCGGGAAAAAGGCAGACCTTGTCATGATCGATCTGAGACAGCCGAATATGCAGCCGGAGAACAACCTTGTGAAAAATCTGGTTTACAGCGGTAGCAAGCAGAATGTGAAACTGACGATGGTAAACGGAAAAGTACTTTACGAGGATGGAATATTTCTCATTGGATTTGATCCGGCAGAAATATATACAAAAGCAAATGAGATAATTGGAAGGATGAAGGAATGCAGGTAATATTTATACATCACAGCTGCTTCTTAGTGGAAGTGGACGAGAAAGTTTTGATTTTTGACTGGTTTGCGGGAGACCGGGTAAACGGTTATACGTTCGGTGGACAAATCCCGGAGTATGAGCCGGATACCCCAATCTATGTGTTTGCAAGCCACAAGCACAGAGATCACTTTGACATGGACGTGCTCCACTGGGCAGAGCGTTACAGCAACATACATTATATTTTTTCAAAAGACTGCAGGATGTCACCTCATTTTCTGGAAAAACACGGGTTTGACCTGTCTGTCCGGGAATTGATCACATACGTCAGTCCGTGCGAAAAGTATCAGGTGGATGATCTGGAGATCGAGACGCTGCGCTCCACGGACGCGGGAGTCGCCTTTTATGTGAAGACAAACGGGGCAAGTTTTTATCATGCCGGGGATCTCAACAACTGGAAATGGGATGGAGCAGGGGAACTTGTCAATGGCATTATGGATGTCAATTATAAGAACCAGATTAAAAAACTTGCAAAGAAAGACATCAACCTGGCATTTGTGCCGTTTGATCCAAAACTTGGGATGTATCAGTCACTTGGCATGGAATATTTTCTGGAGAACACGAATGCAGAGTATGTGTTTCCAATGCATATGTGGCAGGATTATTCCGGGATACAGCCTTTTATCAAAAGACTGAGCAATCAGGCGATGGCAGACCGGATCGTGCCGATCGTCCATGAGAATCAGGTGTTTGAAATCCGGGAAGAATAAAAGATGGTAGTTTTTGCTGGAAAAGATGACATTTTTTTTGAAGAAAAGACGATAGCTTTTAGAAGAAAAGATGTTGAATACTTGACGATAAACAAATAAGTGAGCTATAATATTTAAATTGTGAGCCGGCTTTCATTTTTGCAGTGCATAAGTGTCAGCCATAGCAGAAAGGCAGGTAGAAGAAATGGCATTTTTAGGATCATTTTTACAGTATGCAATCATTATGGTGATTTTGGCAGCAATCGCTCTGGCGGGATTTTTCGCGGGTAAAAAGCTGCGGGAAAACAAAGATGCAAAAGCAGCGGCGGAAGCTGATACGGCAGCAGAACAAGAAGTTAAATAATTTGTAACTATATAGATAGTTTCTTGGAAGGAAACAACTGGTAATTACAATTTTATTAAATAAAAAATGTACGGCAGAGAAGTGCCTGTACAAAAGATTTTGGAGGAACTTAGTCGTGAAGAAATTTTACGGTGAAAACGAATTACGAAGAATGTACCTTGAATTTTTCGAGAGCAAGGGACATCTTAAAATGAACAGCTTTTCATTGGTACCACACAATGATAACAGCTTATTACTGATCAATGCAGGTATGGCACCATTAAAGCCATATTTTACCGGACAGGAGATTCCACCTCGCAGAAGAGTGACGACCTGCCAGAAATGTATCCGTACCGGTGATATCGAGAACGTTGGTAAGACAGCAAGACATCTTACTTTCTTTGAGATGCTTGGTAACTTCTCTTTCGGAGATTATTTTAAGCATGAAGCGATCGCATGGTCCTGGGAATTTCTGACCAAAGTGGTAGGTCTGGATGAGAATCGTCTGTATCCGTCTGTTCTGTCTCCTCTTCACTCTCTGCATTCTGTTCTTCTGTCTGCTCTTCTGCAAAAACCAGATTTGCACTGCACATACTTCCGGTCAGTGCTCCCACACCAAGTGCTGCTGTCATAATCCATGATACTGTTCTTTTCTTCATAAGACTGTCCTTTCCGGGTCCTGTGGGGATCCAGCTTCCATATTTTTGATACATTTGACATGTGCCTGAAAGGTTTTATGACTTATATTGTCTGAAGAAAAGAGTCAGGCGGTCCAGAGCTTTCGCCAGTACAAGTGCTTCGTTTTCATCCAGAACATCCAGCACGGCATCTGTCATCTTACGGTGAAATTCCGCATGATGATGGTAGGCTTTTCTTCCCTTCAAGGTAAGATGGATAAATACCACGCGCCTGTCCTGTTCACTTCTCTCTCTTGTGGCGTATCCCTTCTTTACCAGACTGTTCATAGAGGTCGTCAAGGAGCCTACGGTGATGTTCAGCTTGGCAGCAATGTCAGACATTTTGTTTCCGCCAAGACCAACTGCCTCAATGATATGCATATCATTATTTGTGATATCCTTGTATTCCTCCGTAATGATTGCCTGCTCTTCCAGCTCCATGATCTCGTTAAACAGATGCACCAGTACATCATTAATAACTTCCCTGTTCTCCACTCTTTTCTCTCCTATAATGTGACAACATTATTTTCTATAAAACATTCAAGCAAATATTTACGGTAAGTATATCACAATTTGATATGTTTTTCTACAATTTTACAAATTTCTAAAACGATTATAACGCTTATTCAGTAATTTTTCCAAATCATATGCACAATATGTATCCAGAAAACCACGGACTCGTTTCTCCAGAACTTCCATTGTCTCCATCATATTCTCTCTGGTAAGGGGCTCTTTTTCCGGAATGATCTGTTCAATCATTCCAAGATCTTTTAGGTCA
>ENA-OPBS01003254-OPBS01003254.1-human-gut-metagenome-genome-assembly--contig:-NODE-3254-length-10446-cov-2.090078_pt1 | contig 10446 bp, 5 predicted proteins | sample MGYA00241074_ERZ501463 | MGnify/ENA primary metagenome ERZ501463 (study PRJEB25962, sample SAMEA2042578) | human gut metagenome | biome: human gut; feature: human-associated habitat; material: faeces...
AATATGATATCAGTGCCGATGAACTTCTTAATGGAGACGGAAGAGGACAGAAAAGCCGGAAAGCAAAAGAATTTCTTCTTGAAATACTGGCAAACGGAGGAATGACTCAAAAGAAAATTGGCTGGAGATTGGATTACAGGAGAATGGAAGCTTTGTAAAATCCGGTGAAGTTTTAAGAAGCGAAGGAAAAATTTATTCTGTAACTGAAAGTAACCATGCATTTACAGTAAATGAAATATCCATTCAGCCGGGAACTCAGAGAAACTTTAAAGATATTCTGGGTTCAGCTACTAATTTTGGAATTGTTGCAAATGAGGCAACCTTTAAAGGACATCTTGAATCTAACTTTGCTATTGGAAAATTGAACTATGAAGGATCAAATGTTCAGATGTCCAAGAATGAAGGCGGTGGAGCAGGATATAATTACATTGGAGAATTTGTTGGAAGTAGTCAGTTACAGATTGGCTTAAATGGAAATGCAGGTGGATCGGTTGTTTATGCAGGAAAAGGTGCAGAAGGAAAACTGACAACAGATAACAGTGATTTATTAATTGATTATGATACTTACACAGAAGCACAGATAAAGAAAATTGTTAAAGACATGGTAGATACGATAAAAACTACCTCAACAACTCTTTATAATGAAAATTCTGTACCGTATAGTGCAGTAACTGATATTTCTACTTCTGGTAATCAGTATACAGATATTAATATTGCAAAGTATGGAAAGGATGCCGGTACTTATTATGTACAGATTACCGGAACCGGAGTACTTACAGTCGGGTCTGCAGCTTACAGCTTCAGCGTACAGTATGAAGATACCTATTGTGAGACAGAACAAAATAATACGATTGCCACAGCAGATAATTATGACAGATTGGGTCAGACGATAACAGGAAGCATTTCCTCTGCATCGGATACCGATTATTATAAGATCACATCCACCACAAAAGGATATCTTTCATTTCAGTTACAGCACGATAAAGTGAGCGGCAGGCTTTCAACAGATATTTACAGCGTGGCAGTCTGTGATGCTGCCGGAAATACGATGTATACAATGACGAGTAAAAAAGACGAGGAGAAAACCGAGTCGGTTAATTTTGGACTTGACGCCGGAACCTATTATCTGAAAGTATCAGGAATCCAATATATGGATGCGTCAGGTTCACTGACAGTTCAGGGAGCAAATGGAGAGACGTACAAGCTGAAGGCATCCTGGACGAATGCAGACAACTGGGAGAGCGAGAGCAATGATGATATAAATACAGCAGACACAATGACATCAGGCAAGGCAGTTTACGGAAGTCTGTATGGTGTCAGTGATTCTGATTATTATGGTTTTCAGACAACAAAAGACGGATATATCGTGATCAATCTGCAGCATTCGAAAGTTACAGGACGGCAGAATAAGGCTATTTATGCAGTTACAGTCTGTGATACTTCCGGCAATTCGATCTACGAAATGACCAGTAAAGCGGAAGATGAATCCACGGATTCCATCAAACTGGGACTGTCAGCAGGTAAATATTATATTAAAGTGGCAGGTCAGAATGCATATTACGGCGGAAACTATGTGATCAAAACTACCTTTAAGGCGTGCAGTACCTGGGAGCACGAGAGCAATGATACTTACGATACAGCAAATACGGCTGTTTCCGGCACGACATACAGCGGAGATATCCGTACTTACAGCGATGTAGATTATTTTAAAACATCACTTTCTGCAAATGGTTATATCAATGTGAAACTGACGCATCCGGTTGTGAGCGGACAGGAAACAACAAACATGTTTGTGCTCAGCGTGATCCGTAAAGTGGACAAAGACCAGTATACAGAAGTCTACACTACGAAGATCCGTGGCGGGGACACAAGCATTTCCACGCCGAACCTTGGATTGCCGAAAGGTGAGTATTACATTAAGATCGCAGGAACCGGAAATACGACGGGAACATTATTGAGCGGAACGAGTTATCCTGTAAACTATGATGTGTGTATTATAGCAAAGACAGCAAGTGACAGGGAAGTGGAGTCGAATGATTCTGCTGCCACTGCAAATACCGTAAAGAACGGAAAAACCTATTACGGAAGCACAAGCAGTTCCTCAGACAAAGATTACTATAAGATCAAAATGTCAAAAGCAGGCTATCTGCAGATTAAGTTTGGACATAAAAACAGTCAGAGTACAGCAAGCTGTTATAATGTTGTTCTTTACAATAAGGATAACAGTGAAATTTATAAATTTACGGATACCGGGACAGAGACTTCTTATACATCCTGTAAATTAGGACTGGATGCAGGGGAATATTACGTATGCGTCAGCCAGGCATCTACACTTTATACCGGCGACTATACGATCTGCATGACACAGAAAGCGGCTTCCGGTTGGGAGACAGAGAACAACGGTGACTGGGCTTCGGCAGATAACATAAAAGTCGGCAAAGCGGTAAACGGTGTGATCACAGGATATACGTCAGATGAAGACTGCTATCGCTTTACACTCACAAAAGCGCAGTATATCAACTTTAGTCTGGCACACGAGAAGATCAATGATGCGGGAAGAAGCTGGTATGTGACACTTTATAATGCAAACGGCAAGAGAGTGAGCAGAAAAGATGATGATCATATCTATTCCTATGCCGGCAGTACCTATACAGAGTCAAAGGCTGTCAAATTAAGCAAGGGAACCTATTACCTGAAAGTGCAGGCATTTGCGAAAAATGCGGTGGAAAAAGAATACACGCTCTGTGTTAATAAAATTGAGAACAGAAAAACAAGCGTGACTTCCGTAAAATCGACAGCATACAATAAACTGAAAGTTTCATGGAAAGTTGTACCGGCTGCGACTTCTTATCAGATCTACCGCAGTACAGCAAAGGATGGGGATTATCAGAATATCAAAACCATCAACAGTGTAGGCACTAGTTCCTGGACAGACGGCAGTGTAAAAACCGGAAAAACATACTATTATAAGATCAAGACGGTTGTTAAGACACAGAATGGAGAACAGACCAGTGGATTTTCGAATGTAAAATCTGCAAAGGCGGTTCCGGCAAAGACGACGTTAAAGGCAAAAGCGTCGGATGCAAAGAATGTAAAACTGACCTGGTCAAAGGTAAAAGGTGCAAGCGGTTATGAGATCTACCGCAGCAACAGTAAAGATGGAAAATGTAGTAAAGTAAAGACCATATCCAAAGGTAGTACGACATCTTACAAAAACGGTAAATTGAAAAAATCGACGACCTATTATTATAAGATCCGTGCATACCGCAAAGTGAATGGGAAGAAAGTATATGGAAGTTATTCTTCCGTTGTTTCCGTAAAGACAAAAGCAAAATAAAAGTAAAAAGAGATACCCCGGTGGGATGATCATCATACATCCTGCCGGGGTATTTTTAAGATTTTATGAAAATTCTGGTAAGATATATTCAAAGGTTGGGTTTTATGATAAAATAATATAGATTATGCAAAGGTATGAATGTGAGGTACTTCATGAGGAAAAGGGAAAGATATAAACATTTGCTGAATTTATTTGCTAATTTTGTAATGATTGTGGCTGAGACAGCAATGTTTGCATTTATATGGTATAAAATGTATGTGCCGGAATTGGAGGATAAGTTCTGGAATAGAGGAAACTGGGCAGTAATCGGAATGTATGCATTGGTATTGTTCTTTTTTATCCGTACATTTGGCGGATACCGGATCGGATACCTTAGAATTACAGATATTTGTTTGTCGCAGATCCTTGGAATTTTGTTTGCAAATATTATCGAGTATTTTCAGATTTGTATGATTGCAAATGATTATATGTCAGCATCACCGCTTCTGTTATTGACGACAGCTGAGATTGCAGTGACACTGCCTACCGTTTTTGTTGTAAGATATTTTTATGTCAGATTATATCCGCCAAGACGTATGATCGTAATATACGGGGAACATTCTCCGGAAGAACTGATTTCCAAGATTAATTCCAGAAAAGATAAGTACAATGTTTGTGCAACTGCCAGCGCCTATATGGGATATGAGGCATTGTATTCTAAAATATTAGAGTATGAAGCGGTAGTTTTATGTGATCTTCCGGCAAGTATCCGTAATAAAATTTTAAAGTTCTGTTATGATCAGAATAAAAGAACCTATATTACACCGAAGATATCGGATATTATTTTAAATGGAACGGAACGAATCCATTTGTTTGATACACCTCTTATGTTGTCAAGAAATCAGGGACTTACGATAGAGCAGAGATTTGTAAAGAGGACTATGGATATCGTGTTTGCACTGCTCGCGATTGTTATTTCATCGCCGTTTTTACTGGTCATTGCAGTTGCAATCAAACTGTATGATGGGGGACCGGTATTCTATAAGCAGGAGCGTCTGACGAGAGACCGCGAGACGTTTCAGATTATCAAGTTTCGCAGCATGAAAGTAGATTCGGAAAAACAGGGAGCACAGCTTGCCAAAAAAGATGATGACAGGATCACACCGGTTGGAAAAATAATTCGAAGAACGCATTTAGACGAGCTTCCTCAGATTTTTAATATTTTAAAGGGAGAAATGTCTTTTGTTGGTCCTAGACCGGAAAGACAGGAAATTGCTGAAAAATATGAAGAAATTGTTCCGGAATTTCGGTTCCGCCTGAAAGTAAAAGCCGGATTGACAGGGTATGCACAGGTATATGGAAAATATAATACAACACCATATGATAAATTAAAACTGGATCTGACTTATATACAGACATATTCAGCGTGGTTAGATGTGAAATTAATGCTTATGACATTTAAGATTATGTTTCAGAAAGAAAACACAGAAGGTGTAGATGAAAAGCAAACGACAGCGATCAAAAAGGAATCATAGAGATGGAACAGACAAGCGAAGTACAGATATCTGTTATTATGCCGGTTTATAATGCACGGGATTATGTGGAGCAGTGACGGAAAGTCGCGCAATAAATACAAGTCAGCTAAAATGCAGTGGAAAGTTTACCGTTTTATAGGAAAGAACCGGCTAAATGCATTGCGTTATATGGTACATTACACATTAAATAGTGTCAAAAAATATACAAGAGGGTAAGGAAAATGAAAAAAAGGATTTTAGCAGTAATCATGGCAGTCTGCGTGAGTATGACAGCACTGCCTGCAGATGTACGTGCAGCAGAAGACAGTGCAGTTCAGACAGAAAGCACGCAGAAAACATCACCGTCAGAGAAATCAGCCCAGACAGAAAACACTGGGAATGCAGCAGAAGAGCTGACTGGAACGGAGATGGCAGAGACAGAAGAAGCAGCTGAAACGGAAGAAACAGCAGAGACAGAAGAAACGACCGAGACGGTAACAATCGAAACAGAGACGATTGAGACAGAAGAGCCGGCAGAGACAGAAACTTCGGAAACAGAGAAACCGGCAGAGACAGAAACAATCGAAACAGAAACTACGGAAACAGAGAGCACCGAGACGGAGACAGCTGAAACGGAGACAGAGGAGTCAACCGAAACGGAAACAACTGAAACAGAGACAGAAGAGCCGACCGAAACGGAGACTGCGGAGACAGAGACTGCGGAGACAGAGACTGTCCAGGCAGCAGAACTTAACTACATGATGGTAGAGTCACCGTACGTTGAGACACCGGGAACGCAGAATGTGGTCTTAAGTCTTGGAACAGGCGATGAGCAGCTTTCGGATATCGTCTTAAATTATAAGAATCTGACCACCGGAAAAGCATATCAGACAAAAGCTGCAGGAATAGAAGAGGATATGATCCGGTTTACCATGGATTTTTCAGAAAATGGACAGGCAGGAGAGTATCAGATCACTTCCGTGCAGTTTACACAGGAGAAAACAAAACAGGAAATCCTGCTATCAGACCTTGGCATGGATGTAAGATTTGGTGTCAATGAACAGGCAGAGACGAACCCGGATCAGGTACTTTATGATGAAGATGCCTATGCGGATGTGGATGCTGATGTTGTTACTATGAGCGCAGATGGAGAAGTTATTTCCGAAAACACTGTGGAAAATGTGCTGGAGCAGGGAATCTCAGAGGCTGTCGCCAGTGTTGCAGATAACTTAAAAGGTGCGAACAGTAATGTGAAAGTCGTACTCGATCCGGGACATGATGGCACCCATGCAGGAGCATCCGGTTTTGGAGTACAGGAAGCGGATCTGACACTTAAGATCGCCACATACTGTAAAGAAGAATTATCTACCTATAATGGTATTACTGTTTATATGACAAGAGAGAGTGCAAGCTGTCCGGCAGGCGGCGGAGATAATATTGCATGTCTGGATGCCCGTGCAAACCTTGCAAAGAATGTGGGAGCAAATGTGTTAGTAAGTTTCCATTTAAATACTGCAAACGGAACAGCGAGAGGTGTGGAAGTTTATTATCCGAACAGCAACTATAATGCACAGGTAGGAGGCAATGGACAGGCACTTGCAAAGAAAATATGCGATAAATTGGCAGCACTTGGATTGAATTATCGTGGAACTTTGATTAGAAATGCATCTTATGATAAATATCCGGATGGTTCTGCAGCAGATTATTACGGTCTGATCCGTCGTTGTAAAAATAATGGCATTCCTGGTCTGATCATCGAGCATGCCTTTTTGGACAATGCAAATGATTATTATACATATTTAAGTTCTGATGAAAAATTAAAGGCACTCGGTGTTGCGGATGCAACTGCAATCGCTGAGTATTTCGGACTGACAAAAGGAGCAAAGACCGTAACGCTCAATTACACGCAGTCGAGAGAGGATGGTAGTCTTAGATTAAAATGGACAGGTCTCGATAATGTCGATTATTATGAAATTTATCGTAATACTGTGAATGATACAAACTATCCTAAGATTGACGAAGTATCGGATGCTACATCTTATATTGATGATACCGTAAAGGCAGGGACAAAATATTACTATCTGGTCCGTCCGGTATTTAACGATGGAACTGCAGGAGAGTATTCTAAACCCATCTCAGGTGTGGCATTAGGAAAAACAAACCTCACAAAGATCAAGGCAAAGAGTGGAAAGAAGATTACCCTGACCTGGAAAAAGGTTTCTAAAGCAGAGGGATATCTGATCTATCGTCAGGACAGCAGTGACAGTAAATTTTATCAGATTGGCACGGTAAAATCCGGCAGTACACTCACTTACACAGATACTGTAAAATCCAATAACAAAACATATACCTACAAAGTACAGGCTTACAATACAAACAATGGCAGACAGGGTGTCGGTGCATATTCTTCCACAAAATCTGCAAAGACACTTGCAAAAGCAAAAATTACAGGAATCACATCCTCGGATGAGGAAGTATTAAAAATTTCCTGGAATAAGGTAAGCGGTGCAAAGGGATATATCATTTCCCGCAGCACAAAGAAAGATAGTGGTTATAGTGAAATAGATACAGTATCAGGAGAAAAGACAACATCCTACACAGATGATACTGTAAAAGCAGGAAAGACCTATTACTATAAGGTCGAAGCATATAATGTCAACAGCGGTACAAAAGGATACGGCGGTGCATCAGACGCGGTGGCAGGAAAAACTGCAAAACGTACAAAGATCACATCAATCGTTTCCACAAATGAAAAAACACTGACGATCAAGTGGAATAAGATCACAGGAGCTTATGGTTATCGTATCAAACGAAGTACCGATGAAGATGGTACTTACAAAGTTGTTAAGACGATTAAATCCGGAAACACGACCAGCTACAAAGACACCAGTGTAAAAGCAGGAAAGACCTATTATTACACGGTTGAAACGATGGTAAAGACAGGAGACAATATCTGTTATAGCGGTGATTCAGCGTCCATGGAAGGAAGAACAGCGAAAAAAGCGAAGATCAAGTATGCTGTTTCAAATGGAAGTAATCAGATTGAAGTAAACTGGGGAGCAGTGAGCGGTGCCTACGGCTACCGGATCAAACGCAGTACGTCAAAGAATGGTACTTATAAAGTGGTTGCCACTTTAAAAGGAAAAAATAATACGACCTATCAGGATAAAAAGTTAAAAACTGCAAAGACCTACTATTATAAGATAGAGACGATCAACAAGGTAAATGGCAAAAAAGGATACAGCGGTAATTCGGCAGCTGTGTCGGCAAAGACTTTGAAAACTACATCCATTACAGCAGTAAAGGCAACCGGAAGTACTTCCGTAAGACTGGAATGGAAAGCTGTGGATGGGGCATCCGGTTATCAGATTTACCGGAGTACGTCAAAAGACAGTGGTTATAAAAAGGTCGGACAGGTCAAAGGTAAAAATACGAAAAAATATGAGGATAAAACATTAGAAGCCGGAAAAACTTACTATTATCAGGTTCGTGCATATAAGAGCAACAGTGCTAAAAACGGTGTGGCATCTTTCTCAAAAGCACAGAAGGCATGGACGATCAAACAGGTGGTATTCTCCCAGATCACAAGTGACAGCAAAAATCAGGTCACACTTGGCTGGAAGAAAGTTTCAAAAGCACAGGGGTATGATATTTACCGGAGCGACAAGTCAAACAGTGGATTTGAAAAGATCGCTTCAATTTCATCCGGATCTACACTGACTTACACGGATAAGGGCGTAAAGAGCGGCAATACGTATTACTATAAAATTGCAGCAACTTATAAGATCAAAGGCAGTGCAGGCAGAGGAAGTTATAGTAAGGTAACAGAGGTTGCAGTCCTAAAACAGGGAAGTATTTCTTCTATCACACTCGGAGATAATAATGTATTAAATATCTCATGGAACAGTGTTGCAAATGCAAGCGGTTATGAACTTGCCGGTGCAATCAGTGAAAAAGGAAGCTATACCACGTTACAGACTTCCGGTGCAACTTCCTTTACACACAGTAATCTGACACAGGGAACAACCTATTACTATAAAGTAAGAGCATATAAGGACTTAAGCAGTGGAATCCGTATGTATGGTCCATGGTCAGCGGTGAAATCAAAAGCAGCAGCTCATGAGATCATGGGTACAAGCAGTGTGACGGTAGATCAGATGGTATCTTATTATAATAAACGATATACATTCCCGGCAGATACTTACCGTGACAAGGGAGCAGATTCCGCGGAAGCGTTCTTTAAGATTTTAAAAGAAGAGGCAGATGCAGAGGGTGTAAGAGCGGATGTATTGTTTGCACAGGTGATGTTAGAGACTGGTGGACTCACATTCGGTGGTGATGTGCAGGCGAGCCAGTGCAACTTTGGCGGACTCGGTGCAGTCGGTGGCGGTGCTGCGGGGGAAACCTACGCAGACGTAAGAACCGGACTCCGTGCACAGGTACAGCACTTGAAAGCGTATGCAAGTACTGAGGGATTGAATAATGCATGTGTGGATACCCGTTTTCAGTATGTATCGCGTGGAACAGCCAGATACGTGGAGTGGCTTGCGATTCCGCAGAATCCATATGGAAAAGGCTGGGCAGCAGATGCGGATTATGGTACGAAGCTGCTTCGGATCATGGATAGTTTATAAACGAAAAAGTATGGTGATATAAATGATAGAACAGAATTATTCCGTTTTAATGTCTGTATATAGAAAAGAAAAAGCTGAGTATTTGCAAAAAAGCATTGACAGCATGCTCTCCCAGACAGTACCACCGCAGGATTTCGTGATTGTATGTGATGGATTGCTGGGGGATGAATTAAATCAGGTACTCCAAAAAAAAAAGCAGGAGTATCCGGAATGTTTTCAGATAGTTCAACTGCCTGAAAACCGAGGACTGGGAGAAGCACTCAAAGAAGGACTGGTTTATTGTAAAAATGAACTGGTTGCACGAATGGACAGCGATGATATCAGTGTTCCAGAGCGTTGTGAATGGCAGTTAAAAGCTTTTGCCCAAAATAATGTATCGATTATCAGTGGAGCTGTGCAGGAATTTATGGATGATACAGCACAGGCAGGTACTGTCAGATATGTTCCGGAATCATCAGAAAAGATAGCGGTATATGCAAAAAAAAGGAATCCTTTTAATCATCCGGCAGTTATGTTTAAAAAAAGTGATGTCATAAAAGCTGGAAGTTACATGGATTTTCATGGATTTGAGGATTATTATCTATGGCTCCGTATGCTCTCAGGCGGGATGAAGGGATATAATCTATCTGAAGTGCTAGTGTACATGAGAGTCGGTAATGGCATGTATGCGAGGCGCGGAGGAGTTTCATACTTGAAAGATATGGCAGAGTTTCGGAAAATCATGTTAAATAGCGGATACATTAATTTACTGGAATTTCTGGCATCTGTCATAGTCCGTGGAATTGTAATCCTGATGCCTGCGAATCTGAGAAAAACAGTATATTCGGTCTTTCTCAGAAAGTAATCCTTGGCTTAAAGACAGAGATTTCGCTTTTAAAAATATAATCCCTGGTTTTGCCTGTGAATTTCAGGAAAAACAGGGGATATCCATTTTCAATATACAATCCCACAAAAAATCAAGTGTTTAACGGACGAAAGAAAA
>ENA-OPBS01003265-OPBS01003265.1-human-gut-metagenome-genome-assembly--contig:-NODE-3265-length-10408-cov-2.359606_pt1 | contig 10408 bp, 2 predicted proteins | sample MGYA00241074_ERZ501463 | MGnify/ENA primary metagenome ERZ501463 (study PRJEB25962, sample SAMEA2042578) | human gut metagenome | biome: human gut; feature: human-associated habitat; material: faeces...
TCGAAGCGGCGCTGGCCAAGTCTTTAATGCCGCCGCCGGTTGTGAAGGACACCATCTCCTATTTCATTTTGACGTTTCAGAAGCGCAGACGTACAAAAGATGAAGTGACTGGCAAAACGTGGGAGAACGTCGACAAAGCCATCCTTAATGCCTTGAGCGATCGCTCCAGTTTGTCCATTAAGGACATGATGGAAATGTCCGGTCTTTCCCGTTCGACCATTGGGAATCACATCAGGAAATTGGTGGCCGACAAAAAAGTGGAACCCATCGAACCGAAAGGAAGTCCCAAGCAACGTTATCGCTTGCGTTTCTGAGCCCAAGCTTCAGCAAGGAGTAACGAACGAAAATCGAAAGGCGGAACGTATTCCCCAAGGGAAGGCGTCCCGCCTTTGTCGTTTCAGCGACTCAGTCCCTCTCTTCGGAGGAACCAAAGAGCGAAGGCTTATTCGAGCACCGCACCCGACATACCCGACGTGACGAGCTTCGCGTAGCGTGCGAGATAGCCCGTCGTGATGCGGGGCTGAGGCGGCTGCCAGACCGCACGGCGACGCGCGAGCTCTTCGTCCGAAACGAGCACTTCGATGCGGTGGCCGGGGATGTCGATGCGGATCTTGTCGCCGGGGTTGATGAACAGCGGCACCTTGATCTCAGCGCCGGTCTCGAGGGTGGCGGGCTTGGTGGCGTTGGTGGCCGTGTTGCCGGCGAAGCCCGGATCGGTGTCGGTCACTTCGAGCTCGACGAACGTGGGCGGCTCGACCAGGAACACCTTGCCCTTGTAGGAGCTGATGACGCACTCCATGTTCTCCTTCACGAAGCGGAAGTTGCTGCCGAGCGCGCTCTCGTCGATGGGGATGAGCTCGTAGGTCTCGGGGTCCATGAAGTAGTAAAGGTTGCCGTCGTTATAGCTGTACTCCATCGTCTTGCGGTCGATGGTGGCGCTCTCGAACTTGGCGGTGGGGTTGAAGGACGTCTCGGTCACGGCGCCGGTGATGACGTTTTTCATCTTGGTGCGCACGAAAGCCGCGCCCTTGCCGGGCTTGACGTGCTGGAACTCGACGACCTGCATGACCTGGCCGTCCATTTCGAAAGTAACGCCGTTGCGGAAATCGCCTGCAGTAATCATATAGGAATCCTCCTCAAGAATGATCAGAATCAAAAATCTTATATAGTTTACACGATTTTGCGTGGTTTGACAAGCGGGTATTTACAGAATAATGAGATTTTTCGGGCTTCGGGTGAGAATTTCCGCGCCGTCGGCCGTCAGATGCATCACGTCCTCGATGCGCACGCCGAATTTTCCGGGCAGATAGATGCCCGGCTCGGCGGAGATGACGGTGTGCTCCGGCAGCTTCGCGTGCACGCCGGGGGCGGCGATGGGGTGCTCGTGAATGTCGAGACCGAGACTGTGGCCGAAGCTGTGGCCGAAGTACGCGCCGTAGCCCGCGTCGCTGATGACCTTGCGCGCGGCGGCATCCACGCGCTCGCCGGTCACGCCGGCCTTCGCCGCGGCGATGCCGGCCAGCTGCGCATTGAGCACGATCTGGTACACGCTGCGCATCTCGTCGCTCGGCATGCCGACGGCGACGGTGCGCGTCATGTCCGAGCAGTAGTTGCGATTGCGTCCGCCAATGTCGAATAGCACCACGTCGCCGCTCTTGAGCGCGGTGTCGTCGGGTTCGTGATGCGGGTCGCCTGCGTTGGCACCAAAGCTCACGATCGGCGGAAAGCTAAAGCCCTCGCAGCCGTGCTTGCGGTACAGACCGAGCATCTGATCGGCAATTTCGCGCTCCGTCACGCCTTCATGGACGAGCTTGATGGCGTCGGCCATCACGGCGTCGTTGGCGGCAGAGGACGCGCGCATAAGCTCCTGCTCGGCGGCATCCTTGCAGGAGCGTGCGGCGGTGACGGCAAAGTCGCCCAGGAAAAACTCGCTCGCGGCGTGGCGCTCCATGAGCGGCATCAAAAAGCCGGAGCGCATGACAGTGTCGATGCCGAGGGGCTTGGCGGGATTGACCTCGCGTGCGATGGCGTCGGTCACGACGTCGGTATCGGTGTGATAGGCGACGCGGGCATTGTCGTACTCGGGCAGCTGATGCAGGGCGTTGACCAAGATCACGGGCTCGCTGTCGCGCGCGAGCAGCACGCCACAAAAACGCTCGAACATATCGGCATAAAAGCCGGTCAGATAGTAGATCGACCACGGGTCGTTTACGAGCAGCTGTGCGCCAGGGTGTTGAGCCTCGAGCGCATCGAGCACGCGCGCCACACGCTGGTCATCGACATGTGCCATGAAACATCCTTTCGCTAGGGTGCCACCATGGTATCCCAAGCCCGGCACATAGGGACGCTCCTTTTATGACGGCACTTCGGGACACTCCTTGGCATGGCCAGCCTGGCAAGTGTGCAGGAAAAAGGAGTCATAAGAGGCCCGTCCTAAATGGGCTGGTTTCAAAAGTATGGCGGATTACGGGGCTGGACCTGTATTACTTGACCATGGGTAAAATCGCGAAATTAAAACCGCAGGTAGAAAGCTTGCCGATTTTCGAAAAAGCCGGCTATGGTTGACCCTTGCGGCCTAAACGTAGTAGATAGGTCCTTTTCGTGGCGCAGCGTCAGACCAGTCTTTTTGGGGCGGGGTTATTTTGACTACATGCCGATCTGATTGCCCAAGTAGTCAAAATAGCCCCGTCCCAAATTAGCTACTTTGTGGGTTGTGGGGGATAAAGATTGCCGGTCGATTTGTCCTACTGGGGTATGTCGATGGCGCGAGTGGTTCGATTTTGAGCCTGAGTGGCAACCCGAGGCGAAATTTCGGGTCACCCAAATTGCTACAATTTTAAGCATATAGCGATGTCCTGCCTTGCGTTTCTGCGCGGGGGGGGCGTATATTTGCATCGATGGGGACGACGACACACATACAATGAGCTGTTTCTTGCCGTCCTCATGGATTGGGAGGGCCTTCATGAATCGCGTGTGTGCGAGAGCTCGAGAAATGCTAAAGCCTTTTGGCAAGAAAACCAATACCGCAAAGCGTGTCCTGAGGATTTTTACCGTCCCGCTGGCGGCGTGTGCACTCTTGTTTGGTGCGACGAGTGCGTCGGCCGACCAGACAGTTCCCTTTAGCAACCACACCGTGCAGACGGTGAATCCCACCGGCACTACGGTCAATTTGTTCGACTACTGGGTCGTGAACGGCGACAACGATAAGTCCGTCAACATAAACAACAAAAATGGCAATAACAACACTGGCATCAACAAAGATCACCAGCTCAAGTTCAATGGTGGTGGCGGCACGGGCATTAACAAGTGGACGGGCAGAAGCGTCATTGATGGCTTTGGACGCCTTTCTTTTGTAAAGAACACGCTGGTAAATGGCTATCCGGCGATCAACGCCGGCACCTATACCTCATACGGCACGAAAGGCGATTGCACCGATGAATCGCTGGCCTATCTCTTTAATAACGATAAGCAGAATGGTAAGGCTGTCTACAACGACGTGAAAGGCCTCTTCCAGCTCCAGAATGGCTATTACGTCTACGACTCGTACGGCTCTGACGGTAACTATGCCGTGTATGACCCCACGACCAACTCCTTTGACGTCTACGATAAGGCGGGCGTATATAAGGGCGATGCGAGTAGCGAAACCAATCTGGGCCAGTTCTTCCCCTTTGACTCGGCTGAAAAGGTTTTTGATGAGATGGGCAACAGCCTCTCCCCTAAGCAGATCATTGATGGAAGCACGAACCTTAACCACCACTTTGGCATGTCCATGACCACGGAGTTTGTCCAGCCTAACGGTGGCAAGACCACCAAAGGCGAGGATATGGTCTTTGAGTTCTCGGGTGACGACGACGTCTGGGTGTACATCGATGGCGTACTCGTGGGCGATCTGGGTGGCATTCACGAGAAGGCGACGCTCAAGATCAACTTCGCCACCGGCGACGTGCATGTCGGCCATGTCGACAACGCAAATGATCCCGAAAAGACCATTCAAGACACCACCATCAGGGCGATGTACGAAGCCGCCGGTGCGGATGTCTCCAACTTTTCCATTAACTCCCCTAACACCTTCAGCGACAGCACCAAGCACACACTGAGCTTCTTCTATCTGGAGCGCGGCGCGGGCGCATCGAACATGAAACTTAAGTTCAACCTCACCACCCTGCCGTCGTCCGAGGTCGCGAAGGTCGACCAAAACGGCGAGGCAGTCCAGGGTGCCGAGTTTGCTCTGTATCAGTCGGATGCCAACTGGAAGGCGCAGGGCGATCCCATCGCTCAGGGCACGACGGACGATAAGGGCCAGCTGGTGTTTCTGAAGTCGGACGGCTCCGTCCTTTCATTTGATAACCAGCATGCCGACGGGCACGACTACTTTGTACTCAAAGAGACAGGCCTGCCCGAGGGGTACCGCTCGAGCCTGACCTCGTCGACCACCGCAACGCCAGGCGAGCTGCACCTGCAGTACAAGCAAGCTGCGGCGAGTGGCTCGGGTGGTGTGGTGGTTGCACCGCAAACGACGGCCACCATGGCCGACGGCACAACGCAATGGACGGGCAGCCGCATGTGGCTGAACGGTGGCTATCTGGCTGCCAAGGAGACCATTTCTCTTAATAAAGAAACAAAAGACAATAAGAATAACCCCATTAGCTCGGGCACGACCTTTGCCGTCGTGCTCAAGCTCACCGGTGCGGGCGAGGAACACACAAGCGAAGACGCGTGGACGCCGGTCACGGGCAACCCGCTCGATGGCTATAAGCTGTGCTCCAAACACGGCATTGAGGGCGCGGTCGAGGCTGCTAAATCGGCGGACACGAGCGTCTTTGGCGTCAACACCAAGGGCGACTATGTGGTGACGGTCAGGTCGCTGCCCGGCGATATCGAAAAGTACGCCGCCATGTTGGAAGATAAGTCCCAGTCCGAATATACCGTGGCGGTGTATCACACCACTGCATCGTCTCTGGCGGGGGCAACCATCGGCAACACCTCTATGGTCAAATATCAAACGATAAACAGGCAGTTCTCTACGGTGATCCACCTCACCAACGTCCAGAATCGTCTGTTTGTGCAGAAGGTCGACGACCTGGGCAAGCCCGTGAACGGCGCGACGTTTCAGCTGTACCAGGCCAAGGACGTTACTGGCAATAGCCCCAGCACGTATGCCATCAAGCCCGGTGCCGAGCCGTATGACACCGTGAAGGCAAATGGCATGACCTATCCGTATGACATTGAGGGTGCTGCATGCTTCCCGCTCGATTCGAATAATCATGCGCCCCTTATCAAGGGCACGTACTACTTGCGTGAGTCTGCAAGCCCGGATGGCCATGAGATTAACAACACCATCACCAAGGTAATCGTGGACGATTCGGGTGTGTATGTGGATGCCGGCAAGAAAGGCGACGGTGTGCTCAGCATGAGCGGCCCGGGTTCGCTGATTGCTTCCCTGGCGCAGTTTGGCTCTCCCGATTCCATCGACAACACGCTTACGCACATTAAGGGCAAGCTGCAGAGTGCGGCCGTTGACGCCAACGGAAGCCTGACATGGGGCCCGACAAGTCCTACGGACAACTGGATGCATATGCGCTATGACAAGACGACGCAAGGTGCCAAGACCGTCCTGCGCTATGTCGAGGACGGTGGCAAGCGCGACAACAAGCTGGCTACTATCTATGCGGACACGGGCGTAAACCGCATGGCTCTTTATCAAGAAAACGATTCAGCATATATAGACGATGCCTCCAAGACCCGTACTGACTTGGGCACGCTCCAGCTCAACCATCTCTTTACCACGGCAACGGGTGTGCAGTATACCGATCGTCGCGTGGCACGCCTGCAAGTGACTAAGACCGTGACAGCAGATGATGGTCTTACTGCACCCACTAAGGATGCGAATGATAAGGATCTGACGTTTACGTTTAAGTTCACCCTGCCGGGGTCCCAGGAGGGCTACGAGGCGCATGTGTTCGATGCGAGCGGCAACGCTGTGGGCAATTCCTTTAAGCTTAGGAACGGCGACACCCATTCCATTAAGGCCGGCGAGACCATTCGCGTATACGACCTTAAGCAGGGCGACAGCTATAGCGTGAGCGAGCTCACCACTAAGGGCGAGGAGTCCAGTGGCAATGTGCTGGCGAGCATCGTTAACACTGTGACCGGCTCTGCCGACGAGTCGGTGCTTCCGGCTGGCTTTAGCCTCGTGAACCGCAAGGTCGGTGGCGAGAAGCAATCAGGAACCGGCAACACTATCACGGGCAAGATCGCCGCGCTCGTGGACGGAAAGATTCCCGCGAGCAACACGCTTGAGTTCATCAACAACTACAGCGCCAACCGCGTAACGCTTGACGCCCAGAATGGCCTAAGCGCCAAGAAGGTGCTCGAGGGCCGCAATTGGGCCGATGGCGATACCTTTACCGTGCAGCTTACAGCCGACGACGGCGTTCCCATGCCCGGCGTTGCCAAGAGCAAGGTGGCTACGGTTGAGCTCACCGAGAAAACCCGGACGGCGACGTTTGGCGATATTACCTATAGGAAGCCGGGTACCTACACCTATACCATCTCGGAGGTTATCCCCGGATCCGACGCCAGGGCAGACGGCATAAGCTACTCCGCTGCTGTCTATACCGCGACGGTCGTGGTGGAGGATAACCATGCCGGTGCTCTGGTCGTTAAGAGCGTGAAGATGGTGCAGGAGTGCGACGACGCGGGTGTCGACACCAAGACGGATGTTGCCGGTAAGGGCGCAACCTTCACCAACCGCTACGATACGCACGAACATAGCATCATCATCCATGCCCAAAAGAACCTGACCGACAACGCCGGGACGTTCCCGCTTGCTCAGAATACCTTTGACTTTAAGCTCGAGGGCGTGGGTGGCTATGCAGATGCCAGCGCGGTATTCAGCCTCGATACGGTCGATAAGAAAATGGCGGCCCCCATGCCTCAGGGTACCGAGGGTAACACCGCGACCGTGGGCAATAACGCCGACGGTACGGTGACGTGGCCGGCGATCTCCTATACCGCCAAGGCGGATGCGGGACGTGCCTACGTTTACAAGTTCGCCGAGAATCCCGGCAGCGTTACGAGCATGACCTACGATGGATCGGTCTATTACGCCGTGGTGCGCAACGCCGAGAAGGGTGCTGGCATCCAGACTTCGATCGAGTACTACAAGATTACAGAAGACGGTTCGGTAAAGCAGCTGGACACGAACGTTACGCCTTCCTTTACCAATATATATAGCGTGGATCCCACGAGCGCGACCCTGCAGGGCCAAAAGACCGTGAGCGGTCGTGACTGGAACCAGGACGAGAGCTATACCTTTAACCTTGCCGCCGCTACGGACGATGCCAGTGCAACTGGTCTGGGTAAGACCACCGCAAAGGCAGTGACGGATGGGGCCGTTGCTATCGGCACTAACCAAGCTGTCGCCAACGCGCCCGAGTCGGGACGCGTGGCATCGTTCTCCTTTGGCACTGAAGCCGCCCCGACCGTGACGTTCAACCGCGCAGGCACCTTTAGCTTCAACATCACCGAGAAAGCTGCGCAGGATGGCCAGGCGGGCATGTCCATGGACAAGCATACCGCCCGCGCGACCGTCGTGGTGACCGACCTGGATAAGTCGGGCAACCACGCGGGCAAGCTGCGCGTGTCGAGCGTGACCTACGCCAACACCGGCGCCTCCGATGCGGACAAGGCCGTAACCGACAAGGCTGCCTTTACCAACGCGTACCATGCATCGGGCACCTTTGGTGGCGTGACGGTGAGCAAGATCCTTGAGGGTCGCGCCTCTACCGCGGGCCAGTTTACCTTTGCCGTGACGGGCCTTTGGTACAACGGCGTTCAGACGCCGGTGTACGGCGCCGAGGCTAGCCTGTCCAATAAGGCGGCGGAGGCCGGAGAGTCCAGCGCCGTGATGGGCGCAAGCGGGAAAGAGACGCTCTTTGCCCGCGAGCTCACGGAACAGGATCTGGGGCGTACGTTTGCCTATCGCATCCACGAGAACCAGCCTACTGCTACTGCTGCCGGCTACACCTATGACACCGGCTACACGGGCGATGCCATCGTGCTCGTCAAGGTTCTTGCACGCAAGAACGACCCCGCTAAGCTCTATACCGTGACGACCGTGCTCAAGGGTGCGGGTGTGACGGAGCTGCTGGGCGATGGCGCCGACGCGAGCGCGCTGACGGACGAAAAGATCGTCCAGCTCAAGCAAGATTCGAATACTTACGTGCAGCAGTACGATGCAGGTGAGGCCGGCGCTACGACGCCTACTGTCTCGTTTGTGAACCGTTACACGGCAAACCTCGACTATGGCGCCGCTGGCGGTCTGCAGATCGAGAAGACGCTGACGTATCCCAAGGACGCGAGCATTTTTGGCTCGCCTAAGAGCACGTTCCGTTATATCGTCAAGCCTGCTGACGAGACATCTGCCAGCAAGGTTGGCATTTCCACGAATGGCAAGGTCTTTGAGACCGCAAGCGTTGAGGCCAACGCTCCCAAGACCGTAAGTTTGGTACCTGCGGGCGGGCTGATCTTCAATCAGAATGATGCCGGCAAGACGTTCACCTATACGGTGAGCGAGATTGACGACAAAGCGACGGGCTATACGTACGACAAGACGGTCCATACGGTTAAGGCTGTCGTGGCGGATAACGGCGACGGTACGCTTAGGGTCACGACGTCGGTAAGCAAGCAGGTTGACGGCGAGGACGAGCTTGAGGGCCAGTGGATCTACCCGTCGAATGCGACATCTGCCGGTGTCGCGACGGTCAAATTCAAGAACACCTATACGGTCACCGAGGCGGCAACCTATACTCCGTCCGTGACGAAGGTTGTTGTCGGTGCCAATGCTCCGGACAAGTTCACCTTTGCCATGACCGCGGCTGACGATGCTACCAAGGCTGCCATCAACGGCAAGCTTATCACCGGCTCTTCGATGAGTGCGGAGAACGGCTACGCCGAGCAGAGGCAAACGAAGGAGGGCCTCAAGGACGGAGAGCACGAAAAGATTGACTTTTCGAAGCTCACCTTTAACAAGCCAGGCACGTATACGTTTACGATTAACGAGCTGGCCCCGAACGGCGGCCTTGGCGAGTGGACGTATGACGCGCACACCTACGCCCTGACCGTTACCGTAACCGATGAGGGCGGCAAGCTTGTGGCGCGTGCCGATGGCACGACCGGCTCGGAAGGCTTCATCTTCACCAATAGGTATCGCACCTCGACGAGTTACGAGCTCCAGGGCGGCCTAGAGCTCGTCAAGACGCTCAGCGGCCACGATCTGCATGCCGGCATGTTTGGCTTTACGGTGACGGGCGAAGACCCCGCCTCAGCAGATAAACTCAACAAGCTGCTGCGCGCAGATAAGGGCAAGCTTACCGTGACAAACGATGAGCCGCAAACCGATGGCACGTCCCACACCGGTATTTTGGGTGGCCTGACCTTTGCGACGGAAGATGCGGATAAGACGTTCACCTACAAGGTTGTCGAGAATAGGGGCAACAAGGGTGGCTATCAATACGACTCCACCTATTGGATGGTTGAGATCGCGGTTAAGAAGCGCGGTGACGGTTCGCTCTATACCGTGACTACGGTCAAGTACTATGACGCCAACGAAGTTGAAGAGCCCCGCGATACGAAGACCTTTAGCTCCGAGAACGGTGTTGCCAAGGCTCAGGTGTTCTTTACCAACAGCTACGCTGCGACCGGAACATTCGACGGTCTTACTGCCGAGAAGGTAATGGATTCCGGCGACAAGATCGAGGCTGGCCAGTATACGTTTGACCTGTATGCCGAGAAGGCCGATGGCTCGCTCGAAAAGATGGATGAGGGCACGACTCAGGCGGCCAAGAACGGTACCGCTACGGTCGACTTTGGTAAGGTTAACTTTAAGCTTGGCGATGCTACCAGCGGAACTCATGAGCAGACGATTGACCTTGCCGGCGCCGTCAACGATGGCGTTGCCACCAAGCGCCACAATGCCGACCACACCACCACCTACAGCTTTAACCTGGTGGCAAAGGAGCGCTTGGCCAACCTGCCCGAGGGCGTGCGTCCCGTGGACACGTCCGCGACGTGCCGGGTGCTGCTCGAGGTGACCGACAACAACGATGGCACGCTGACGCCCAGGGTGACCTATCGCGACGGTACCGAGAACGGCAAGATCGTTTTCCACAATACGCGCGATAAGGTCAAGACGATCGGCACGGTCGCGAAGCCCGATGTGGACATCGACGGGCAGTTGCTCTCCGTGGGCGACTCCTACGTCTACACCATTAACTGGGTTAACACCGAGGCCGATGACAATGGCAACCTGGTTCCGGCCAAGGTGACCGTGACCGACGAGCTTCCCACTGGCGTCGTGTTCGAGGCCTTTGAGGGCAAGAACGCCGATAAGGGCACAGCGAGTGGC
>ENA-OPBS01003271-OPBS01003271.1-human-gut-metagenome-genome-assembly--contig:-NODE-3271-length-10383-cov-3.328331_pt1 | contig 10383 bp, 6 predicted proteins | sample MGYA00241074_ERZ501463 | MGnify/ENA primary metagenome ERZ501463 (study PRJEB25962, sample SAMEA2042578) | human gut metagenome | biome: human gut; feature: human-associated habitat; material: faeces...
ATGGTCTGAGTGAGATCAAAATCTTTTTCCAGATGTATATGCCGGTTATGAAATCTACATATGCAGCAGCAGCCGGAACAGTCATTACGGCAGGCTGGAGCAACAGTGCAGGAAACTGGGTTGTTATAAGCCATGGAAATGGATTGGTGACAAAGTATATGCATCACAGCTCAATTTGTGTGAGTGCCGGTCAGAGAGTAGCAAAAGGACAACAGATTGGATATGTTGGTTCTACAGGATATTCAACCGGAGCACATCTACATTTCCAGGTGGAGCTTAACGGAACACCAGTGAATCCAAATAATTATATGTAAGACAAAGGGATTCAAAATCTTCCTTTCATGTTTACATGAAAGTGATTCAAAGAATAAAGGGGGACAAAGTGGAAGATTCTGCTTTGTCTTTTTCTTTAAATAACAGCGAAAGGGACAGACAATGGAACAGAAAAAGAAAAAGGGATATGGAGCCGGGATTGTTACCGGAATTCTTGCAACAGTTCTTGTCAGCCTGCTTCTCCTTGTGGGATTCAGGGTCATTACGAACACAGCCGGCAGTTATGCATCTGGTAAAGTGACAGAAAAAGAGGTATCAAAAAAACTGAATAAGCTGAATGCTTTGATTGATAAATATTATCTGTATGAAGATGAAATTGATACAGATAAGCTGGCAGAAGGAATTTATTCCGGATATACGAGTGCACTGGGAGATAAGTACACTGTTTATTATGATGAAGATGAGACGAAAGCTCTGATGGAATCAACAAGCGGAACATTTTCAGGTGTGGGTGCAACGCTGACAAAAGATGCGGATACGGGCTATGCGACAATTGTAAATGTCTATGAAGACTCTCCGGCAGAGAAAGCAGGACTGAAAGCAGGAGATATTCTGGAGAAAATCGATGACCACGAGGTTGGTGATGAGCAGCTTGACACGGTGGTGTCCTGGATCAAAGGAGAAAAGGGAACAGAGGTAAAGATTACAGTTCTCAGAGACGGAGAAGAGCTGGAACTGACTGCTACAAGAGATACGATCGAAGTGAAGACAGTTTCGTATGAGATGAAAGAGAATCAGATTGGCTATATCAGAGTGTCTGAATTTGATACAGTAACCTATGATCAGTTCAAAGAAGCATTGGATGATCTTGAAAATCAGGGAATGCAGGGGCTTATTGTTGACCTGAGAAACAACCCGGGCGGAAGTCTTGATACAGTTACAAATATGCTGCGTCTGCTTCTTCCGGAAGGTACAATTGTATCAACAAAGGACAAGAATGGAAAGAAAGATGAAATCACCTGTGACGGAACGCATGAATTTAAGAAACCAATGGCAGTTCTTGTAAATCAGTACAGTGCCAGCGCATCTGAAATCTTCAGTGGTGCAGTGCAGGATTATGGAACAGCAAAAATTGTCGGAGTGACAACGTATGGAAAAGGTGTTGTACAGCAATTGATGGATCTTGGAGATGGAACCTGTCTGAAAGTGACGATTGCCGAGTATTATACTCCAAACGGAAGAAGCATCAATGGGAAAGGTGTTGAGCCGGATGTCGAGGTGGAGTATCAGTATGACGAAGAGAATCCCAAAGCGGATAACCAGCTGGATCAGGCATTAAGCACAGTACAGGAAGAAATTGTTGAAAGTACACAAAACCGATAGGTTGAAAAAGCCTCATTCTGATAAAATGTTAAAATGTGTGACAATTCAGATAAAAACTCTTGAAAATCAAAAAATGATGTGCTAATATTGGAAACAAGTTTTAGCAGACTAAAGTGCTGAACCAGAAAAAGGCTAAGAACAAGACTCTGATTCACAGAAACTGACAGGAAGTTGGCGTCACCGACTGAGAGCGCCGGACAGCGGAGCGGATTAAGGGAACACTTGGGAGCTGGCTGTCTGAACAGATGAAGTAGGGCAGCACGTGGAGCATACGTTACATGCAAAGAGTGGAATCTGGCTTACACAGGGATAAGATTTGAAATGTGAAGACTGAGATTCAATGCGGGTGGTACCGCGGATATTATGATTGTAATTTCCGTCCCGGGATACTGATGTATCCCGGGGCTTTTTTATTTAGAAAGCTTCTTCCCGGGATGCTGGAATCTGAAAGGAGAAGAATTATGGAATTTGTAACAGGTGTAAAAAAGAAGGAAACATTAGAACTGAGTGAACTTCTCGAAGAGGGAAGAATTGGAACTGAAGTGAAAGTAAATGGTGCGATCCATACGATCCGTGATATGGGAACAATTGCATTCATTATTCTCAGAAAAAGAGAAGGACTTGTTCAGTGTGTATATGAAGAAGATATTTCCAAATTTGACTTGAAAGATGTGAAGGAAGCAGATACAGTAGAGGTAACAGGTGTGCTTGTAGAGTCTGCGAAAGCTCCGAATGGGATTGAGATTCGCCTTGGTGAATTGAAGATCTTAAGTGAGCCGGCAGAGCCAATGCCGCTTCCGATTGCAAAGTGGAAGCTGAACACATCTCTGGAAGCAAAATTAAACTACAGACCGATTTCTCTGAGAAATATCAGAGAGCGTGCGAAGTTCAGAATTCAGGAAGGAATCGTAAGAGGGTTCCGTGATTTCCTTTATAAAGAAGGATTTACAGAGATCCATACTCCGAAAATCGGTGCCAAGAGTGCAGAGGGCGGTGCGAACCTTTTCCGTCTGGAGTATTTCCACAGACCGGCGATCCTTCAGCAGAGCCCACAGTTCTATAAGCAGATGATGGTCGGAGTATTCGACAGAGTCTTTGAGACAGCGCCAGTATTCCGTGCAGAGAAACACAACACAAAGCGTCATCTGAATGAGTACACAAGCCTTGATTTCGAGATGGGATATATTGATGGATTTGAAGATATCATGGCAATGGAAACGGGATTTCTTCAGTATACGATGGAGCTGTTGAAGAAAGAGTATGCAAGAGAACTTCAGATTCTGAATATTGAAGTACCGAAGACAGATAATATTCCGGCAGTAAGATTCGACGAGATCAAACGACTGGTATCCGAGAAGTATGACAGAAAGATCAAGAACCCATTTGACTTGGAACCAGAGGAAGAGACATTGATCAGCCGTTATGCGAAGGAAGAATGGGATGCAGATTTTGTATTCGTTACTCATTACCCATCAAAGAAACGTCCATTCTATGCAATGGATGATCCGGAGGATCCGACTTACACGCTCAGTTTTGACCTGCTTTTCAGAGGAATGGAGATCACAACCGGCGGACAGCGTATTCATGATTATCATGAACTTCTTGCGAAGATGGAGAAGCGAGGTATGACAGATGAAGGCATGGAGCAGTATTTAAGTGCATTTAAGCATGGAATGCCACCACACGGAGGTCTTGGAATAGGTATGGAACGTCTGACAATGAAGATGATGAACGAAGACAATGTAAGAGAAACAACATTATTCCCAAGAGACTTAAGTCGTCTGGAACCATAAGAAGAAAATACAAAAAATGGGTCAATCCCCCTGGATTGAACGAAAAAACTGTTGGATGTGAAGGTCTGAACTGAGAAAGAGAACTGCCCACAGGATGTTGTGGTCAGAAACTTAAGGAGTAGAAATGAGGGAGGATCTTTATGTTTAAGAAAAAAGAATGTTATCTTTGCGGAGGTAAATTGATTGATGGCCGTTGCAGTTCCTGTGGGCTGGATAACACAAAGCTGGAGAAAAAGAATTACAGGCTGAATGAGAGCAGCTTTGATCGCAAGAAAAAAATGACATATTCCCAGAAACGACAGAATGAGACTGGAGAGACAAAAAAACGGGAGAAAAAGCAGGATGCGGGACATCTCTGTGAGAGTCATAACGGACGGAAAAGAACGCAGACAGAATATCAGCAAAAAGAGAATCCGCGGATGGAAATCCCACAGACAGGGCAGATGCAGCTGGGTGGGCCGACGGTATTTAATCCGGCAAGGAAGGTTCATGCAGGATCTTACGAGGAACAGAAAAAGGCAAGGAAAATCAGTGGAATTCTTGCGGGAATCATCGTAGCAATCGTAGCATTTACAAGCATTGCAGGTTCCGTTGGTGATTTCATTTCCTCATTTGGGGATGATTTTCATTCCTCAGATTATGACTGGAATGATGATGGCAGCGAAGTGGATTCTGAGTATGATCCATATATGAATACAACGAGAGAACTTTCTGAAACAGGAGCAACTTATGACTGTGTATTAGGATATGGGGAGTATGAGATCGGAGCACAGATCCCGGAAGGAACTTATGAAGTGGAGCTTGTCTCAGGAGAAGGCTCCATGCAGCAGGATGATCCTGAGAATTCGATTTATTACTATTCTTATTTTAGTGAAGATGAGTCAGATACGGATGCAGGAGATTATCTGGATGATGTGAGACTGTATACAGGAGGTCATCTGAAGATTGATACAGGACTGGTTGTCCAGTTTCATTCTGAGAATGCACAGACGGAACAGATGCAGTTGGAAGAAAATCCGCTGACGGAACAGGTAACATTGAAAGCCGGAAACACTTATACGGAGGGAACAGATTTCCCGGCAGGATGGTATGATGTGACCGAGGCATCAGGAGTCGACTGGGCGGAGCTTCATTACAAGATTTATCTTGGTGATTTTTATGATAAGGAAAATGAAAATCTCAATTATGAAAATTATGGACTTTGGTTTTATGATACAGATGGATCAGAATCTTATAGAAATGCAGTTTTCCCGCAAGGAACGGAGCTGGAAGTGGTTGATGGGGACTTAATCCTGACGCCGTCCGGCTCAGTAAAAAACCAGAATTATGACAGTTTCTATGATATGTACCGCTACAGGTCGCAATAAGCTGAGAAATTTATGATACTGATTTTGGAAATTGTCAGGATTAGCAAAGACAGAGTAGAAAGAAAGGATGATTAAATTGGCAAATAAAATATCCGATGAAACAATCGAGTATGTAGGAATCCTTGCAAAGCTGGAACTTTCAGAGGAAGAGAAAGAAGCAGCGAAAAAAGACATGGAGCAGATGCTGGATTATATAGATACATTAAATGAACTTGATACAACAGGGATTGAACCAATGTCTCATGTATTTCCGGTACAGAATGTGTTCCGTGAAGATGTTGTGACAAACGGAGATAACAAAGAAGCGACACTTGCGAATGCACCACTTCGTAAAGAGGACAGTTTTGAAGTGCCGAAGACAATTGGTTAAGGGAGTGAGAGCAGATGGATTTATTAAAACTTACAGCCCTTGAACTGGGCGAGAAGATCAAAGCAAAAGAAGTAACTGTACGAGAAGCAGTCGATGCAGTGATTGGACAGATCAAAGAAGCGGAGTCAGAGATTCATAGCTTTGTGACGATAGATGAAGAAGGTGCTTATGCACAAGCGGAGGAAATTCAGAAGAAAATAGATGCGGGCGAATTGACAGGCCCACTTGCAGGAGTTCCGGTTGCAGTAAAAGATAATATGTGTATCGAGGGACAGCTTACCACATGTAGTTCAAAGATTCTTTCCAACTTCAAACCGACCTATACGGCAGAGGCAGTTGAGAACCTCAGAAAAGCAGGAGCGGTTATTATTGGTAAGACAAACATGGATGAATTTGCCATGGGAAGTACAACAGAGACGTCGTATTACGGACCGACACGCAATCCGCACAACACAGCGCATGTTCCGGGAGGTTCTTCCGGTGGTTCCTGTGCGGCAGTGGCAGCATCCGAATGTTATTATGCACTTGGATCTGATACCGGCGGATCCATTCGTCAGCCGAGTTCTTTCTGTGGAGTTGTCGGACTAAAACCAACTTATGGAACCGTTTCCCGATATGGACTTATCGCATATGGATCTTCTTTAGATCAGATTGGACCGGTAGCAAAAGATGTATCGGATTGTGCGGCAATTCTTGAAGCAATTGCATCCCATGATCCGAAGGACAGCACTTCCATGGATCGTGATGATTGTGATTTCACAGAAGCACTTGTCGATGATGTGAAAGGACTCCGTATTGGAATCCCAAGAGACTATATGGGAGAAGGTCTGGATCCTGAAGTAAATGATGCTGTGATGAAGGCAGCAAAAGTACTCGAAGAAAAGGGTGCGATTGTTGAGGCGTTTGATCTGCGACTTGTAAAATATGCAATCCCTGCTTATTATACGATCGCAGATGCAGAGGCAAGTTCTAACCTGGAACGTTTTGATGGTGTGAAATATGGTTATCGTACGAAAGATTACGATGGACTTCATAACATGTACAAGAAAACACGTTCAGAAGGATTTGGTCCTGAAGTAAAGAGAAGAATCATGCTTGGATCTTTTGTCTTAAGTTCAGGATATTATGATGCTTACTATCTGAAGGCACTTAGAACAAAAGCTTTAATCAAGAAAGAGTTTGACCGTGCATTCCGTAATTATGACATCATTCTCGGACCGGCAGCACCGACAACTGCTCCGGAGCTTGGAAAGAGCTTAAGTGATCCGATGAAGATGTATTTGGGAGATATTTATACAATCTCAGTCAATCTTGCAGGTCTTCCGGGAATGAGCGTTCCGGTTGGAAAAGACAGCAAAGGACTTCCAATCGGTATGCAACTGATCGGAAATGTATTTGAAGAAAAAACTTTGATCCGTGCAGCATATACCTATGAGTGTGCGACAAAGAAGATGTATGAAACACCGGCATCTGTCGGTCTTATGTCAGAAAAGGAGGTGCGTTAACAATGGCAAAGCAGTATGAAACAGTCATTGGACTGGAAGTGCATATTGAGCTGGCTACAAAGACAAAGATCTTCTGTGGATGCAGCACAGAATTCGGTGGCGCACCGAATACACATACTTGTCCGGTATGTACCGGTATGCCGGGATCGCTTCCGGTGTTGAATAAACAAGTTGTAGAATATGCTATGGCGATTGGTCTTGCAACAAACTGTAAGATTACACAGGTATGCAAATTTGACCGTAAAAATTATTTCTACCCGGATAACCCGCAGAACTATCAGATTTCCCAGCTGTATCTCCCGATTGCCAGAGATGGATATGTAGAGATTGAGAATGGTTCGGGAAAGAAGAAAGTAAGAATCCACGAGATGCATATGGAAGAAGATGCAGGTAAGCTGGTTCATGATGAGTGGGATGATACTTCACTTGTCGATTATAACCGAAGCGGTGTGCCACTTGTAGAGATCGTATCTGAACCGGATATGCGTTCCGCAGAAGAAGTTATTGCTTATCTTGAAAAACTGCGTATGATCGTGCAGTATTTAGGAGCATCTGATTGTAAGCTTCAGGAAGGTTCTATGCGTGCAGATGTCAACCTGTCTGTCCGTGAAGTCGGATCCGATCAGTTTGGTACAAGAACAGAGATGAAGAACCTGAACTCATTTAAGGCAATCGCACATGCAATTGAAGGCGAGCGTCAGAGACAGATTGAGTTGATCGAAGAAGGAAAACAGGTTGTACAGGAGACAAGACGCTGGGATGATAACAAAGAGCATTCTTATGCAATGCGTTCCAAAGAGGATGCACAGGATTATCGTTATTTCCCGGAACCAGACCTTGTTCCGATCGTGATCAGTGATGAATGGATCGAGAAAATCAAATCTCAGCAGCCGGAACTTCGTACGGAGAAGCTGGAGCGTTACAAGGAACAGTTTGATATTCCGCAGTATGACGCAGAGATCATCACAGGTTCTAAGAAAATGGCCGATCTTTTTGAGGCAACAACAGCAATCTGTGAGAAACCGAAGAAAGTTGCAAACTGGCTGATCGGAGAGACCTTCCGTCTGATGAAAGACAATGGAATGGAGCCGGAAGATTTAACATTCTCTCCGGAGAACCTGGCAAAATTAATTGATCTTGCGGATGCAGGAACCATTAACAGTTCTGTGGCAAAAGATGTATTCAAGCAGATTTTCCAGGAGGATATAGATCCTGAGAAATATGTTGAAGAACACGGGCTTAAGATGGTGAACGATGAAGGTGCACTCCGTGAGACAGCTGCTAAAGTGATCGCAGACAACCCACAGGCAGTCGCAGACTTCAAAGGCGGTAAAGAGAAAGCAATCGGAGCACTGCTTGGACAGACAATGCGCGCCATGAAGGGGAAAGCAAACCCTGGAATGGTGAACCAGGTGCTGCGAGAGTTGTTAAAATAAAATTTGATTTGTCTGTTAGGATTCCTGTAAATGGAACAGATACATTTATTGACCTAATATTGAAATTAAGATTGATATATTGACAGCTTGGAAAATGTCTGCTATATTACAAGTAGAACACAGAGAAATAATAAACTATATATGTTCAAAACAATAAGAGATTCGGAAGGATGTGGAAAGAATGAAACGAGATTATTATGAAGTGCTTGGGCTGTCAAAGGGCGCAGAGGATAAAGAAATAAAGAGAGCATATCGTAAGCTGGCGAAGAAGTATCATCCGGACACGAATCCTGGGGATAAAGAAGCGGAGAAGAAATTCAAAGAAGTGACGGAGGCGTACTCTGTACTGAGTGATCCGGAGAAGAAGAAACTGTATGACCAGTTCGGTCATGCTGCATTTGATCAGAGCGGTGCTGCAGGTTCCGGATACGGAAATGCCGGTACAGGTGGCTTTGGAGGATTCGGCGGGAACGGCGGATTCAAAGGCGGTACTTACCGTAGTTATGGTGGACCGGGAAGTGGATATCAGGAGTATCATTTCGAAGGTGGCGACATGGATGATATGTTTGATGACATTTTCGGAAATATGTTCCATGGAGGAAGTGCTTCAGGTCGCAGCAGAAGGACATCAGGATTTACCGGAGGATTTGGAGGTGAAAGCTTTAAATCAAAAGGTTCTGATATCAAGGCAGGTATCACTGTAGGATTTGACGAGGCTGCATTTGGTGGAGATAAGGTTATTACTCTGAGTAATCCGGAAAATCCAGGACAACCGGGACAGTCACTGAAGGTTCATATTCCGGCAGGTATTGATACCGGCAAGAGTATCCGTCTGAAAGGAAAAGGCATGCCCGGAACCGGCGGCGGTGAGCCTGGTGACCTTCTTCTGAAGGTTACCGTAGGAACACGTCCTGGCTATGAACGAAAGGGATCGGATGTTTATACCACCATTTCTATTCCTTACACAACCGCTGTTTTCGGCGGTGAAGCCACCGTTCCCACCCTTTACGGAAATGTTATCTGTAAGATCAGGGAAGGTATGCAGTCCGGTTCCAAGATCCGCCTGAGAGGAAAAGGCATTGTTTCCATGAAGAACCCTTCCGTCCGCGGTGATCAGTATGTAACCATTCAGATCCAAGTTCCTCAGAATCTGAATTATTCCGCAAAAGAGAAACTCCATGAATATGCAAAGGCCTGTGGACTGGAACGGAGTAATGCCACCGGATCACATGTAGCATAAAAGTTAAAATAAAAGAGTATCACAAAGCTCATCACTATCAATGAGTTCCTGTGATACTCTTTTTTGATTTTAAAGTAAGATCTGATATAGCTTATGACAGCGTCATATCTCCATCTTTCACCCATCCGAGCTTACGTACAAACATATTGATCAACGGGCAGAGAACTGCCGGGAGAATAAAAGAGATCAGGAAAAGTCCTGCCCAATCCATAGCTGTAACAGCTGTCTTGGTTCCTTCTGCAATATCATTCATCCATCCTGTATACACACCGATCTGACCTACAAAACCGCAGGTACCCATTCCTGAGGATACAGCAGTTCCGTTCATCTGAAGCCTGAACAAGCAAGTTGCAATAGGTCCTGTGATAGCAGATGTTACGATCGGAGCGATCCAGATCCTTGGATTTCTGACAATATTACCCATCTGGAGCATGGAAGTTCCAATTCCCTGAGAGACAAGACCACCCCATTTGTTTTCCCTGAAGGACATGACCGCAAAACCGACCATCTGCGCACAACAGCCCGCTACTGCAGCGCCGCCTGCCAGTCCGGTAAGTCCCAGAGCCGCGCAGATCGCAGCAGAAGAGATTGGCAGCGTCAGTGCGATTCCAACAAATACAGAAACCAAGATTCCCATAAAGAATGGCTGCAGATCTGTTGCCCACATGATCACGCTTCCTACCTTCATGGCAGCTTTTCCAAGAGCCGGTGCCCACCATGCGGAAAGACCTACGCCCACACCGATGGTTACAAGAGGCGTTACAAGGATATCGATCTTTGTTTCCTTTGAAACTGCCTTACCGATCTCAGCTGCAACAATGGCAACAAACAGTACAGCCAGAGGACCGCCTGCTCCGCCAAGTGCGTTGGAGGCAAATCCAACGGTGATCAGCGAAAACAATACCAGCGGCGGGCAATGCAAGGCGTAACCGATGGCTACTGCCATGGCAGGGCCGCTCATGGCAGATGCCAGAGAACCTACTGTATACTGGGTATCATTGACTGTGGCAACTGCC
>ENA-OPBS01003273-OPBS01003273.1-human-gut-metagenome-genome-assembly--contig:-NODE-3273-length-10382-cov-2.699526_pt1 | contig 10382 bp, 10 predicted proteins | sample MGYA00241074_ERZ501463 | MGnify/ENA primary metagenome ERZ501463 (study PRJEB25962, sample SAMEA2042578) | human gut metagenome | biome: human gut; feature: human-associated habitat; material: faeces...
TGACGGAATCAAGCTGCAGCTTCTCCACGTTCTGAAGCATACCGATCTGGCAGATTTTTACAGGCAGGAACCTTTTTATATTCCAGATATGAACTCTTATTTTCATCTGCTCGGAAAATGTATCGCTTCGCTCCGTCCGGATATTGTCATTCACCGTCTGACCGGTGACGGACCAAAATCTCTTCTTATCGCACCGCTCTGGACCGGCAATAAACGGTTAGTACTCAATCAGATGCAGCGCTATTTAAAAGAGCAGAATCTCTGGCAGGGAAAAGAATATACTACATTTTAAGGAGGCAGCCCTATGGCAGAAGCATTTACACTTTATAAACTCATCATTCTATACATGCTGGACAAAGTTGATTTTCCTCTGACCAACTCCCAGATTTCTGAATTTGTCCTGGACAAAGGATATACCGATTATTTCAAACTCCAGCAGGCTCTTTCTGAACTTGCGGACGGTGGTCTCATCCTGAAAGAATCCACTCACAACCGCACTCTTTTCCATCTGACGGAAGATGGGAAAGGGACGATTCATCTTTTCCGGGATAAAATCTCAAAGCCAATCCAGGACGATATTGACCACTTTTTACAGACAAAACAGTATGATCTGAAAAATGAAGTTTCCGTAAAGGCGGATTATATGAAAAATGCAGGAGAGGAATATTCCGTGCGCTGTCAGGTCTTTGAAAATCACGAACCCCTGATCGATCTGACCCTTTCTGTACCGACTGAAAAAGAAGCGTCGGCAATTGCACTCAACTGGCAGAAAAAAAATCAAGTCGTCTATGCGTGGCTGATGTCTCAGTTATTGTGATGGATGTGAATGATACGGTTCGCAAATTAAGGCTGTGATTGGGCAATGACACACTTGAATCTCACGACATGAAAACTCTACGTTGTTCTTTGGGCAGATCTCAGCTACGTTCTTGAAAGCTTGCAAGCCTCATGCCTGCTCCAAAAGAGCTGAATCCCGGGCGCGGACAGAAAACAAATGGATAAGGATTCCATGTTTGTGCTATGGAGATGAGACACAAAAATTGTGGAAGCCCTTGCTGACACAATTTTCGCCTTAAGTGGCTCATCGGAATGGTCAGCACAAAGGAATCTGCTCTATTTGTTTTCTGTCCACGTCCGACCACAACCTACAAAAAAAGCAGACCGTCCCATATTCCGATCTGCCTAAATAACCACCACAAAACTGATGTATTTCCTTTCTTCTATTTCCACCGTAATTTCTCCGTGGTAACGATTCACAAGCATCTTTGCATTATAAAGTCCCAGTCCATGCTTTTTTCCATCTTCTTTCGTAGAAAATCCTTTTTCAAAGAAATGACTGATCTCGCCAAGTCCTATATTTTCGACCTGATTCTTTATCGTGAAGATAAGCTTATCATTCTGGGAATCAATTTCGATCAGTACCTGATTTTTTTCTTCGGTACAGGCTTCGTATGCATTGTCGATCAGGGTTCCAACAATCTCGATCAGGTGGTGTTCGGAAATGCCGGAAACGATTTCTTTGTTCCACACGCGGATATCGGTCCGGACATATTCCGGCGCACGGACAATTTTACTGTAGATAAATCCTGCCAGGATTTTATCGCTGATCTTCAGAAGGGGGAGATACTTCCTGCTGTCATCTTCTCTGGCAATTTCCGTAATATATTCAGACTGCTTTGCTACCAGTTCTTCATAATTGTCGATGGTCAGATGCATATTCAGGATTGCATTCAGATGATTGTCAAATTCATGCTGTTTGGCACGGATTTCTTTGACCAGTTCTTCCAGCGGAATCAGATAGTTCTGATAAAGCCGCAGTTCATTTTCCTTCTGGCGTATCAGTACATAATTACTTCTCCAGTCCACAATTCCCCAGATCACAACGATCACCATCAGAACAAACATGATAAACACCCTGTAATCAAAGGTACCGCTGATCAGGAAATCCACGATCAGATAGACTGATACCATAAGTGCCATTACGCAGAAAATACGATATAGAAATTTGCGTACCCAATCAGCCATTTAACAGTCCTCCGATCACCGATTTGTAAGTCACACCGATTTCTACCGTATCCGGACAATTTTTGATCCGGATGATCCGGTTGACGGTATCGTAATATTCAACTTCATTTTTATTGACCGCATACATCCGATGGCACTGCGTAAACATCCCTTTTGGCATCTTAAGCAGCATCTGTCTGAGAGTCACATAAGGGACATCCCAGTTCTCCGTCACAAGATGCAGTCTTGTTCCTCTCGGTATCGCTTCCAGATAACGGATATCCTCGCATTTCAGCTGATAATTGATCCCGTCTTTTTTCACAACGATCACCGGTGGTTTCTCCCTGCTCTCTTTTTCCAGCACCTTCTGAACAACCTCTTCCACCTGCTCCCTGCGAAATGGCTTCATAATGTACTGGTAACAGTGCAGCTCCCGGTAAGCCTGCATTTCCATATTGCCAATGGCAGTCACCATCACGATCGGGGTAAAAGTATATTCAAACCTCTCCCGTATCTCTCTTGCGAACAAAATCCCACCGATATCCTCCCGGTCCTCGCCGCTTAGATTTACATCCAAAAGGAAAAGACCATACCGGATTTCCTGATCCAGCAGGTCTTTTGCTTCTTTCAGGGAAGATGCCTTGTGGACACGGATATCATCTGAATATGTGGTAAGAATCTCTGACAATGCCTGCAGCGAAGTCAGTTCATCTTCCAGGATCAATACATCCGTCATCTATTTGTCACCTTTCCTCTCTCTTTTTTTAATCTAATCTTCCTTGATCACTTCTTTAGCGCTCTTTACAAGCCCCGCAAGTGACTGCAGTTCTGACGGAATGATGATTTTCGTTGCCTTGCCGTCTGCAGCCTTTTCAAATGCCTCCAGACTCTTGATCGTAAGCACTGCCTGGTCTGCACCCGCTTCACGGATGAAACGGATACCATCTGCATTTGCCTGCTGTACTTTAAGGATGGCTTCCGCTTCACCTTCAGCCTCTTTGATCCTCTTTTCTTTTTCTGCTTCTGCCTGGAGGATCGCTGCCTGTTTTTCAGCTTCCGCTTTCAGGATCACAGATTCTTTTTCACCTTCTGCAACAAGGACAGTAGATTTCTTTTCACCTTCTGCACGGAGAATAGCTTCACGTCTTTCACGTTCTGCTTTCATCTGTTTCTCCATTGCATCCTGGATTGCTGCCGGTGGAATGATATTTTTCAGTTCCACACGATTGACTTTGATTCCCCATGGATCCGTTGCCACATCAAGAGATGCTCGCATCTTCGTATTGATCGTCTCTCTTGATGTCAGTGTCTGGTCAAGTTCCAGATCACCAATGATGTTACGAAGGGTGGTCGCCGTCAGATTCTCGATTGCCATGATCGGGTTCGCTACTCCGTAGCAGAACATCTTCGGATCTGTAATCTGGTAGAATACAACGGTATCGATCCGCATGGTTACATTATCCTTTGTGATAACCGGCTGCGGTGCAAAATCAACTACCTGCTCTTTTAAATCTACTCTTCTTGCCACACGTTCAATGATCGGCAGTTTAAAATGAAGTCCTACACTCCATGTTGCCTGATATGCACCAAGACGTTCGATAACCAGTGCCTTTGCCTGTGGCACGATTTTAATGCAGGAAGTCAGAAACAGTAATGCGATCACAATAATAATTACTAAAATAATAAGTCCCGTCATCTTTTAGTCCTCCTCATATTTTTTTACAATTAATTTTACTCCGGATATATTAACCACCTTCGCCAGTGTTCCGGGTTCCAGGATCACGTTATCCTGTTCGGATCTTACCGTCCACTCTGTACCATTTACCACCGCCATACCAGTCTGCCCGATGTTATCTACTTTCTGGCTGATCCGGATCGTCTTTCCGATGATTCCTTCATAGTTCGTCTTCAGACGGCGGGTGTTAATAAAACGCATTGCAAATGGTCTGGTAAATACAAGCAGTAAAATTGTCACAATAAAAAATGCAACCACCTGTCCGGCAAACGGTACATCCAGAATATTCAGGATCAGTGCCGCCAGCGCACCTCCTGCTCCCCAGATCGTTGTAAGTCCCACCGTTATGATCTCGATCACCAGAAGTACTACCAGAAGAACCAGCCATGCAACAGTTATATAGCTGTCCTGAACTGCTCCCATATTCTTCACTCCTTTCTGCTTACAGATATGGTAGCAGAGTGTCTGCGTCAAATCAATCCCTTCTGCGTGAATGCAGTGATTTCCTGTGCGAATAGGTTACGCTTCATCCTTAATCCGCTTCATATGCGCTTTGATCGTTTGTTCGTAGCCGTTATCGCTCGCTTCATAGAATACGGCATCTTTGATCTCATCCGGCAGATACTGCTGTTTTACATAATGATTCGGATAATCATGCGCGTATTTGTAACCAATTCCATGCCCCAGCTTTGCAGAACCTTTATAATGTGCATCCTGCAAATGCACCGGAACAGTCGTTTTATATTTTTTCACATTGTCCATCGCAGTAAAGACAGCATTACATGCTGAATTACTCTTCGGCGCTGTTGCCACATAAAGAACTGCCTGTGATAAAATGATCTGTGCCTCCGGCATTCCGATCCGCTCCACTGCCTGTGCTGCACTGACTGCAACATTCAGTGCCATCGGATCCGCATTTCCAACATCTTCCGATGCACAAATCATAATTCTTCTCGCTATAAACTTCACATCTTCTCCTGCATACAACATCTTTGCAAGATAAAAGACCGCTGCATCCGGATCTGAGCCGCGCATGCTCTTAATAAATGCAGAGATAATATCGTAATGGTTATCTCCTTTTTTGTCATAATTCACCACTCGTTTCTGGATGCATTCTGACGCAACATCCAGAGTAATATGAATTTGTCCATCTTCGCTTCTGTCCGTTGTCAGTACACCCAGTTCAATCGCATTCAGTGCGTTTCTTGCATCTCCACCTGACACATCTGCCAAAAATTCAAGTGCATCATCTTCTATCACTGCATGAAAGCTTCCAAGACCTTTCTCAGTATCATTCACTGCACGGAGAAGCAGTTCCTTAATATCTGTCTTCTCCAATGGACGCAATTCAAAAATACTCGATCTCGAAATCAAAGCTCCATTTACTTCAAAATAAGGATTTTCCGTTGTTGCGCCAATCAGGATCAACGTTCCATCTTCCACAAATGGAAGCAGATAATCCTGCTGCCCTTTATTAAAGCGATGAATCTCATCAATAAAAAGAATCGTCTTTTTTCCATACATTCCCTGCAGATCTTTTGCTTCTTTCACTACTTCTTCCATATCTTTCTTTCCGGCAACTGTCGCATTGATCTGTTTGAACTCTGCGCTGGTTGTATGTGCGATCACCTTTGCCAGTGTTGTCTTTCCTGTTCCCGGAGGTCCGTAAAAAATCAAAGAACTCAGCTTATCTGCCTTAATTGCCCGGTAAAGCAATTTATCTTTTCCTATGATATGCTTCTGTCCCACTACTTCATCCAGTGTCACCGGACGCATCCTGGATGCAAGCGGGGATTCCTTCTCTTTATGTGTCTCTCTCATATAATCAAATAAATCCATGTTTCTCTCCTGTTTTCAATCTTATATTCACATCTTCAATCCATAATCAGATGATCCACTGTCACAAACTCATAGCCTTTTCCCTGCAGCAGATCTACAATCCGTATAGCCGCCTGCACAGAAGAAGGATAACAATCATGTAATAAAATAACATCTCCCGGATTTATCTCTTCCACAACTGTTTTTACAACCGCCCCTGTATCTTCGGTCATCCAGTCCAGCGGATCCACCGTCCATCCGATATATATTCTGTTCAGATCTTGTTCGCTGTCCACCGGGAGTTCCCCGTAAGGCGCTCTTGCGAACACCGGTTGTTTTCCCGTTATCTTTTCAATCACTGTATCTGTCTGTTCCAGTTCTTTCTTTGCTTCTCCCGTTTCCAGCTTTGACAGATTGCAATGCGTATAAGTATGATTTCCGATCAAATGACCTTCTTCATACATTCTTTTCACAATTTTTTCATTCTCGTCTTTTTCTACATTTTCGCCGATCAGGAAAAAGGTTGCCCGCACTTTACGTTCCTTCAATCCATCCAGTAGAATCGGGGTCGAGGATGCATTTGGCCCGTCATCAAATGTAAGCGCAACAACCGGTTTTACCTCATCTGATACATTCTGACTTCGCACTGAATCAGATGAAACGCTCATTGTTTTTCTCCCATCCATCTTTATCAGAAATGGGGACATACCCAAAAACACCAGAAGACAGAAAAACTGTACTACATAACCCCATCTTTTTCCAGACATCATGACAGCTTCCCGCCTTTGACATTCTTACTCTATTCTTATGTCCTGCACCTCGGCATCATTCCTTCTTTTTTCTATGCTTTTCTCTGTATTCCGTCGGACTTGTCTTCTTCACTTTCCGGAATGCCTTCGAAAAATAAAGATTATTCTCAAAACCAACAGAATATGCAATCGCCGAAACCGACAGCCCCGTCTCTTTCAACAGACGGCAAGCCTGCTGGATTCTGTATTCTGTCAGATATTCTTTTGGCGAACAATTCATATAGGTCTGAAAAGAGCGGAACAGATGACTTCTGCTGATTCCTACATAATCTGCAATATCTTCCACTGTCACGGGATAAGAATAATTGGTTTCTATATAGTTTTCTGCCTTTTCTACATACAAAAGCTTTGCATCTCTTTCCTGATCTTCCCCTTCATGATAGTGCATAAAGACTGACAGAAGACTGTAAAGTGCTCCTGTCATGGCAACCGCTTCTTCATACCCATTGCCCTTTGCATTATAAATCTGTTCCAATCCATTCCGAATCTGGTCGTCCGGCACATTTCCTCTTTTTAAAAAAGGACGTTCTTTCAAAAAACCTGTATTTCGAATGATCGATGCCGCATCCGTCCCCATGAATCCTGCCCAGGCATATTCCCATGGCTCCTGCTGATCGGCATAATACTTTACTTCCACGCCCGGATATAAGATAAAAGTATCTCCGGCTTCTAATTTCCATGTCTTTTCTCCAACTGTATAGTATCCTGCTCCTGACAAAATATGATGGATACAATAATGATCCCTGACTCCGGGGCCCCACTGATATCCTGCTTCACACCTTTGATATCCCGTGTTATATACAGACAGCGAAGTCATCAGAATTTCTCCTGACTTATACGAATGTTTGTAAGTCTCTGCCATCTTCCGGCTCCTTTCCCGTATCCTGTGATCTATGATGTGAGTGCCAAAAGAAAATTTTGCCACTCACTGATGTAACCGGATTGCTCCATTGCTATGCAATTCCCGCAATCCTCATCATCATTATTATAACACCTCGTCTTTTTAATGCAACATTATTACATACCACAGCACGTATTTTTTATAGACGTTTCCACTCGTTAACGCTATAATAAATATAAATAAATCAGATCGATACGATTACTTTAAATGGAGGTAAATAATGATGAAGAAAAAATTGTTTGATATGTTTGCAGAACTTTTTGGTGATTCCGAAGGAGCTCGTTTTTACTTTTCTCCTGGACGCGTGAATCTGATTGGTGAACACACAGATTATAACGGTGGACATGTATTTCCATGTGCACTGACACTTGGTACTTACGGTGCCGCACGCAAAAGAGAGGATAACAAGATCCATCTTTATTCCATGAATCTGGACTCCTTTGGTGTTGTAGAAGCATCTCTTGATGATCTGACAAATAAAAAAGAATACAACTGGGCAAACTATCCGCTTGGTATAGTCTGGGCATTCAAAGAAAAAGGACATACAATCACAAGTGGTTTTGATATGGTAATCTGGGGAAATATCCCGAACGGTTCCGGACTTTCCTCTTCTGCTTCCCTTGAAGTTCTCACTGGTGTGATCCTGACAGACCTGTTCGAGATCAAAGATCTTTCCATGACAGATCTTGCACTGATCGGCCAGTATTCTGAGAATAACTTCAATGGATGCAACTGTGGTATCATGGATCAGTTTGCTGTTGCCATGGGTAAAAAAGACCACGCAATTTTCCTTGACACAAGTGATTTAAGCTACGAATATGCACCTTGCGTTCTTGATGGTGCCAAGATTGTAATCACAAACAGTAAAGTAAAGCATAGTCTTGTTGATTCTGCTTATAACGACAGAAGAAACGAATGTGCTGCTGCACTGAAAGCACTTCAGAGCGAACTTGACATTCAGGCACTTGGCGATCTTACTCCTGAAGAATTCGAAGCACACAAATCCTTGATCAAAGATGAGATCCAGTTACAGCGTGCAAAACATGCTGTATACGAAAACCAGCGTACAATCGATGCTGTTACAGCGCTGAAAGCCGGAGACATTGAAAGCTTCGGAAAATTAATGAATCAGTCTCACATTTCACTGCGTGATGATTATGGTGTATCCTGTGAAGAGATTGATATCCTTGTAGACCTTGCATGGAAGATTCCTGGTGTTCTTGGTTCCCGTATCACAGGCGGCGGATTTGGCGGTTGCACAGTCAGCATCGTAAAAGATGAATCCATAGATACATTTATCGAAACCATCGGAAAAACATATCTTGAAAAAGTAGGACATGAAGCCGAGTTCTACACAGTAGATATCGGAGACGGTGCTTCTCGTCTCGACTAATACTCGTCTCTACTGAGATCAGATATGAAGTAACGTATATTTTGTTATAGGAATGCCATTGGCATTCCTTAATTTAAGGAGGTCCTTGACATATGCTTTATGATGCGATCAAAAAATTAGTACAGTACGGAATCAATACCGGAATCACTCCGGAATCCGAAAGAATTTATACAACGAATCTTCTTCTGGATCTGTTCCACGAAGATAACTATGAAGATGTTGACTGTGATCTGAACAATCTTGTTCTGGAAGACATTCTTGCAGAACTTTTAGATATCGCTGCAGAACGCGGAATCATTGAAAACAGCATCGGCTACCGTGATTTATTTGACACAAAACTGATGAATACCCTGATGCCACGCCCATCACAGATCCAGCAGACTTTCTGGGAAAAATATAAAGTTTCTCCGGAGACAGCTACTGATTATTATTACAAATTAAGCCAGGACAGTGATTATATCCGCAGATACCGTATTGCTAAGGACCGCAAATGGACGGTTGACACAAAATACGGCACTCTTGACATTACAATCAATCTTTCCAAACCAGAGAAAGATCCTAAAGCGATTGCAGCAGCAGGAAAAGCAAAATCCTCTTCCTATCCAAAATGTCAGCTCTGTATGGAAAACGAAGGATATGCAGGACGCCTTGATCATCCGGCTCGTGAGAACCACAGAATCATCCCGATCACAATTCAGGATAACCCTTGGGGATTCCAGTACTCCCCTTATGTATACTATAACGAGCACTGCATCGTATTCAACGGACAGCATGTTCCAATGAAGATCGACCGCAATGCCTTCGAAAAGCTTTTTGATTTCATCAAACTTTTCCCACACTACTTCCTGGGATCCAATGCAGACCTTCCGATCGTTGGCGGTTCTATCTTAAGCCACGATCATTTCCAGGGTGGAAATTATACTTTCGCAATGGCTAAAGCTCCGATCATTGAACACTTCACTGTGAAAGGTTACGAAGATGTAACTGCCGGTATCGTAAAATGGCCTCTGTCTGTTATCCGTCTTCAGAGCAAAGAAGTAAAACCTCTGATTGATCTGGCTGAACACATTTTAAATGCATGGAGATCTTATACAGATGAAGATGCTTTCATCTTCGCTGAGACAGACGGTACACCGCACAACACGATCACACCGATTGCAAGAAAGCGTGGAGATCTCTACGAACTCGACCTGACATTGAGAAATAATATCACCACAGAAGAACATCCGCTTGGTGTCTACCATCCACATGCTAAACTGCACCATATTAAGAAAGAAAACATCGGTCTTATCGAAGTAATGGGACTTGCTGTTCTCCCTGCAAGATTAAAAGGAGAGATGGAACTTCTGAAAGATTACATCTTGACAGGAAAAGATATCCGCAGCAATGAACAGATTGCAAAACACGCTGACTGGGTAGATGAATTCCTTCCAAATTACACATCCATCACAGAGGAGAATGTTGAAGAGATCCTTCAGCAGGAAGTCGGAAAAGTATTCTGCGAAGTACTCGAAGATGCCGGAGTTTATAAGTGTAATGAAAAAGGACTGGAGGCATTCCATCGTTTTTTGGATGTATTGTAATTTGTTGAACTTGGATTTGTCTGATTGGAATTAAATATCCCGTTTGGAATATGTAAGCAAGGACAGTCCTGCTGTTGCCACGAACACATGTAAGGCAGGAGCGTTCCGAATACACTTTGTTCAGTATGTTAATAAGAGC
>ENA-OPBS01003279-OPBS01003279.1-human-gut-metagenome-genome-assembly--contig:-NODE-3279-length-10370-cov-6.205332_pt1 | contig 10370 bp, 8 predicted proteins | sample MGYA00241074_ERZ501463 | MGnify/ENA primary metagenome ERZ501463 (study PRJEB25962, sample SAMEA2042578) | human gut metagenome | biome: human gut; feature: human-associated habitat; material: faeces...
CTTCACCATAAGTCGCTGTCATTGAGGAAGTATGAAGGATGCGAACCCTTTTTTTATATTCTCGTATAGAAAGGAGTGGAAGACGGGAAAAAGCCTTCAATACATGCCTCAAACGATGCCAGCCGATTCAAAAATCGTTTGGCTGAGATTGAAAAATCATTCGGCTGAGAACGGAAAATCATTTGGCGGTCATTTTTTCGGCCGTTTCACGTCCCTTAGGGCATACTTCCTGCTCCCCAATCCACGATACTCAGATCCTTCACCGGATGATAGAACGTATCGGGCATACGCTCGTTCATATACTTGCTTTCGTAAAGTTCTGCCGGTCCCCAGGAAACTTGGAAACTGTAGCCGAAATTTTCAAACTGCCGGACCAAATAATTGCCGTTATACGCCATAGTGGGCAGCAGGAATTCATAATGGATGGAATCATTACGTGCCATGAACTCTGCCACGTCCGTTAAGAAACCATGACTGAGATACAAGATGTGACACCAAGAGAAATAAAGATGCTCAAAAGGACAGGCCTGTATATACCGGACAGGCCAATGTTTTTGCGGACCGCCCTCCACATCGGTGGCAATATGGATATAATCCACCGCGTCCTCGGCATTGACCCGTTGGACGAAACGGCGAAAATCCCCATGTAGCACAATATCATTTTCCATCAGCAGGTAATGGTCGTAACGATATTGTTCCGCACATTCCGCCAAAGCATAATAAAGCTGCTGATAATATCGCAATAATTTTATTCTTCATTCGTGCCGTCCTCCTGCTGCTCGTTTTCCTCAATAGCCTTTAATTCCTCCTCGTACTCGTCGGGAAGAAGAACATCACCCTTTGCATACGCGCTTAAAAGTACGGTAAGCTGGGGAGTGCTAAGTTTAACAGCCTTAACGAGATTTACAATCTGCAAATTCTCGGCTTCGACTTTCTGCGCTTCAAGATTGCGTAATTTTTGCTGATACTCGCTTATCTTTGCTTTTGTCCTTATAATATCCTTTTCGATTTTTTCAAGTGTTGCCATAATTAAAATACCTCCATAAAATTAAATTTTTTGTTTTGCGATAAATTCATCAATCTTTTTATCGACTTCGGAAAATGTATTCCCATATTTGAACTTTTGACTTGCAAGGTTTTTGTCCTTTGATAATATTTCAAGCTCATTCCATAGGTCAGGGTGGTATTGCTTCAAATATGCAAACTCGCCGTAAGTCGCGTTAGGACAGAACCAACAACCGCCCCTTTTGTGATACTTATATATTGGGGACAGCAAATCATACTTGCTGCATAAATCATAAGCCATTTGTTCAGTATAGCCATATTCGGCAAGTAATGATATTTTATTTGTACCGTCAAGCCTTGTAAGCCTCGCCGGTTCGTCTGCGGCTATTCCGACATATTGTACAAATCCGCCATTTACATTTTTCAAATAATCCTGAATTGCTTTTATTTTTATACGGCTGTTAATTGTACACATTCCACCTATCGGAAAACCGCTTTTTCTTCCATTTCTTAACGGATTTTTAGATTTTGTGATTATCTGATGAAAACAATCTAAATAATCTTTTGTCGCGTGTAATATTTCAACCGTATAACCCCATTCTTCAAAAACGGGAATAGCTCTGTTTTTGATAAAGTCTATATGTTCGGGTAATTCGCCTGAAATACCGCGTTTCTTATCAAACATTACCTCGCTGAAAATGACGGTTGACGGCGGCAAGTTATGAATATGACTAAGTATTATTGCCGCCGTACTGTCCTTGCCACCGCTCCAACTGTAAAGATAACGCATATCAACCGCCCCCAAGTCTGCCAAAGGCGTAAAAATGCGAACTCCAATAGGAACTATCAATACTCACGTACTGAATAGGGTTGCCGCAATGTATCATCATACCGTTACCGACAAATATTCCGACGTGGGTTACAGGCTCGCCCGCGTTATATGTGCCTGTAAAAAATATAATGTCGCCGGGTTTTGCGTCCGCTCTTGACACAACCGCGCATTGATTAAAAATACCCTGCGCTGTTGTACGGGATAGAGGATATACGCCTGACGCCTGATATACCCAGCATACAAAACCGCTGCAATCAAAACTCGTTGACGGTGAAGAACCGCCCCATACATACGGATAACCTAAGTATTTTTCGGCTTCCGTTATAAGACGTCGGAATGTAGCGTCGTTTAATGCTTCGCCGGGTATGGTATAACTCGGCGGCGCTGCCGGATTAGAATAAATATCGTCCGCAAATAAATAATCGCGGTTGCCCTTGCTTTCAAGATATATACCGTATAATTCCCGCTGGTCGTCCGTAAGGTTCGTATTTGTAAGCATAGTAATATTCTTGTTTACAAGCGTAACATTGAGTATTTTATATTCCTTGTCGTTGCCCTCGTCGTCCGTCCTTGTTTCCGTCTGAGATGTAAGCGTTAATATATACTGCTGTTCAAACAAATCATCAAGCGGCTGTTTTACATCATCAAAAGTGAAATCCATATACAACGCCGTGAGGTAGGAAATGAGCTCATACGGATTATGGCCTATCTGCGCCAAATCGTAATTGTATTCGTCATAACCTCCGTAATCGCGTTCAATATTGTTTATCTCACTTTGTAAACCGCTTTCAAGGTCTTTGTAATAGTTTTCCGCCGCGTATATATCTTCGTCCTCCGCAAAGTATGACGATACCATAATTGAGTTAAAGCCCGTTGTACCCATAACCGCGCAAGATGAAATTGTAGTTGCTATCCAAGCAATTATTAAAGCAATAGCAAGAATGACGCCGAATACCTTTTTATGACGCTTTATAAATTCAACAACGTACACCGTAACGTCCTTTGTGGTCTTTGCGGCTCGTTTTGCCTTTTTAGCGTTCTGTTCGGCGCGCTTCGCCTGCTGGTATTTTTTCTTAATCTGCTTTTTCTGAAAAAATTTCCTCAAAGCTGATTTTTTCTTGAAATCGGGATTATCCGCAAGTGTTTTTTGAACAAAGGCCTTTGCTTCCGCTTTCTCTGCTCTGAATTGCAGACGCGCCGCTTTTTTATACGGCGCGTTTTTGCGGTTTTGTATAATCATACGCCCTGTACGGTTTCCAAACCGTAAAATGCTTTCGGCTTTCTGTTCTGTCTTATGCGCGGCTTCAATTCCTGTATTTTCGTGTTCTGTTTCGCTCACTTTTGAATGTGCCTTGTTTAATACGGTCATACCTGCCATATCCGCCGCATTTTTTACAGGGGAACGGTGGTATATATCGGATTGAGGCTTAATCTCTTTTTCAAATTTCAGACGGGTTTTAGCTTTCTTTTTCTTTTCATCATAAACACGCTGCTTTTTAACCTTGCGCTTATGAGGTAATTTGTTTTGTGCTTTTTCCGCCTTGCCTTTGAGCTTATCGGCTTTCGCCTGCGCCTTTTCCGCTCGCTTAAACTGAAAATCGCCCTTTTCGGGAATATCTAAAACAGTATCGGCGTTTTCCGCCGACTCTGTTTTGGATTGCTTTTCCTGATATAAGCGGTTTTTGCTTCCGGCTGTCTGTTTTTCGGTTTTATCCTCTGACGGACGGAATGAAAATTCCGTCTTGCTTTCCCGCGTTTCAAAAACAAAATCCTCTTTTTCCGTTACTCTGTCAAAAACCGTATCGCCTGCGTCAACCGCTTCTTTGATGTTGTACTCTGCTGTTTTTTCGGTCTTGACGCGCTTTTTCTGATAGGCTCGGTTTTTATCCGGCTGCTTCGGATTGCCGTCTGCGGAATCCTTTTCGGAATCCGCGCCGAGCTGAAAATCCGAATTGCCGTTTACACGGTCAAACGCTTCATCAGGATTATGTGTTTGCTCGGTAAAGTCATAATTTCCGTTATCTTTTAAGGCTTCGGCACTATCCGGCTGCGTTTCTTCCGCCGTACTATCTGCGGAATGTTCAGTAATATCAACATCAAATTTCTTTTGATTAAATTTGCGCTGATACCGTTTATTTCTTGCCGCCGTAGTTACGGCATTAGAAAAACCGCCACTTTTGGGCGGCTCGTTTGTCGGCGGGGAATATGGTATATCCGGCTGACTATCAAGGTTAATATTCTCTAAGTCCTCTTGCTGTTCTGTATTATTTTCGGTAGGCTTTAATATTTCCTGACTGTCTGACGGATTTTGTACGGTAGAAGTATCAAGCGGCTTTTCGGTATCTAAAAATTTCTGCTGATACCTATTATGTTCTGAAGAAGTAAAGGGCTTCGCGCTGCCTTTTGCGCTCTGCCGTCCGAGAACGGTATCGGCTTCAACCTTTTTTGAAAAATCCGTGTCCTTATTCCGCGCCTTAAATTCATTGTCTTTCATTCATTACCTCCGCTGTTAAAGTTCGAGATTATCGCGCTTTTTTGTCTGCGTCGGCTTCGGCACGCTTTTCTCTGCCGCCTTAATGGAATTTAACTCCTTGCGGATTGACGGCTTTTTATCTGCGCTTCGGCTGATATTTTCCGTCTTTGCCGCTTCCTGAGCTTTTTGCATTTTCTCTGTAACATATCCGGGTAGAAGATGTTCGTGTACCATAAAGGATTTTTCATATTCTTTCGGAATGGGCGGGGAAATTTCCGTGAATAAATGTGAATAGGCTTTTATTCTGCCTTGTATATATTTTTCCGCTTCCGCCTTATCCTTAAATGAGCGTTCTTGTTCTGCAATACAGTTATTATGACCAACTGGACTATTTGTGCCAATAGACCATTTCACTTCCCAGCGTCTTGTTTTTTCTGAACGCCAGCTTGTGTAATCATACATACGGTATGTCATTTTATATACCATATTACTGATAGATGTACAATCGTAGTTATAACAATCTCTGTCGTTTACCCATTTATTTGAAGAATGCGAAACCTCCGGTACTTGCAAATACTCAATAGCCCTGTCAAATTGTCTTGTAATTGCCGCTTTTTTTTCCCAATCCCGCGCTGACTGCCGTACTTTTTCAAAGGCGGCTGTTTCTTTTTTGACGTTATTATCACGCATAGCCTGTATTTTTTCAAGCGGTTGTGAAATCAAATTCAATATATCGGTTTCATTAACGATTATGGTATGCTCAACTTTAAGTGTGGCGCCGGCTGATAAATCGTCATTTTCATAAGTACGGTAATTATCGTAATCTTTGTACATATATACCTCCTGACATTTTTTATTCTAATTCCTTTAATCGGATAGGGCTTACAATCTCATAGCCGCGTCTTGCGGCAAGCTCGGCAATATCGGCAATCAGCTTTTTGCGTTCCGCGCGCTCTATATTCCTGATTGCTTCATACGCCGTAAAATCCTTGCACCCGCTGCCGTTAAGAAAATCCTTGTTTTCTCTGCTTATATCTGCTCACCTCCAAACTCACAATATTTCTTACATCTTCCCGTTTCAATATCTGAAATGAATTTAAGTATAGGGAACACCTGCGGAGGACATACGGCATTACCTAAGGCTTTTAGCCTGTCGGCTCTGCCGTCCGTCCTGTCCGTTATACGCGGAACGCCGACAGGTTCCCGTTCCCACAACTTAAATCCGTCCATTGCTTCGGGAACCCCATTAACCATTCCACCCAATCGGGATTGAGCGCCGCCGTCTCCGACTGCGGCTGTTCCTCTAATATCACCTGCGCCGCAAGGTTCGCCCCGTCCTTGCTTTTCCTCATTACCTCCGGCGGAAATTTTGACCTTATCCCGTCCGACGCTACCGGCGTCATATAGAACACCGCCGCCGACAGCGGAAGGCTCCAGATTGCGCCGTTTTTGTTCTTCTTCCGAAATATCCCGTTGTCTGAAAGATACACATTCATATTTACAGCCGCCGTCTGCTTTTTGTTGTTGTCGGAGGCAAGCGGAGTGGGAAACATCAACGCCGACGATAAAAGTTCTTGTGCGCTGATGCCACGCGCCGACACCGCAAGCTGGTAATACGAATGTTTGAACAGTGTAGCCCGCTTTTTCCAAGTCAAAAATCGTTTTGTCGAGCCCCATATTGATGAACCCAGCAACATTTTCGCCAAGCACCCAGCGGGGCTTGAGCTCTGTAATGACGCGGCACATTTCAGGCCACAAGTAGCGGGTATCTTCAAACCCTTTTTGTTTCCCCGCGCTTGAAAACGGCTGACAGGGAAATCCGCCGCTAATGAGGGTAACGCTGTTTCGTCCTGTTTTTTCAAAAAATACCTCCTTTGTTAGAGTTGTAATATCACGAAATCGGGGCACGCGAGGCCACCGCTTTTCAAGTATGGAAGTCTGGAAATCCGCCCATTCACATTGGCAGACGGTTTTAAACCCCGCTGCTTCTGCGGCGAGGTCTATTCCGCCTATACCTGTAAACAGGCTTAAATGCGTTAAATCATTCATCTTTCTGTATTTCCTCCGGCTTCGTCGTCATATACGAATACAGCTTCAAGTCTTTCGGGAAACGGTCTACAAACGGAATGATTACATTTCCGTAAAATAAAAGTCCCTCGCCCTCGCCCGACTGCGTTACATACGATAATTGGTGAGGGGATATATTAAGCTGCTTCGCTAAAATCTGTCTGTCGCCGCCTGCCTGATTGAGCATATAGATAAAATCGGAATTTTCAAAAATATTCTCAATCTCTCTTGACGATAACAGGTCTTTGACATTCTGCGTTATGCCTGTCGGAATACCGCCCCATTTACGAAAGCGTTTCCAAATCTCAACCGAATATGCCGCCGTCTGTTCCTCCTTTAACAGTAAATGAAATTCGTCTACATAATACCGCGTCGCCTTATGCTCCGCGCGGTTAATTGTTACTCTGTTCCATACCTGATCCTGAACAATCAGCATACCCAGCTTTTTAAGCTGCTTGCCGAGCTCTTTAATGTCATAGCAGACAATACGGTTATTTACATTTACATTTGTACGGTGATTAAACACGTTTAATGAACCGTTTACATACAAATCAAGCGCCGACGCGATACGCTGCGCTTCCGGCTCCGGCATAGCTTTAAGCTCGTTATATAAATCTTCCAAAATCGGCATTTTAGACGGTTCGGGATTAGCGAGGTACGGACGGTATATATTTATAACCGCTCTGTCAATCACGCTTTTTTCAATCGGTTCAAGTCCGTTCTTGCCGCCGACAATAAGCTCACACAATGAAAGTATAAAATCTGATTTTAATTGTACGGGATTTTCGTCCTCGCTGTAATTGAGGTTAATGTCCATTGGATTGATATAATCGTGCGAGTTCGGGGAAATCCGTATAATCTGACCGTTAAGCCTTGACACAAGCGGCGCGTACTCCGCTTCCGGATCGCATATAATTATATCGTCCTGCGTTACAAGGAAAGCGTTAGCAATCTCTCTTTTCGCGCTGAATGATTTACCACTGCCGGGTGTGCCTAAAATTAAGCCATTCGGATTTTTGAGCTTCTTTCGGTCAACAAGTATCATATTATTTGATAATGCGTTTAAACCGTAATATAACGCTTCATCGCCGGCTTGAAAAAGCTCCTGCGTAGTAAAGGGTACAAAAATAGCGGTTGACGAGGTAGTCAATCCGCGTTGTATCTCTATTTGATTTAATCCGATAGGCACGCTTGACATTAGCGCCTGTTCCTGCTGGAAGTCAAGACGCTTTAATGCACAGTTATATTTTTGAGCGATACCCTGCGCCGCGAAAAACATATTATCAAGTTTTTGTTTGTTATCCGCCGTATTCATCACAAGAACAGTAACAAGGAACATTCTTTCATTTCTGCTCTGCAACTGCTCTAATAAATTCTTTGCTTCACCGCCGAATGTCGCAAGGTCTGACGGTATAATATCCATATCATAACCGCTTCTGACCGCCTTTTTCTGTTCCTCAATCTTCATCTTGTCAAGGTCGGTTATTTTCCGCTTGACCGTCTTTATAGCTTCCGACTGGTCGATAGACTTAATATGAATATTTACGCCTATTCCCATATCGAGGTCGAGGAAATCCGCAAGCATACGGTCTGTTAATTCAGGCGCGAGTATCTGTAAAAATGATACAGTTCCAATTCTGCCGCCCATTCCAAACGTGCGGCTGTCGCGGAAATCAAACGAGGTAGGCGCAATAAAATCCTTTGAGGAAAGCCCCGTCTTATGTACCAAATCCCAATGAAAGCCGAATTTGTCTTTTTCGCCCTCATTGAAAGTACAGTGTAAAAGCTCTAAACGCTCTAATCCGTTAAGCGGTCTTGCCTGTACGCCAAGAGCCTTGAAGTTGCCGAGTATATCTGTTTCGATACGCTCTAACTTCTGCTTAGCCGCCTTTAAGTTATCCGCTTCAATTCCGAATGTGATAAATTTGCGCTTTATAATACCGTTGTTTCCGCGCGACAACTGATTTTTGAGCATACCCATATACTCAATGCGTATGTCATTAAAATTGTCTGCCTGTTCGGGAATATGTACGGCTTTTTCATACTCCGCCATATCGACAGTCTGATTGAGGAAAGAAAACTGTACAGAAATTGACTGGTCGAAATAGTTAAGAAAATCGCAGTAGTTTTCAAATATCTCGTTTTTATCCTCATTCCTTGCAAGCTGATAATTTATATCGAAAAACTGAATTGTTTTTGTAAAATAATTATCCTTGACTTTACATATCCCGTCCGGGTACATTTCCTTATATGGAATAGTCTGCTGTGCTGACGCTGCGCGCCTGCCCTGCATTTGCGCTTTTCTGATAGCTGCCGCAATAGCCTTTTTCTGTCGTGCTGAAAGCGGCTTATTCGCTGATATTATGTGCTTTTTCTTTTGTTTTGGTCTTGTGTTTGTATTCTGCTTCGGCAATTATTTTGACCTCCTTATCAAGTTTAATTTGGTTCATAATTGCCGAATACATATTATTTGTTTTATACGGTCTGACTCTCGGCGTCAAAAATCTTGACCGTATATAATTTCTTAAAATCTTTTCTGCCGGCTGTCCGTCCTTTTCGTACATAGCGAGGAAGAAGAACGGCAAGGCCGCGATTACAAGCGTCATAACCGCGCCGGTTGTGCCAAGCGCGCCGCGCGTAAGAAAGTATGTCGGAACAGCGACAGCGGCCGCAAGTCCAAAGCATATAAGCTGACGCTTCGTAAGGTTAAAAGCTACCTTTGTTTTTACGGTAGTTAAATCTTTTGGTACGGGAACATAAGGAATAAAAATTCCCCCTTTCATTTTTTTATTTTTAATGTGCGTTAAATATTGACTTTGACAGATTACCTGTCTTGAACAGGGAAAAGCATAGTACAACCGTATATGCCGCAATCGTAAATATGGTAGTATGCAGATTATTGGTTACAACAAAACCGTTTACCAACGCCGCATAAATGCCTACGCATACCATAATGAAAAATCCCTGAAAGCCTAATGCCACAAGTCCGCGCAAATAGTTATTTCCCATTTGCCCCCATTCGCGATTAGTCATTGTCGCAAACGGGATAGCTCCAACCGAGCAATATAAATAAATCTCTATCATACGTCCGAATATTACGACGGTAATACAAACGGATAGAATTTTCATACATAAACTAACAAGCGAGGTTTCCAAAACTAATAGGAACAGTTCGCCCATTCCCATAGCTTCAAGAGTAGTTCGTATGTCGGCAAGCGCGGAAGATATATCAATGTTCGTGTTCGCACCGATTACCCCCGCGCTGTTCGTTACAATATGCTGCGCAACGTCAAATACCGCCATAGTAATGTCAAAGGTGTGGGTAACAATATAAATTGCTACCCCAGCCTTTAAGAAATATTTGAAGAACATAAACGTGTCTATATCGTGCATATTGTTCTTTTCCGTAATCATAGTTATTAGCTCATAGCATAAGACAAAGGCTATAATAAGCCCCGCAATCGGCAGAATAACCGTCTGAGAAATATTCTGTATCAAAGAAAATATGCTTGCGTTCCAGCCCTGCGGCGTCTGTCCGACGTCCGCCGCAATCGTGGCGACTTTCTCGTTTACGTCATTAAACATTGTTGATAAACTACCCTCAATAAGCGAAATCAGAAAATCGCAAATCGCTTGTGTAATTTTATCAATTATTGAGTTCATCAGCTAAACAGCCCTGAGAGCAAGGGAACAAGTGTAGTTCCAATCAGCACGACGCCGCCGCCCGCCATAAGCTGCTTAATGCCCTGTGATTTTGCACCCGGATTGTCGTTTCCATATCCCTCCAAGAGATTGATAACGCCCCAAATGCCTAAGCCTGCGCCCAGTGCGATAACAAGGGTCTGTAATACGTCGATGGCAGAGTTAAAAAATTCCATAAAGCTCCTTTCTGCCGCAAATGCGGCTTGCCCTATAAAAGGGCATAAAAAACGGCGGTCAGTTTTGTAACTGCCGCGGTCATAAGTCCCCGCGCGGCGTAAAATTCTGCTGCGC
>ENA-OPBS01003282-OPBS01003282.1-human-gut-metagenome-genome-assembly--contig:-NODE-3282-length-10367-cov-2.623061_pt1 | contig 10367 bp, 7 predicted proteins | sample MGYA00241074_ERZ501463 | MGnify/ENA primary metagenome ERZ501463 (study PRJEB25962, sample SAMEA2042578) | human gut metagenome | biome: human gut; feature: human-associated habitat; material: faeces...
GCCCGAACCCGAAGCTGCAGAGGCCAAGACTGCAACCGCCCTCTGAATAACGCCAGACATTCAGGATTGACAAACAGGAAACAGACGATGACATCTGACAACACGTTCGAACTCTACGACCTCGAGGTCACCGTTGAAGGCGACGAAAAGGACTTCGTCTGCCGCCACCATGCGGGACACGCGTTCAGGGTGGAAGGCGAGGACCTCGTCTTTCCCGAGGGCGGACGCTTCTCGATGTATGCGCTCGCGGCGCTCATCCCGCTACTGCCCGCCAAGGAACGCCCCACCTCCCCGAACGACTGGATGACGACCGATGCGCTCATCGCCTGTCCCGATCCCAACTGCGGAGCGAAGTTCAGGATCCGTCGGACCGCAAAACGCATCCTCTCGCACGCCGAATGCACCGTCGTGCCGCTGGGCGCAAAGGCCTGAGCGGTCCGGCAACCGTACAACCAGGAGTACATGATCATGACCCAAGCGCCCCTCATGGACCGAATCCACATTACTGAAGACTATGACGTGCCGCGCGTCATCAACGGCGGCTGGCAGCTTTCCGCGGGCCACGCGCTCGAGCGTCCGCTCGATCTCGCCGACGCGTCCCGCGCCTTCAACCGCCTCATCGACATGGGATTCGACACCTTCGACTGCGCCGACATCTACACGGGCGTCGAGGACTTCTTCGGCGGCATCATCCGCGAGCGCAGGAAGGCAGGACTTCGCCTGCCGCAGATTCACACGAAGTTCGTGCCCGACCTCAACGACCTTGCGAACGTGACGCCGGCTTATGTCGAGAACATCATCACGCGAAGCCTCAGGCGCCTCGGCGTCGAGCGGCTCGACGCAGTTCAGTTCCACTGGTGGGACTATTCGGTGCCGGGCATGGTCGACGTAGCGGGTGAGCTCGTGCGTCTTCAGGAAAAGGGCCTCATCCGCCTCATCTCCACCACGAACTTCAACGCCGTCGAGCTTCGAAAGCTCATCGACGCAGGCATCCCCGTCGCCACCAACCAGTGCCAATACTCGGTTCTCCGCCGCCCCGCCATGCGGCTCGAGCGCCTCTGCCGCGAGACGGGCGTAAAACTGCTCTGCTACGGCACCATCGCCGGCGGGTTCATGTCCGAGAAGTGGCTTGGCGCGCCGAAGCCCGATCACTTCGAGAACCGCTCCCTGGTCAAGTACGCGCTCGTCATCGAGGATTCGCTCCGCTGGGAGGGCTTTCAGGCGCTTCTCGCCCTCATGAAGGAGATCGGCGATCCGCTCGGGCTTTCGATTGCGAATGTCTCGACGCTCTGGACGCTCTCGAGGCCCGAAGTCGCCGCGGCGATCATCGGCACGAGAAGCTCAAGGCACGTCGACGGGAACGCCGCGCTCATCGGCCGCCCCCTGCCGCCCGAAGCCGTCGCCCGCATCGACGCCTTCCTCGCGGGCTTTCCGACGGTCGACGGCGACTGCTTCGACCTTGAGCGCCTCGACGGCTCGAAGCACCGCGCCATCATGCGCATGAATCTCGTCAACAGCGTCGACGGGAAGTGATTGCTGAAGGCAATTCCATTTGAGAGGGCGCCCCGACCGGCCATTCGGGGCGTCCCCTACCTCTGAATCTGAACTGTAAGTTTGACCCGAAGGCTTGACCTTCCGCGCCCTGACTGAGCTTTGCCTTGAAAGCCCTTTCTCAAAAGGATTGGGCGGCACCTATAATGCATCTACGGCAGAGCCGGACCCTCGAAAGCACTACTGCTTTCGCATGACCTCCGCATCCCGAGAAGACCATTTTGAAGACGGGACGGAGTCCGCCCCTCGCATGCCGAATCAAGGAGACAACACATGGCCATGAAGACCTACGACTTCGCCTACGGGCGCGGTCGCAAAACCTTTACCGTTGAAGAGGACCGCGTTCTGAAGGTGGTCCGCACCGAAGAGTTCCCGCCGATGGAAGACATCAGGGGCGGCGTGCTCGAGGCGATCCGCCACCCGATCGGCTGCCCGTCGATCGAGGAGATCATCAAGCCCGGCGACACCGTCGCCTTCATCTGCAACGACCCGACCCGCGTCGCCAACAGCTTCGACTTCATGCCGGTGCTCGTCGATGAGATGAACCGTCTCGGCGTGAAGGACGAGGACATGAAGATCGTCTTCGCGCTCGGGACCCACCGCGCCATGACGCACGAGGAAATGGTCGAGGGCGTGGGCGAAAACGTCGCCTCCCGCCTCAAGATGTACAACAGCATCTGCACGAATGACGACGACTTCGAATACTTCGGCACGACCTCCCGCGGAACGCCCGTGCACATCCACAAGGAGCTCTGCAACGTCGACCACGTGATCCTCACGGGCACGATCGTGCACCACTACTTCTCCGGCTACGGCGGCGGCCGAAAGGCCATCCTTCCCGGCTGCGCCGCGATGGAGACCGTTCGCGTCAACCACAGCTTCATGCTCGACGAAAACGCCGCGCTCGGCCGCACGACGGGCAACCCCTGCTACGAGGACCAGATGGAGGGCGTCGCGCTCTTCGCCAAGGGCCGCTCGCTCTTCCTCTTCAACGCCATCCTGAACGCGAAGCACCAGTTCCTGCGCATGTTCGCGGGCGACTACATCGCCGCGCACAAGGAAGCCTGCAAATTCGTCGATCAGGTCTACGGTGTCGAGATCCCGCAGGCGGCAGATCTGGTTATCGCCAGCTGCGGCGGTTATCCCAAGGATATCAATGTATATCAGCTGCAGAAAACAATGGATAATGCCTGGTGTGCTGTGCGTGAAGGCGGGGTAGTGATCATTATCGGCGAATGTGAAGAAGGCAGCGGTTCGAAGGTGCTGGAAGAAACCTGCAAACGTTTGGGAACGGCAGACGCTATCAAAGCCGACTTGGAAAAACATTTTGAGATCGGTGCCAATAAAGCTTTCGCGGTAACACGTCTTACCAAAAAAGCAAAGTTTATTTTAGTTTCGTCACTGGACAAAGAGCTGGCGCATGATATGCTGTTCGAAGCAGTGCCTACCGTGGAAGAAGCTCTGGCTGAAGCCGAAAAAGTAATTGGCAATGACTATAATATTATTCTGATGCCTGAAGGCAGCTTAACGGTACCACTTCTTCCAGCTTAAAGACAATAGTTTAAATATCAATTTAATTTGTATTTTTATAACTTATGCCTATATTTAAAAACGATTACAAATATTTTTATGCAAGAAAGTATTGCTTTAGCCTGAGGTTTAAGTTATAATAAATTCTGCGAATGTATTCTTAGATATTAAAAAAACTATTGCCTGCTGTATCTGCAATTTCGTAAATGCAGATTAAATTAAAAGGAGTTGTGAAGAAATGAACATTGATTACAAAGCTATTGGGGTCAGAATCAAAGCTGCCCGTGCGCGTAAAGGCGTTACCCAAGGCTATATCGCAGAAGTGACCGGTCTGTCTACACCGCATATCAGTAATATTGAAACAGGAAATACTAAATTAGGCCTGCCTACGATTATTCATCTGGCTAATGTTCTGGATGTTTCCGTAGACGAGCTCCTCTGTGATAATATTCACCGCAGCGAGAAGATTTTCCAAAATGAGCTGGCAGAATTATTGCAGGGCTGCGACGCCCATGAGCTGCATCTGATTACTGAACTGGCCAAGGTTGTTAAGAAAAACAGTCTGGACGGAGTGAAAAAAACCAGAGGCCGCAAACCGAAAAATAAAATCTGAGCAAAGCTTTTTAAACCTGCATTTCCAAAACCTTTATGTTATAATATAAATATCAGTAAAAGCTGTAGTGAAAAGGTGGACGGAAGTTATGGATAAATTTGTTCAAACAGAATTAGAAGGTGCCGGCGTTAATGTCGAAGAAACTTTAAGACGTTTTATGAATAATGAAATGCTGATGATAAAGTTTCTGAGAAAATTTGTTGACGACGAAAATATGAATAAACTGCGTACACTCATCGCTGATAAACATTATAATGAGGTACTGCCTGTAGCGCATACGCTGAAAGGCGTCAGTGGAAATCTTGGTCTTATTAAACTATATGAGATTTTTTCCAGAATGTGTCAGGACTGCCGTAATGATCAGTATGAAGATTTGGACGGGCTGTTCGCTCAGGCTGAAGCAAATTATTCTAAAGTCGTAGAGGCGATTAAAAAAATTTAAATGCCAGACCCGGAATTTATTCCGGGTCTTTTTTTATGTTTTAAGGATTTTTAATTAAAGCTATTGCCAAGTAACATTTGATAAAGTATAATAAAGCAACAAGAGTATTGAAAAATAGGAAACCGCTAAAAATAATTGTTATTGATAATTTAAAGGGGCATTTGCGGAGGGAAAGTATGCAGCTGAACGTTACTACTGACTATGCCATAAGAATAGTTTTGTATTTGGCAATCAAAAAAGAGATCACTACATCAAAAGAAATCGGAGCCGCGATGGGGATTCCGAAAAATTATGTACTGAAAATAACTCATAAGCTGGTAGAGGCTGGAATCATTGAAAGACTGGTAGGAGCGCAGGGCGGCTTTTCGCTGGCACAGAAAATAGATGATATCACTTTATTGGATATCCTCAATATCATGGAACCGACAATGAGGGTTAACCGTTGTCTGGAAGAGGATAAATTCTGCAGCCGTTATGCTACTGAAAATTGTCCGGTCCGCGGGTTTTACTGCAAGCTGCAGGAAGAACTGGAAAAAAGTTTAAAGAAAATGACGATTAAAAGGTTGCTGGCAGACGCAAATTAAAATTTGTTGTTAAAGAAACTTATAACTGAATATGGATATTTAGGCGGAGTATAAAATATTCCGTTTGAATAACTCCCCGGTTACCCGTTTTGTTTTTTTAAGCAAAACGGGTAACTTTTTTTATGCGCCGTTGAAAAACGGCGCTTTATTTTTGAGCTTGGTTAAAGTCAGATTGGTACCAGTTGCAAGACTTTCAGACAAGCGTATGCAATTACAACAAAAATGTCTTGCGGGGGGGGACAAATATGATAGTATAATGTAAATTAAATAATAAGAATAAAAATAGCAATACGATATATTAATAAAATATTAAGGAAAAATATTAACAAACAGATAAATAATATAGCGGATAAGTGAAAGGAAGCGATAAACTGGCCAAAACATAAACTTATCACTATAAGTTTATATAAAAAATCAAAGGGGAGATAAAAATGGATAACAAGAAAGCTTTAAGAATGACGGTCACACTGGCGATAATAAATATGCCGCTTTTAGCGCAGGCCGCAGATGTAAGTCCCGTAAGGATTACAGACGGCAGTACCTACACGATGACAGCTGATTCTGTAATAAATACCGGTTCTAATACAACAGGTATTTTTGTCGGGTATAAAGATGGCGGTACGATTGTTGGCGATAATGTCACCGTTACCAGCGACGGCTATGGTATCCAAATCCAGACTTATGCTACAGGGGGCGTTGCAGGCAGCGGCGATTGTAGTATTGAGCTTGGTAAAACGATCGTTGAGGCTAAATCTTCTGCGGTACGTGTAGACTCAAGCAGCTATGGTCAAAAGGCGACAGTTATTTTAGGTGCCGGCAGTATTTTAAATTCATCAGCTAATTCTGCTGTGTACGTTACGGGTAAAGATTCTCTGCTCCAAATAGGCGATGGCAGTACAGTTACCGGCAACAGTTATGGTGCTACAGGGGCAGCGCTTGCTTCCTCCAGCGGCGGTAAGATTGAAATCGGCAACGGTGTTACGATAGGGCACGATAATATCAGAGGCTATGATGTCAACAGCATTGCGGTATTATCGATGGATGGCAATGCGAGCCAAGGCCAAAGTAATATTACAATCGGCGACGACAGTACGATTTATGCCAAAGGGAAAGGTTATGGCGCAAATGCCGTTCAGGCGGGCTATTTATCATATACTGGTTTTAACGGTGTTGGTACTAAACAGGGGAGCTCTGGACAGATAAGTGTAGGCGATAAGGCAACTATCTGGACGGAAGGGGACGAGTCCTTTGCTGTCTATGGTATCCATGCCGATTCCACGCTTTATGTTGGCAAAGATGCCGAGATCAGTACTCAGGGCGATAAGGCTTCGGCTGTCCGCGGCGGCAATATTACTAAAGTATATGATTTTACTGCTGCCGGCGGCAAAATCACTATTGATGAAGGGGCAGAAATCAAAACTCTGGGGGATCAGTCACATGGTGTAGACGCCCGTTATGACGGCACTCTGATCGAATTAAAAAAAGACGCGGTCATAACGACAGTTGGCAGTGAGTCTCATGGCGTAACGGCGCTTGCCGGCGGCACGGTAATTTTACAGGACGCTGCTGTTACTGTGGATTCAACAAAAGATGCTTATGCTTTCAGTGCGGAAGGTAAAGATAGTGATACAGCTGCCGTCAGTACTATTACCGGCAGTGGTGTTTATAATATTGTCGGTGATATCAGGGCTGCGGACGGCGGCATTCTTACATTAGATCTGGCAGAAGGTTCGCGGTTTGAGGGAAAGGCTGTGCTCGACAGCGGCAATGATTCACAGAGCACCTTAACTATGGCTAAAAACTCGCTGTGGACTTTGACTGGCAATTCACAGCTCAACAGTTTGCAGAATGAACAGTCTGTGATCGATATGACCGGCGATAATAAGGCTTTCAGTACGCTGTCTGTGGAAACGCTGACAGGTAACGGTGGGACGATCATTATGGATATTGATGGTTCCCAGGTTGATGCCAGTGATAAAATTTATGTCACAGGTGATTTCAGCGGAAGCCAGACACTGTCACTGAAGGAGATAAATGGACTCGACAGTGATCCGGGAATAGGCCAGGCGGCAGAAAATACTGTTTTAGCCAGTGTCAACGGCAGCGGTACTTTTACGGCTGATGATCAGGAAGGCACTTTGTACTGGCAGCGTTATGAGCTGGGACAAAAAGACAGTGCTGCTTCCGGTTATACGACGGACTGGTATTTGAAAGGCATTACAAATCTTAACCTGCCGACAACCAGTGTGGAGGCTATCGCTGCTTCGGGAGCACTGGCTTATCATACCTGGCGCGACCATGATCAGTTGCTGCAGCGGCTGGGAGATCTGCGCCAGCATGGTAGAGAGGAAGAGGGCGTCTGGGTAAGGGTCAAAGGCGGTAAGCTGAGCCGCAGTGACCAGTTTGAATTTGAGAATAAATACACACAGTATGAGCTTGGCTATGACCAAAAATTGAAGTCAACGCCGGCGTATACGCGTTATGCTGGTATTTCCTTCAGCTATTTTGATGGCGACAGCAGTTACAGCAGCGGCAGCGGCGAGAATAAAGTTAAAGCTTTAAATATTTACGGTACGCAGATCGGTGCTAAGGGCCATTACCTTGATTTAGTGTTGAAATACAGTCAGCTCGATAATGATTTTAAGGTTTTTGATACCTCCGGCAATAAGATCACCGGCGACTATGACCAAAATGGATTATCGATAAGCGCGGAATATGGGCGCAAAAACAATCTGAAAAATAATTGGTATATCGAACCGCAGGCCCAGCTCACTTTTGGCAGGCTGCGCGGAACTGACTATACCACAAGCAATGGCATCAGGGTAGATCAGGATGGAATCGACAGTTTTGTGGGACGTATTGGTTTCAATATTGGTAAAGATATCAATGAAAAAACTAATATATACTTGAAAGCTAATCTGATGCATGAATTTGGCGGCGGCTATAATGCCTCAATGGTGGATGCCGGAGGTACAAAAGCAAGACTGGATCGTGATTTTGATGATACCTGGTTTGAATATGGCTTAGGCGCAGCAGTGCAGACTGGTAAAAACAATTACTTCTATGTTGATGTCGAGCGCAGTGCCGGCAGTGATTATAAAAAAGACTGGCAGTGGAATGTCGGCGCCAGATGGAGTTTCTAAATAGTTGCTTTGATTTTCGGCAAGGTGTTGCAACCCTCCAGCTTGCTTGAGAATATCCCCAGCCTCCGTTCCATTTTTATGGAACGGAGGTTTGTTTATCGACGGGCAGTAATTAAAATCCTGCTGAGAAAATGAGCTGTTGCAAACAGGGTATATTGACAGCACTTGCCGGGTTGCGTTATACTATATGGCAGAGCTTATTATGCTCTGAACCGCTACTGTAGCTCAGCTGGTAGAGCATCTCATTCGTAATGAGAGGGTCGCAGGTTCAAATCCTGTCAGTAGCTCCAAAAAAAGATAGCTCAAGATTTTTCAAAACTATGAAAAATCTTGAGCTTATTTTTTTATAATATATTTTCTGGTGCAATCATAGAGGCTGCAGCGATTTGATTATTGTTGTGAGTTGCTGCAGATGTGTTTCTTCCGTATCCCAGAAATCCATCATAAATAAATATATTTTTTTCTTAAAAACAATGAAGGCATTTGATTTTACAAAAGGAAGTTGCTTATCTTTTTTGTATATTTCCATAGGCAAAGAGGCGTTCACAAGAAGTACATAATGAGGGCCTATATTTTTACAGTCGGCGAAAGTGATATTATATTTACTTGATGCCTGTTTGGTCATCCCGATAAATGCGTCAAAATATTCATTTAATAATTCTTTAGGCATATTTCTCAAAGTTGCGTTTTCCTTTTCGTCTATAACCGGAGAAACGCCTACCCTTACAGTGCTTTTTTTATCGTCTGAAGCCGTAAATATCAGCACCATACCGCCTTCCTGGGTGCTCTTGTCTGAAAGGTTCCAGTTATCGCCGATATCGATCAGAAAATCATTTTCGATATTTTTATAGATCGCGGCATTACAAATATTGTTCGTCAGTAAAAGTATCATAAGAACAAGGAACATTTTTGGCATAAATTACCTCCCTTTTGTAGTAATGTTTTAGGTTCTTTCAAGTGAATGGAGTACGTTCAGTAATCTGTTCAAAAATCAATACCGCTATTATTATATACTTACGCAATGAAATAAACAATATAAAAGAAAATGCTTGACAGGAATATTTGCTCGTGCGTGTTGCGATCGAGGTGGTTCTGATAATTATTTTAATAAAAGCATGTCCGAAAATGGCGGGAATTATAGAAATGTTATGATATAATTAAAGCGATTTCAAGTAAGGAGGCAAACGGTGATGCAGGAAAATATCAAGGGATTGTACGCGGCTTTTAAAGCCAAAGATGCCCGTTTTGACGGACGTTTTTTCGTTGGCATATCGTCTACGGGAATCTATTGCCGTCCGGTTTGCAAAGCCAGACAGCCCAAAGCGGAAAACTGCACTTTTTTCAGGACGGCCGCCGCTGCGGAACAGGCCGGCTACAGGCCCTGCCTTTTGTGCAGGCCGGAACTTGCTCCCGGGACCTCTGTTACTGATGCTACGGCTGATTTAGTTTACCGGGCTGCGCGAATGTTGGAAAGGAATTGCGGCAGCGGCCAGAGCCTGCGGGAAATAGCAGAACGGCTTGGTTGTACGGACAGACATTTGCGGCGCGTATTTACTGCGGAATACCACGTTTCCCCTGTCCAATATTTACAGACCTGCCGCTTGCTGCTTGCCAAAAATCTGCTTACCGACACCGATCTTTCAGTGCTGGAAGTTGCAATGGCGGCAGGATTTGGCAGTCTGCGCCGTTTTAACGATTTATTTAAAAAACATTATCAGCTTGTGCCCACAGCTTTGCGGAAAAGACAGGCAGAAGCAAAAAGCCATAACGGTGAGATCACCTTGGCTCTTGGTTACCGCCCTCCTTATGCCTGGGATAAAATATTAAAGTTTTTGGCAGGACGGGCAATAACAGGAATAGAAGTTGTAAATAATGATGAATATCTGCGTACGGTAAAGCTGCAAAATGCGGAAGGCCAGCAGTTCTGCGGCTGGGTGCGGGTCGGGCACAGACCGGCTGAAAATACTTTGAGCGTTACGGTCAGCGAAAGTCTTCTGCCGGTGCTTCCTGAGGTATTGGCCCGCATCAAGAATTTATTTGATTTATATTGTGAGCCTAAGGCAGTATATGAAACGCTGCAGGTGATGAATACTCTGCAGCCCGGTTTGTGTGTTTTAGGAACCAGACTGCCCGGCTGCTTCAATGTTTTTGAAATGTCGGTGCGGGCTGTACTGGGTCAGCAGATCACTGTAAAAGCTGCAAGTACTTTAGCGGCAAGGCTCGTCGCTGTGTATGGAACTCAGGTCCAGACAGGTATTGAAGGTCTTACGCACAGCTTTCCTGCGCCTGCGGCGATACTTGCACTGGGAGAAAATATTAGTGAGCATTTGGGAAAATTAGGTATTATCTCTGCGCGTGCGAATACGATTTATCAACTGGCACGGGTATTGGCAGACGAAAAAAATGATTTTGGATTTTGCGGCAATCCGGAGGAAGAAATGCAAAAGCTGCAGGCTATTCGCGGTATCGGCAGTTGGACGGCGCAGTATATAGCCATGCGGGCA
>ENA-OPBS01003283-OPBS01003283.1-human-gut-metagenome-genome-assembly--contig:-NODE-3283-length-10358-cov-3.006600_pt1 | contig 10358 bp, 10 predicted proteins | sample MGYA00241074_ERZ501463 | MGnify/ENA primary metagenome ERZ501463 (study PRJEB25962, sample SAMEA2042578) | human gut metagenome | biome: human gut; feature: human-associated habitat; material: faeces...
CAATGCTTTTCTCAACAAATTGTCATCTTCTATAATTCCTATTACCATATACTCCTCCAACTATGATACCTACGGATTGTTTCGTGCAATGCACTCCCACAATCCTGGTATCATCATATAATATAAAAATACACATATCTTCCTGCCAATACAAGCTTTTTACACAATAATATGAAGGGTGATGTTCAAAAATCATTCAAAGCATCACCTTCCCCTGTTGAAATCCGTAATACTAATTGTCATAAATAGAAAAGAGCGTTATAATAAAAACAATTTGAAATCAAAGAAATAAGTTGGAATTTCTAAGCACAAGGAGAAAAAAATGAGTACAAAAGTGGAAAAAGCATTAGAACTACATGACAAAGGGTATAACTGTGCACAGGCTGTAGCCTGTTCTTTCTGTGAGGAATTTGGTGTAGACCAGGAAACAATGTTTAAAATCTCTGAGGGATTCGGATTTGGCATGGGCATGATGGACATGTGCGGAGCTGTAACCGGAATGATGATGGTTATCGGAATGGACAACAGCATTGGAAATCTTGAAAATGGAAAAGCTACAAAAGCAGATACCTATAAGAAAACAAAAGAATTTGCAGAAAAATTCCGCCAAAAGAACGGAACCTATTATTGTCGTGACCTAAAGGGAGTCTCTGGAAAGGGGAAAGTTGTCCCATGTTCTCAGTGTATTGCAGATGCTGTTGAACTGACAGAAATGTATTTAGAGAGTGTAAAATAAAGTCGCTAAATAATTGGGAGCTATGCTCCCATTATTTATTTCTCCCTGATCTCTTGAGATTGCCTCATCCACTGATCTTCTCTTCCAGTTGTAACAATCGATTGTTCAGTACTGTATAATAAGCGCTTTCTCTGTTTTCAACCAAGATCATCGTAATATTCGCTGCAACTGCAAGATCTACCAGAAAGCTGTCTTCTGTTCCTGCTGTTTCCTGACTGAGAATCAGTTTATTCCCTTCATTCTGTTCTTTCAGTATTCTTTCGAACAGTTTCGTAAGAACTGTACTCTCGTCTATCTTAATTTCTTTTATCTTTTCTATCTCAATTTCTTCTTTTCTGATCAGCTGCGGCATACTTGGATGTACCGCACGTACGCCTCCAAGATACCTGTAAAGCGGAATCTTTTCTGCAGCCGCTGCTGCTCGCGCCACTGCAAGTGATATTGCAAAGGATGTCTGTTCATTTCCGTTTTCTTTCAGAATTGTATCAATCTTTCTTTGTTCAAATACATTTTCACCGATTATTTCCGGTGCGATCTGACTGTTAAGCAGTTCAATTTTTTCTTCGATGTGCACCTGCTGTTTTTCTGTCTGCTCTTTTTTACTATAATTTTTCCCTGCCATAGACGCTTTTCCTATGATTTCTCCTCCTGCCAGCACTTCCACTTCAATGGCCGGATTCCCGACGAAATCAAGGATCTCTCTTGCATAAACGTCACGGATTTCTATTGCAAGATCCAGCTTATTTCTAACTTCTGGTTCCACACTCCAAAACCTCCTTTTCGTTGCTTTTCTTTCTATTTTTGTATGCTGTTTTTCGTACTTTGCTTAATTTCAGTATTTCCTTTTTGGAATAACTTCATGCGTTGACTTTTCACTTTTCAACGCTTACAATCATATGTGCAAACATTTGTGACAAATTTTTAGATTGGATGTTGCACACAAAAGCTATCATTTTTCTTTTGGGGAGGAATTTATTTATGTTAGACAAGGGGAAGCATTTTCTTTTACTGACAGTCAGCACACTGATCATGGCGATCGGTACCTACTTTTTCAAGTTCACGAATAACTTTACCTTCGGCGGTATCACCGGTCTTGCTGTTCTTATTGCAAAGACAGGACTTATGACAGCCGGTGATTTCAACTTTATTGCCAGTATGACGCTTCTGGTGATCGGAATGATTGTTCTTGGTAAGAAATTCGCAGCTAAGACAGCTTATTGCAGTATTCTGCTCTCGGTAACGCTTTCTTTTCTGGAGCGCGTCTGCCCGATGAAAGCTCCTTTGACAGACCAGCCGATGCTGGAGCTTTGTTTTGCGATTGCACTTCCTGCTCTTGGCTCTGCCATTTTGTTCAACATTGGCAGTTCCAGTGGCGGTACAGATATTATTGCTATGATTTTAAAAAAATATTCCAGCTTCAATATCGGACCGGCTCTTATGCTTTCTGATCTGTTGATCACTATTGCCGGATTCTTTATCTTCGATATCAAAACTGGATTATATTCTTTGCTCGGACTTACGATTCGTTCTTTCATGGTAGACACCTTTATCGAGAACTTCAATTTGTCCAAATATTTTAATGTTGTATGTGACGACCCGGAACCGATCTGTGATTTCATCGTTCATGAGCTGAACCGCAGTGCCAGCGTCTTTCACGCAACGGGTGCTTATTCCGGTCAGGACAAAGCGATCGTCCTGACTGCACTCAACCGTACCCAGGCTGTCCGCCTGCGTAATTTCATCAAGATTACTGATCCAAAGGCGTTTATTCTAATCTCTAATACAAGTGAGATTATCGGAAAAGGATTCCACAGTATCTGATCAACTCTGTTTGATCAGATACTGTGAGTGGGGCATTCTAATGAAATAAGTGATCTCCGATCCGTGTTCCGTAACCGCCTACACTGAAATACAGACAATCTCCAATCGGATTGCTTCCTGCAAGTGCATCTTCTGCCGCCTGCATCGCAGCCTCTGTATAGCCCTGGTTTGCTCTTACGCGGTCAAGCCATCCGGACATTGCCGGTGAGAACTGACCGGACTGGTAGATTACTTCTTCCATCGTATCCGGATAAGAGGAACTATTAATACGGTTCATCACAACCGCTCCAACTGCAACCTGTCCTTCATACGGCTGGTTTCCCGCTTCACAGAAGATCAGGGATGCCAGCAGTTCTTTTTCTGCCTGCTGTGCAGCCTCTGCTTCTGCCTGTGCCGCTGCTGCCGCTTCTGCTTCTGCCTTCTCTCTGGCGATCCGTTCTGCTTCTTCCGCCGCACGTCTCTCTTCTTCCAGCTTTGCTTCATAAGCAATCTTCGCTTCAATTACCGCGATCTTCACATTCTCGATCATCCCTGACTGCACATCGATCACTTCCTGTGATACACACCAATCAGTACCTACATCCCCGGCAGACTGCGTGTCATCTAAAGTTTCTTCCTGATCCGATGGCTCCGTTGACACTTCTGATTCTACAGCACTCTGCTCCTGTGCTTCCGTGGAACTTGCAAATCCCGTCAGCATGACCGCACTCATCATTGCTGTATACATCGCCAAAAACATCCTTTTATTTTTATTAAATTTCATATACCCTCCTAACAATTTTGTTGCATAATTTTTACCATTTAATTGCTATTCTTTATTAATACTATGCATTATTTTCATTTTTATTACATTTATTACAAAAATGTTACGAGCGATATATTATCATAAAAATGTGTGCATGTCAACTTTTTTATTTCATACAGAAAATTCGATCCTTTTTTCTACTAAAATACAGCTCCTGTAAAAGTCTCAACTTCCTACAAGAGCTGTATCTCTCAACATCATTTTATCTCATTTTTTACAATGTCACGATTTCTCCATCTTCATCCCAGAGATCATGCCAGTCTTTTGCTCCATGCCACAAGAACACCTGTCCTTTTACAAGGCGGTTTCCTTTTTCGAGTGTTGCGATCTTCGCCATCTCTTCTTCTGTCAGCGGATCTTCTGTCATTGCTTTTAAGTTGCTTACATAATTGTGAAGTGAGAACGGAATTGCAATCTCGCCTCTCTGTCTTGCCCATTTCAGTGCAATGATCGCCGGGTGACAGTTATGAGCCTTCGCAATCTCCTGCATAACCGGAGTCTGCAGATCTGCTACATCTTCCGGACACATATCTCTCTCCGGTCTCATCGGAGAACCGATCGGCATGTAACCTACCGGCTGGATATTGTGTGCTACGAGGTAATCGTAAAGTTCCTGTTGCTGGAAGCAAGGATGGATCTCGAGCTCACAGGCAACCGGTTTGATCTTCATCAATGGAAGTACTGCTTCGAGTTTCGGAATCGTCATATTGGAGATTCCGATGAATCTTGTCAATCCGTCTTCGACGAGTTTTTCACACTGTCTGTATGTATTCATGAATTCTTCCACACTGAATGGTTTAGAATCCGGATTTCTTGACTCTACATCGCATTTTGGTGCATGGTAATTCGGGAATGGCCAGTGAATATAATACATATCCACATAATCACACTGGAGATCTGCGATACTTTTCTTGCAAGCTTCTTCGACATGTTCGTGCATATCGTTCCATACTTTTGTCATAATAAAGAGATCTTTACGTTCTACGATTCCCTCATCAAATGCATTTTTAAATACTTTACCGATCTCCGGTTCATTTCCGTAGCATGCGGCACAATCGAACATGCGGTATCCGCTTTTGATTGCTCCGTCTACTGCTTCAGCAATCTGATCTGCTGTAAATCTGTCGGAACCAAAGGTTCCCATTCCGATACATGGTGCTTCATCACCTGTGTAGAATTTTACTTTTGGCACATCTGCCGGATTAATAAATTCACCCATGATAACTCTCCTTTTATCTAATCTAACCGATTTTCTCAATCTCCACCTGTGGATAGATCTTTTCCATATCTTCTTTTACGAAGAATCCTGTTTCTTCTCTGAGTGCTGCTGCCGCTGAGATCGCACTTGCTTTCTTCAATGTCTCTTCAACCGAAAGTCCTTCGCTAAGTCCAAGAGCAAACCCGGCGATCATGGAATCTCCGCATCCTACAGTGTTTACCGCATCGATCTTCGGCACACGTGCGCGAAAGATTCCGTCATCACATACGACAAAGGAACCGTCTCCACCGAGTGACACTGCTACGATCTCGACTCCATCTGCATGAATCTGTTTTGCCGCATCTACCATGTCCTGGAAGTTGTCGCAGCTTTTTCCTGTCAACATACGGATCTCATCGATGTTTGGCTTGATCATCGTCGGCTTTGCCTCGATTCCCATCTCAAGCAGTTTTCCACTTGTATCAAGGATGACTTTCTTTCCTGCCTCTTTGCAGATTCTTACAAGACGCTGATAAGCGGTTCCGTCAAGTCCTTTTGGAACACTTCCTGACATAGCAACAACATCTGCTTTCTTCACCAGTTCTGTGAAATGTTTTTCGAATCCCTTAAATTCTTCCTCAGATACCGTGAATCCCGGCTCAAGAAATTCTGTCTGCACGTGATTGACTTCATCCCAGATGTTGATACAGGATCGGCTCTCTTCTTCCAGATGATAGAATTCGCTCTTGATTCCAAATGGTTTCAGTGCGTCTTCGATATAATTTCCTGCATGACCTCCGACAAATCCTGTCGCGACCACTTCCGCTCCTGCGATAGACGCCGGCTTGGATACATTTAATCCTTTTCCGCCTGGCGTATACGCACATTCTTTCACACGGTTGACTTCACCGACCTGATAGCCTTCCACAACATATCTTTTGTCGATTGCTGCATTTAATGTTACTGTAAGTATCATATTCGGTACAGAGCTTTAACACATCAAAGCTCTTGTCCCCCTCTCTGATTAATCTTCGTTTACAAGCATTACTTTCCCCTGTACAAGTCCCGGTGTCTTAAACATCTGGAATGCTTCCTGTGCCTGACTCATCGGAACCATTTTGTAAATAAATCCCTTGTCGAATTTCAGCTGTCCTGTCGCAAAGTAATGTGCTGTCAGATCCCACTCTTTGCCAGGGAACGGTGCGCTGTAGGACATCCAGGATCCTGTCAGTTTGAACTCTTTACGGTTCATGTTCTCCCACATTGCCGGTGTGAACTCAAGATTCACATGTGGTGTTCCGATAAAGCATACATGGGATTTGTTTCCTGCAAGCTCAAAGGCCATATGCATAGTCGGAACCTGTCCGGCTGTCTCGAATACAAATCCGTATCCTTTGCCGCCTGTGATCGCCATTGCCTCTTCCATAAAATTATCTTTCGTTGTGTTGACAACTTCGTCAGCTCCAAGACGTTTTGCAAGTTCAAGTCTCTCATCACTGATGTCGAAAACTACAACTTTCTTGGATCCGAAGATCTTGCACCACTGCATTGTAAACATTCCGATCGTTCCGCCGCCGAGTACTGCAACATACTGTCCGCCCTGATAATCATTCTGGAATACACCGTGGATAGCTACAGTGGCAGGCTCAAACATGGCCGCCTGTTCATACGGAATGCCTGGATCATATACAACTGCATTTTGCTCTGGGATCACTACATAATCGGCATTGGATCCCTGCTCTCTGGAACCAATAAAGCTGTAATGTTTGCACAGAGAGAAGTTTCCGTTCTGACAGTCATCACATTTCATACATGGTTTCAATGGTGCACCGGATACGTGATCTCCAACCTTAACCTTTGTTACACCTTCACCTACTTCTACAACATCTCCTGAGAACTCATGTCCAAGTACGATTGGATAGAAATGAACTCCGTTGTGAAGTACTCGTGGAATATCAGATCCGCAGATACCGGAACATTTTACTTTGACCTTAACTTCGCCCGGTCCCGGTGTCGGTTCTTCGTAATCAAGATACTGTACGTCTTCGTTGGCGCATACAACTGCTGCTTTCATTTTCAAGATCCTCCTTTTTTGATCTTTTGTTAATTTATTTCTTATTCATGGTTTTTCGCCATAGTCTCCTTTAATTGTTTATAAAGTTCTATATATGTTTCGTAATTTTTATCGTAAACTTTTCTGTTTTCATTATTCGGTTCGTGGGAACGCTTCTCTTCAATAGTAAGCTTCACTGCCTCGTCAAAGTCTTTGTACATTCCGATTCCGACTCCGGCAAGAATCACTGCACCGAGTGTTGTTGCTGTGTCAGAGGATGGAACAACAATTGGTTTTCCTGTGATGTCAGACTTGATCTGTGTCCACAATAAGGAGTTTGCTGATCCGCCCATCGCACGCAGGACTTCTACTTTCGCTCCGGCTTCTTCCGCAACATCAAGGTTATGCTTCAATGCATAGGCTGTTCCTTCCATTGCCGCACGGATGAAATGTCCTTTTGTCTTACTGAAATCTAATCCGTAGTAGACACCTTTTGCGTTTGGATCCCAGATCGGAGTTCTCTCACCGGACATATATGGGAGGAAGATCACTCCGTCACTTCCCGGTGCTACTGCTGCCGCCTCTTCATTAAATAAATCCAGTGAGCTTTTTCCCTGACGTTTTCCTTCTTCTCTTTCGTACGCTCCGAACTCCCGCTCAAGCCAGCGCATCACTCCGCCGCCTCCGGTTGTTCCGCCTTGTAAGAGCCAGCAATCCGGCACGACATGAAATCCAAGAATCAACCGCTCATCAGCACGATACTGGTCGGTACAGATACTCATTCCACCTGCCTGTCCACCTTGTTCCTGTGTCTCTCCGCTGTGAATCACTCCTGCGCCGAGAGTTCCACATGCTGCATCGAGTCCTCCGGCCACAACCGGTGTTCCTTCCGCCAGTCCGCTTTCTTTCGCAGCTTTCTCATTTACCTCACCGATCACTTCATGACAGGCATGAATTTCCGGCAATAGCTCAGAAGAAAATCCAAATTCCTGACACATCTCTTCATTCCAGGTTCCTGTTCTCATATCGAAACAGTGAAGGCCATATCCCTGAGAAAGATCCTGTGTCATCACACCGGTCAGTTTGTATGCAATATAACTGTTGGATTGAAGGATCTTATAAGTCTTTGCATAGACTTCCGGCAGATTTCTCTGATACCAGATGATCTTTGCAGTTGTATAAGATGGCTGCAAAGAGTTGCCGCAAAGCTCAAAGATCTTGTCTTTCCCAATCTTTTCATTGAATTCTTCACAGATATCTGTGGCTCTTGTGTCCATCCAGATTGGGGTGTTCGTAAGTACATTTCCATCTTTATCTACTGCGATCGCAGACCAGCTCTGTCCATCGATTCCGATTCCTTTAATCTCTTCCGGGGAAATATTTCCTTTTACGAGTACCCTTGGGATTGCATCGCAAACTGCTTCCCACCATTCTTCCGGATTCTGTTCTGCCCATCCAGGATGTGGGTAATAAACCTGATAATCACCGGTTCCGGTTGCCTTGACGGTTCCGTCTTTTGCAAAGACTGCAATCTTGCAGGCACTGGTTCCGATATCTATTCCTAATAAATATTCTCCCATGGTCTCCTCCTCTTTATGAAATGTCCGCCACTGATTCTCCTTCTACGAATCCGGTTTTCAGCCAGATTGTCTCTGTTGTTTCTATTTTGTCTGATGTTTTATCTGATGTTTCATCCTTATCTTCGAGATGACTCAATAACAGATTTGCTGCCGCTTGTCCAATCTCTTCCGTTGGCTGTGTCACGATTGTCAATCTTGGTACTACAGCTCTTGCAAAATCCATGTTATCAAATCCTATCACAGACAGCTGTTCCGGAACTTTGATACCAAGGTCATTGATCTCCATCATTGCTCCGACTGTCATCTCGTAGTTGGAGATAAAGACTGCTGTCATATCTGGATTGTCTTCGTAAAGCTTGCGCATCGCTTTCGCTCCGCCGGCAATCGTGTAGTTACCATCTGCCAGAAGTTTTGTATCTGTTCTATCTGTTTTTCCTTTTAAATCTGATTGTTGTGCTGATCTAGCTTTGGATGATTCTTGTATCGCAAGCTCATATCCTCGTTGACGTTCCCTTGCTGTATACACATTATCCGGTCCTGTGATCATACCAATCTTCTTATGCCCTTTTTTCATCAGCCGTTTCACTGCGTTCTGCGCTGCTCCTTCATTGTCTACAAGAACGCAGTCACAATCTCCGTTCTCCATCCTTCGGTCGATCAGTACAACCGGTCTTCCGGATTTTCTAAATCTATCAAATACTTTCTTCTCTGCTCCGGTTGGCATCATGATCAAGCCATCCACTCTTCTGTGAAGAAGGAATTCTGCGGCCTCTTCTTCTCGCTTCACATCGGATCTGCAGTCACAGATCATCGTCGCATACCCATGACTTCTTAATAAATCTTCCGCTGCTGTAATGATCTCTGAAAAGAAAATGTTGTTCAACTCGGGCAAGATGATTCCGATGGTCTTCGTTCGGTTTGTCTTTAATCCTCTTGCAACTTCATTTACCTCAAAATGAAGCTTCTCAATTGCCTCTTCGATCTTGATTCTGTTTTTCTCACGCACATTTCCTCCATTTAGATAAGAAGAAATTGTTGCAAGTCCGAGCCCTGTCTCTTGGGCAATGTCTTTCATCGTTGCACCCATAAGCTTATTTCCTTATTCTGTATCTTGTAAGCTATCACTTGTTTTATTTTGCTTTCCCATCACATCCGCACATCTTCATGCGTGCGATCACCTGTTCTTTTACAGCTTCCATCGCAACAACACCGAGTTTCTTCGGATCGAATGTCTCCGGCTTCTCTTCAAGCAGTTTCTTCACGGCATCTGTGTATGCAACACGAAGCTCAGTAGCAAAGTTGACTTTACACATTCCACGCTCTACACATTCTCTTACATCTTCTTCACTCAGTCCGGAAGCTCCATGAAGCACGAGCGGAACATCTACAACTTCTTTGATTGCGCTTACTCTTGGCTTGTCAAGAACCGGGGTTCCTACATAAAAGCCGTGCGCTGTTCCAATTGCTACTGCAAGAGAGGAAACTCCTGTGCGCTCTACGAATTCTTTTGCTTCCTGCGGATCTGTGTTCGTATCAGCATCAGCCTCAAGGTCATCTTCCTTTCCGCCAACTTTACCAAGTTCAGCTTCTACCGGAATACCAAATGCATTTGCTACATCTACAACCTTCTTCGTCACTGCGATATTATTCTCAAAATCTTCGTGGGAACCGTCGATCATAACAGATGTGTAACCAGCTTTCATTGCCTGAACTGCAAGTTCAAAGCTATTGCCGTGATCCAGATGCAGGCATACCGGGATCTTTGTTTTCGCAGCTTCTGCTTTCACGATTCCTGCAAATGTCTCCAATGTTCCGTACTTTACAGTAGAAGGTGTTGTCTGAAGCATCACCGGTGCGTTCAGCTCCTCTGCTGCAGCGATGACTGCTTTAACCATCTCCATATTCTCTACATTGAATGCGCCTACTGCGTATCCATCCTTCTTTGCGTCTAAAAGCATCTTTTCTGATGTAACTAATGGCATCGTATCGTCCTCCTTATTTTCAAAACCGAAACGTTTCGGTTTTGCTTATGTACTTATTTTAGTACAGGATTTATTGCTTGTCAAGATAATGAAAACGAAAAGTATATTTTTATTAAAGCTGCAAATAATGTAACTGTTCAGAGCCAACCTCCAAAATGCTACGCATTTCGTCGGTGTGGCGTA
>ENA-OPBS01003291-OPBS01003291.1-human-gut-metagenome-genome-assembly--contig:-NODE-3291-length-10333-cov-35.484238_pt1 | contig 10333 bp, 7 predicted proteins | sample MGYA00241074_ERZ501463 | MGnify/ENA primary metagenome ERZ501463 (study PRJEB25962, sample SAMEA2042578) | human gut metagenome | biome: human gut; feature: human-associated habitat; material: faeces...
AGCAATTCATCTCACTACCTTAGAGGTAGGAGACTTCTTGCTCAGTATGGTTAAATTTTATTATACTAAATATCACTGTTTTTATCTCTAATTTACTTTTTAATTAAATTTTAATTTGATTTTAATAAATCACATATTCCGATATTTTATTTCTTAATATTGATTTATTTGCACCAAAAACCATTCATATTTATTAAATTTTATTTCATTTATTTTAAAATTTTACTATTTTTCATAAATAAAATAACCTCTTTCGTCAATATTATTTAATAATTTAAAATAATCTTTCTGTTACAAAGTTGCATTTTTTTTATCTTTATGCTATCATTTTAGTAGTTCAAGAAAAGATATATTGAGCAGAGGAAAAAAAGTTGAGGAAACGTGGATACTCATACACAATCATTTCTCCTAACAATATATTTTCTATTGAACAAAAAATATATTTTATAGGAGGAGTTTTATTATGTCTAAAAAAACTCTTGTTTCTGCAATTACTGCTGCTCTCGTAGTTGGCGCTGCTAGCACAACTTTTGCTGCTGCAAATCCTTTCAGCGATGTTCCTGCTGATAGCTGGGCTTATGATGCTGTTACTACTCTTGCTGCTGATGGTGTTATCGATGGTTACCCAGATGGCACTTACAAAGGCCAAAACACTATGACTCGTTATGAAATGGCTCAGATCGTAGCTCGCGCTATGGCTAAAACTGACCTCGAAAAAGCTGATAAAGCTCTCGTTGACAAATTAGCTGCTGAATTCGCTGAAGAACTTGATAACCTTGGCGTTCGCGTTGCTGACCTTGAAAAGAAATCCGACAACGTTAAATGGGGCGGAGAACTCCGTTATCGTTATTATGACATTGATCGTGATTCTAAAGCTGGTGACGAAACTCATAACAAAGTTTTATTCCGTCTTGAACCAAAAGCTTATATCGGTAACTCCGGTTGGACAGCTAATGCTCGTTTAGACTATGAAATGAACCTTTCCTCTGATGAAAACGATAAAAATGTAGAAGTTGACCGTGCATATGTTGAAGGTCCTCTCTTCGGTGCTACAGTTACTGCTGGTCGTACTCCAGTATTCACAGCTCAAGGTTTACTCTTTGATGATCGTATTTCTGGTGGTACAGTTGCATTTGGTAGCGATGAATTTAAAACTACTTTAGCTGCTGGTCGTTATAGTGAAGATGATCATTCTGTAGACTATAAAGTCAATGCTAAAGATATTACTGCTGAATATTATGGTGTACAATTTGACTACACTCCAAATGATAGTTTAGCTCTTAACGCTGGTTATACTGCTTTAACTGGTTTAGATGCTAAATATAATGTAGACTATGCATTAAATGCTGATGATAATACTGCTAATTTCTGGTATGTTGGTGGTAAATATGCATTTGATAAAAATGTAGCATTCGTTGGTGAATATGCTCAAAATACTGAAGCTGATACTGAAGATCAAGCATGGACTGCTGAACTTCAATACAAAGGTGCTAATGCTGCAGACGCTGGTTCTTGGGGTATGTATGCTGGTTACCGTCAAATTGAAACATTTGCTTCTATCGCTCCAACTTATGATGATATCATCGGTGCTGGTTACAAAGGTGCAGTAGTAGGTGCTTCTTATGTTCCTGCTGAAAACATTCTTGCTACTATTGAATACTTCGATGGTGAAGAAACTATTAGCGGTCAAGATGCAAGCAAATTCTTCGCTAACGTTGACTTCTTCTTCTGATAATCAACTAAGAATATAAAATCATAGTTATATTTAAAAAGGCTAAACCTTAGATAATCTAAGGTTTAGCCTTTTTTATTTTGTGATTAAAAATTTCTTTTTCTTTACAAATTTGCATTTTTTCTTTTATGCTATCATATCTAATAGTTCAAGAAAAGAATATATTGTACAGAGGAAAAAAAGTTGAGGAAACGTGGATACTCATACATAATCATTTCTCCAAGCAATATATTTTTTATTGAGCAAAAAATATATTTTATAGGAGGAGTTTTATTATGTCTAAAAAACTCTTGTTTCTGCAATTACTGCCGCTCTCGTAGTTGGCGCTGCTAGCACAACTTTTGCTGCTGCAAATCCTTTCAGCGATGTTCCTGCTGATAGCTGGGCTTATGATACTGTTACAACTTTAGCTACTGATGGTGTTATCGATGGTTATCCAGATGGTACTTATCAGGGTCAAAACACTATGACTCGTTATGAAATGGCTCAGATCGTAGCTCGTGCTATGGCTAAAACAGATCTTGAAAAAGCTGATAAAGCTCTCGTTGACAAATTAGCTGCTGAATTCGCTGAAGAACTTGATAACCTTGGCGTTCGCGTTGCTGACCTTGAAAAGAAATCCGACAACGTTAAATGGGGCGGAGAACTCCGTTATCGTTATTATGACATTGATCGTGATTCTAAAGCTGGTGACGAAACTCATAACAAAGTTTTATTCCGTCTTGAACCAAAAGCTTATATCGGTAACTCCGGTTGGACAGCTAATGCTCGTTTAGACTATGAAATGAATCTTTCTACAGATGAAAATGATAACAACGTAGAAGTTGATCGTGCTTATGTTGAAGGTCCTCTCTTTGGTGCTACTGTAACAGCTGGTCGTACTCCAATATTCACTGCTCAAGGTATGTTATTTGATGATCATATCTCTGGTGGTACTATTGCATTCGGTAGCGATCAATTCACAACTACTTTAGCTGCTGGTCGTTACAACCAGAATCATGATGGCAATGATTAAAATCAATGCTAAAAATATTACAGCTGAATACTATGGTGTACAATTTGACTATGCTCCAACTGAAAAAATCGCAGTTAACGCTGGTTACACTGCATTAACTGGTATTGAAGCAGCTTCTTGGGAAACTCTTGGTGGTTACAATGATAATAGTACTAGCATTTGGACTGTTGGTGGTAGCTATGCATTCGATTCCAACGTTAAATTAGTTGGTCAGTATGCTGAAAACACTGATGCTGATGCTTATGAAAAAGCTGGTATCGTTGAAGTTCAATACAAAGGTACAGATGTAGCTGATGCTAGTTCTTGGGGTGCTTATGCTGGTTACCGTCACCTTGGTGGTAATGTTGCAATTGCTCCAACTTATAATGATGCAGCAGCTAACCAAAAAGGTTATGTAGTAGGTGCTTCTTATGTTCCTGCTGAAAATATCCTTGCTACAATCGAATACTTCGATGGTAAAGATATGGATACTGATACTGATGCTAGCAAATTCTTTGCTAACGTTGACTTCTTCTTCTGATAAATACTCAGTAAGACTAAAATTTAATAGTAATATACAAAGAGCAGACTTAATGTCTGCTCTTTTTTATATTTACTTTTGATTTTAATTTTACTTATAAGTTTTTATTTATTTATAAAAAATTTTTTATATTATTTTTTCTATAAAACGAAATATATCATCATAAAAATGAAATATTATTGATTAAATTAATAAGTAATGTCATTTTTACGAAATAAATTAAATAATATTTCTTTATATTTAATTTTATAAAAATTTTTATTTATATAAAATATTGAAATTTATTTCATATTATGATAAAATTCAAACAGATAAAGAAATTGACTTTCATATTTATAGCATTGAACCTTAGAGGAAACTTGGACACTCTATATTTTCTTTAATTTATATTATGAAAGTTAATTATTTATAATATAATTCATCGCGTTTGGAGGAAATATTAATGTCTAAAAAAACTCTTGTCTCTGCAATTACTGCTGCTTTAGTTGTTGGTGCAGCTAGTACTACTTTTGCTGCTAATAATCCATTTAGTGATGTTCCTGCTGATAGCTGGGCTTATGATGCTGTTTCTACGCTTGCTGCTGATGGTGTTATTGATGGTTATCCAGATGGTACATATCAAGGTCAAAATACTATGACTCGCTATGAAATGGCTCAAATTGTAGCTCGTGCTATGGCAAAAACAGATCTTGAAAAAGCTGATAAAGCTCTCGTTGATAAATTAGCTGCTGAATTTGCAGATGAACTTGATAACCTTGGCGTTCGTGTTGCTGATCTTGAAAAGAAATCCGATAATGTTGTTTGGAAAGGTGAATTGCGCTACCGTTATGTTGATGCTTCAAGTGATGCCACAGATAGAATGAGCGGACACACTAAAAAATATAATGATAATGACACTAGCCAAGTAATGTTCCGTCTTGAACCAAAAGCTTATATTGGCGATACAGGATGGACTGCTAACGTTCGTGTTGATTATGAAATGAAAGCTGATGAAGATGCTAATGGTAAAACAGTAGTAGCTCGTGCTTATGCTAAAGGACCTATTGGACATAATACTACCGTTACTGCTGGTAGAATTCCTCTTCTTGATACTTATGGTATGCTTCTTGATGAACATATGTCTGGTGCTCAAATTGATATTGCAAGTGGTAGCGATAAAAACTTCACTACTTCTCTTTTAGCAGGTCGTTACAATCCTGGTCATGATAATCCAGATATTTTACCTGGTCAAACATTAAAAGATTTCACTGCTGATTTCTATGCAACTCAATTTAATTATAAAAGCGAAAAATTCGATGCTAATGCTATGTATGCTGTAATGACTAATATTGAACCAGGCTCTACAAATTGGGGTACATGGGCAGGTCAAACAGTATATGATTATGACAAAATGAATATCTGGTCTGTAGGTGGTTTATATCGCTTCGATAATAATTGGGGCTTACTCGGTCAATATGCTGTAAATACTGAATCTGATAATTCCGATGACAAACAAGCTTATATGGCAGAACTTCAATACAAAAATGCTAATATTGCTGATCCTGGTTCTTGGGGAGCTTATGTTGCTTATCGTCATTTCGGTAAAGATGTTACTATTGCTACAACATATAAAGATGTATTTAACAATCAAAAAGGTTTTGCTATAGGTGCTAGCTACGTTCCTGTAGAAAATCTCTTAGCAAGTGTTAAATATTTCGATGGTAAAGATATCGATTCCGACACAGATGCAGATAGATTCTACCTCAACCTTGATTTCTTCTATTAATAAATTATAAATTAAATGATAAATATTTCTCTCTTAATAAAATAAAAATTAACCCCTAAAAGACAGGTTTTTTACCTGTCTTTTTTTTATAAATTAATAAAATATCCCTTAATTACTATCCATAAAATTTTTATATATTATATATGTAAAACTTTTATATCAATGGAAAAATATTATTTATTTGCATAAAAATTCATAGGTAATTAAATATAGTACATTTTTTATTTAGTCAATACAAACTCAAACTACTGTCAATACCTATTTTAAAATTGTATATAAATTTATTTTATTGCACATACTATATATTGTGGTTAGTTTGACACTCATACGTGTATATAGTATAATCGTTGTCAGCGATAAAAAGAAAATGAATTAAAACCATGGCATAGTATATTTTGCTCATGGTCAAATATACTAGGAGTGTCAGCTTACAATGATAAAAACAATCAAGAAACGCACTGGAGATATTGTGAAATTTAATGCACAAAAAATCACAGATGCTATAAAAAAAGCTAATATGGAATCTATAGATGAGACATTTTCCAAAGAGCAATTATCTACTATTACTAATAATGTTATTAAAGCATTAAAAAATTTAAAAACACCTGGTGTTGAACAAATACAAGATGCTGTAGAAAAAGTTCTCATCGCTGGTAATTTTGCTAGCACAGCTAAAGCTTATATTTTATATCGTGCAGAACATACAAAACTTCGTCAAGCTAAAGCTGATTTAATGGATATCTATGATGAACTTACTTTTACCAAAGCAAAAGATGCTGATATCAAACGTGAGAATGCTAATATTGATGCTGATACTGCTATGGGTACTATGTTAAAATATGGCTCTGAAGGTTCTAAATACTTTATTACTAGTCATATTTTGCCAAAAGATATTGCAGTAGCGCATATGGACGGCGATATTCATATTCATGATATGGATTTTTATATGCTCACTGAAACTTGTTGCCAAATAGATTTATTAAAATTATTTAAAAATGGTTTTTCAACAGGTCATGGTTATTTACGTGAACCAAATGATATTCGTTCCTATGCTGCATTAGCTTGTATTGCTATTCAGGCTAACCAAAATGAAATGCATGGTGGTCAAGCTGTACCAATGTTTGATTATTGTATGGCTCCAGGCGTTGCTAAGACTTATCATAAACAATACTACAAAGCTCTCGGCTATTATTTCAATGCTATGCTTGATATGAAACTTGAAGATGCTAGCCTACTTTGTAAAAAAATCGAACAAAGTCTTCCTATAAAAATCAGTATGAGCACTGCTGATAAATTTGGTAAACTTCTTGTAGATTTCTTACCAAAACATCAACGTGAACATAACTATCAAGAAATAAATGAACAAACAACTCAAATGGCTCATAAATTTGCTATAAATACTGCATGGAATGAAACTAATGCAGCTACTTATCAGGCAATGGAAGCATTTATCCATAACTTGAACACTATGAATTCTCGTGCTGGTGCTCAGGTGCCATTTAGTTCTATCAACTATGGTACAGATACATCTCCTGAAGGTCGCATGGCTATGAGAAACCTCTTATTAGCTACAGATGCTGGTCTTGGCGATGGAGAAACTCCTATTTTCCCTGTACAAATTTTCAAAGTAAAAGAAGGGGTTAACTATGAAAAAGATGACCCTAACTACGATTTATTCCGTTTAGCAATGAAAACATCTGCGAAACGCTTATTTCCTAACTTTAGTTTCTTAGATGCTCCATTCAATAAAAAATACTATAAACCTAACGATTACAACAGTGAAGTAGCTTATATGGGTTGTCGTACTCGTGTAATGGGTAATGTTTATGATCCTACTCGTGAAGTTACATGTGGTCGTGGAAATTTAAGTTTCACAAGTATTAACTTACCTCGTTTAGCAATTGAAGCTAAAGGTGATATAAATAAATTCTATAAATCCTTAGATGATATGATTGATTTAGTCATTCGTCAATTATTGCATCGTTTCAAAATTCAATGTGCTAAAATCGGTAAAAACTACCCATTCTTAATGGGACAAAATATCTGGCTTGACTCTGATAATATTGGTGAATATGACACTGTAAGTGAAGTACTTCGTCATGGTACTTTAACTGTTGGTTTTATCGGTCTTGCTGAAACATTAAAAGCTTTAATTGATAAGCATCATGGTGAATCTGCTGAAGCTCAAAAATTAGGGCTTGCTATCATTGGTCATATGCGTAAACGTATGGACGATGAAGCTCAAAAAACAAAATTAAACTTCTCTTTGATTGCTACACCAGCAGAAGGTTTAAGTGGTCGTTTTGTAAAAATTGACCGCAAAATCTATGGTTCAATTCCTGGTGTTACTGATAGAGAATACTATACAAATTCCTTCCATATTCCAGTATATTATCCAATTAGTGCTTACAAAAAAATACAACTTGAAGCACCTTACCATAATTTAACAAATGGTGGTCATATAAGTTATATTGAAATGGATGGAGACCCTACAAAGAATTTAACAGCTTTTGAAGCTATTATCCGTTGCATGCATGATAACGGTATTGGTTACGGTTCTGTAAATCACCCTGTAGATCGTGATCCAGTTTGCGGATATACAGGTATTATCAATGGAGTATGTCCAAAATGTGGTAGAAGTGAAGCTGCCCATAAACGCCATGTTATTTTAAAACGTATGCGTGATAATTGTTGCAGTGCAACTTCTATTTAATTTAAATTTATAAATCAACAAAAATATTCGATAGAAAGAGTGATACAAATGTTAGTTAATGGTGTAGAAGTAAAAGTTAATGGTTTAACAGATATTACAGAAAAAGAAATCGTAAATTATATCAATTATATTAAAGAAAATTCTAGTGAAACTCTCGCTAGCCTCACTATTTCCGATGCTGGTGATGGAGAAGTCGCTCTTGACTATCGCACTCAACCTGCTCAATTTGAACGTATTCGCCGTATTACAGGTTATTTAGTAGGTACTGTAGACCGCTTCAACAATGCAAAACGTGCTGAAGAACATGACCGCGTAAAACATGGCCTTAATTAAGATTGCAGGCGTTGTCAATGATTCTATTGTAGATGGTGAGGGTTTTCGCTTCACCATCTTCACTCAAGGTTGCTATCACAATTGTCCTCAGTGTCATAATCCTCAAACTCATGATGTAAATGGCGGCCATGAAGTCGATACTGATGATTTACTTTCACAAATCTGTGAAAATCCATTATTAAATGGTGTTACCTTTAGTGGAGGAGAACCTTTTCTCCAAGCAAAACCATTGGCACAATTAGCCAAAGAAGTTCATAAACGTGGTCTTAATATCACCACATTTACAGGTTATACATTAGAACAATTACAAAATATGCACAATCCTGATATCGATGAGTTACTCAATCAAACAGATGTACTCATTGATGGACCTTTCCTCATAGAAAAAAAAGACCTAACTTTACAATTTCGTGGCAGTAGCAATCAACGTATTATTGATATGCAAAAAACACGCGAAAGTGGTCAAATTGTTTTAATTGAATATTAATTTTTCAGCAATAATCTAGATATATACTTAGATTATTGCTTTTTTATATCATAATAACCTCTTAAATAAAATAAATATTTTTATCGAGAAAACTTGTATGACATATTGTTATTTTAAAGCAAAATATGTATAATAAATATTAAAGATGCTGAACGGCATTAAATCAAAAAGAGGTGTATATAAATGTTAGAAGATTTGAAAAAAATTGTTTTTGAAGCTAACTTAATGTTGCCAAAATATCATATGGTAACTTTTACTTGGGGTAATGTATCTGGTATTGACCGTGAAAAAGGCTTAATGGTTATCAAACCATCTGGTGTAGAATACGATACTATGAAAGCTGAAGATATGGTAGTTGTTGACATCAATACTGGAAAAGTAGTTGAAGGTAATTATAATCCATCTTCCGATACAGATACTCATATCAAAATTTATCAGGCTTGCCCTGAAATTGGTGGCGTTGTACATACACATTCCCGTTATGCTACATCTTGGGCACAAGCTCGCCGTGATATCCCTGCACTCGGTACAACTCATGCTGATGATTTCTATGGACCTATCCCTTGCACACGTCCTATGACTGCTGAAGAAATCGCAGGCTCCTATGAAGCTGAAACTGGTAATGTTATCGTTGAAACATTCAAAGAACGCGGTATCAAAATGATGGACGTTCCTGGCGTTATCGTATATTCTCATGGTCCTTTCACTTGGGAAAAAGACCCTATCAAAGCTGTAAAAAAAGCTGTTGTTCTTGAAGAAGTAGCTATGATGGCTTATCATGCTGTAACTATTGGCAATAATTTTGAACCAATGCAACAAGAATTATTAGATAAACATTATCTCCGCAAACATGGTGCTAATGCTTATTATGGTCAAAAAAAGAAATAGTATATAATAAATAATAATATATAAAGTAAAAACCACTTGTTAAATAATACGATTTATCAAGTGGTTTTTATTTTGTCATTTTTTCCAAAACTATATTCAAATTAAATGTTATAATATATTTATTTCTAAAAAAAATTATTTTTCAAGGAAGTGTTTTTGTGATTGGTCTTGGAACAATTGCCAATACTATCGCTGTTATTATTGGTGGTGGTATTGGTTTATTTTTGAAAAAAGGCATAAAAAAATCTCTACAAGATTCACTATTACAGGCTATGGGAATAGCTGTTTTATTCATCGGCATAAGTGGTACACTTTCTCAGATGCTTGTATTTAAAGATGGTCATTTAGAAACTACAGGTACTATGCTGATGATATTTTCTTTATTAGTCGGTACTTTAATTGGAGAAATCATTAATATTGAAGCCAAACTAGAAAAACTCGGCGAATTTGCTCGAAAAATCTTACATGCTGATGAACAATCAAAATTCGTTGATGCTTTTGTAACAGTTACGCTTGTAATTTGTATTGGTGCTATGGCTATTATTGGCGCACTCCAAGATGGTCTATCTGGTGATTATAGTTTACTTTTGACTAAAGCCATTTTAGATGGTGTCATTTGTATGGTTTTTGCTTCAACTATGGGAGCTGGCGTTTTACTTGCGGCTTTACCTTTATTTATCTATCAAGGGTTGATTACTTTATGTGCTAGTTTTATATCACCTTATCTTACGACTGCTATGATTAATGATATCTGTTATATTGGCAATATCTTAATCACTATTATTGGTATAAATCTTACATTTAATAATATAATTCATATTCGTGTTGTTGACATACTCCCCATGCCTAAAGGCAGGGGATTCTTGGATACAAACGATAC
>ENA-OPBS01003293-OPBS01003293.1-human-gut-metagenome-genome-assembly--contig:-NODE-3293-length-10331-cov-2.616777_pt1 | contig 10331 bp, 9 predicted proteins | sample MGYA00241074_ERZ501463 | MGnify/ENA primary metagenome ERZ501463 (study PRJEB25962, sample SAMEA2042578) | human gut metagenome | biome: human gut; feature: human-associated habitat; material: faeces...
CGGTGCCGCTCGTCAAAGCAGTCTGCCAAACCGCCCCAGCCCACATACCGCGCCAATACCTCCTGTTCCTCCGGGGTGGCAAGCCGGTCCTCGGCCTCCAGCCTTTTCAGCAGGCGGATGGCCCGGACATTGTTGTTGAACCGCTCCCCAGGGGTTCCCCCGCCCAGGGCGTCATCGGTGATGCGGTACTCATGCCGGTCTGCGTTGGGAACTTCAGGATGGAGGACAAAGGGGGACACCCTGGCCCTGCGCTGGGATTGGGGTGGGGCCAGAGGTGGCTCTTTACCGCCCGGGCCGTGCCCATCCGCTGTACTTTTCGCGCTCTTTTCCGGTCCCGCTGTCTTTTCAGCCGGTCCCATCAGACGCCGAATGACGGAAATATGCTCCACGCGCTCGATGGGGAAACCAACTGCGCCCTCAAAGGTGAGATCCCGCAGGGAGGCCCGGCCATCCTCGTCGATCTTTTCTACACGAAACCGCCGGCCCTCCAGCGTGATCTCCTTACCGAGCAGGTCACGGTCCGAAGCAGCCGTTTCCGTATCCTCCCGCGGAGGCGGAGGTTGTTCCTCTTTTGCGGCGGGACGTTCCGGTGTGGGGAAGTCCCCGATCACGCGGAGCCACTTCTTCTCCAGCAGGTCGTAGACAGCCGCGCCCTCGTAGGCAAAGCCGTCTGGTTCCATCGTGCCTTCCAGATAGCCCCGTGCCGCCTGTTCCGCTTCCTCCGGCGTTGCGTATTCCAGCTTCTCGTCCATGCCGTTTTCCAGGTGGTGGTAGACCACCACCTGATACCGATGCTCCGCTTCGTCCCGGTCCGCCGGGGCATGGGCGGGCGGCTTCTCCCGTGCCTGGACCTTTTGGGCCAGAGGGCGGTCCGCATAAAGTTGTTTCTCCGCCTCCTCCAGTTTGGCAAAGCTCCCGGTCGTGGGCGTCACCCTGCCGGAAATGAAGCCGTACTGATTGCAGAAGGTCCCGTTCGGTTCCCGGAAGATCACAAGATGCTCGTCGCCGGACCAATATTCCGCGGCCTGCCGGTACGCGAGGTCCTGGGCGGCGATGGGGTCTTTTTTCGCCTGGGGACGATGGGTATAAAGTGCTGCTTCGGCCTGCTCAAAGGTATCAAAGCCACCCGCCGTCGCATACACCGTGTTATCCTGATCGTCATAGCAGTATTGGACATAATACTGGCCGTTGGGGTACTGCCGGATCAGGATGGTTTCGCCCTCCCCATAATACCGGGCGAGGGGGTTCACCTGGTTCAACTGGTGGGCGTCCTCCTCCGCCTGCCACCGGCTGGTAAATTCCTCACTGACGCCCTCATCATCCACATAAATCTCATCTCGAATGTTGTCCCACACAGCGTAGCCGTTCTCAGTTTCGATGGGGGAAAAGCGTTCATCAGACTGTGGCGCACGGGCGGAAGCCTGTTCCGCATCGGCCATGACCCGCTGAATAAAGGGGTCGGCATTCAGTTTATCCGGGTCAATGACTTTTCCGTCCACAATGCCTCTTTCTGCAAGAGTTCTGCGGATGGCGGCGGGGTCTATCTCCGGGAAAGGGTCATCCTCTGTCTGCTGCACTTCCGTCTGCTTTTTCTGAGTCTGCTGTTTGTTGTACTCCTCCTCCGCAAAGGCCACCATCTCGTCAAAATCCAGGTTGGCGAGAAGTTCATTCAGGTCATGGAAGCCGGCGCATTGGATGGAAGCAGCCTCTGAGCCGTCCACCAGATAGGACAGGCGGAACGATACCAAGTCCACACTGATCTCTACGGTGTGGGCGCTGTCGCTGGTGGAGCTGAACGCCAGGGGGACATGAGAGAGGTCGGAGAAGTCGGCCTCCTGCTCAAAGACCTCCATACAGTAAGCGTTAATGAGCCATTTTGCCCGCCCCAACTGCGCCTGCGCCATGTCAATGACCTGGAAGCCCTGGGGCGGCGGGTCCAGTTCGGCAAGGAAGTCCTGGGGAATGGTCTGGCCCTGGCCGTCCCGGTAGAGGACGATCCGCATGGGCGCGCCAGCATGGTTTTCTTCCTTGATTGCCGCCACAAATTCCTCCGCGCCGGTGTACTCCACGCTTTCGCCCACGCTGCCGTTCGTGCCCAAGAAGTCGATCCGTCCCACGGGCAGCGGGGCGTCCGGCGATTCCCCGGCATCCGGTTCTTCGGCGTCAGCCACGGGTGCCGCGTTCTCCGCCACCTGAAGCAGTCTGTCGTTCAGCGGGTTCTCCGCCAGCAGACGGTCGAATTCCTCACGGGGCAGCTCCTTATTGAAAATAGGAAAGGTCGGGTCATAGAGTCGGACGGTCTGCTCATTATAGGCCAACAGCTCATACTCCTGCGCCCCCAGGTACACCGTGACACCCAGGGTTAAGCGGTATTCCTTTTTTGGAGGGGGCGGCGGATTCAGCTCCTCCTCGGTGGGTTCCAGCGGTGTGGCAAGGGGACCGCTCAGATCAGCCAGCACAGCCTCACAGCGTTCCGTCAGGTGGGTCTTGTCCCGGATGATCGTCTGCATGGCGTTTCGCAGGGTAGGCAGGACAAAGAGATTATCTCCTGACAGAACATAGCACTTCTTTTCCCCTATTCTAAAGGAGTTCGCACACGTTCTGGCAAGTAGGAGTTCCTTGTATGGGTCCGTTTCACCGGTCCGTGTTTTGAAATCCACATAATCATCAATGATGGAGCAAATCTCCGCTGCGATGTCCCAACGGGCCTTCCGCTGCTCTACCTGTGCCCGGTATTGCGGATAATGCTCTTTTTCCGCCCGGTTCAGGTAGCGTCCAGCGGCAATCAGTTCCCCAATACGCTTTTCCACCTTGGCCCAGGTCAGCAGGAATTTCCCGTCAGGGTCGCCGTAGTCGCGGGAGATGGTGATGCCCGTGCTGTCGTGGTCTACCCTAAAGCCGCTGCTGGGGATAGCGTTGGAATAGGAGCCTACGCCGTATTCCACTTTCAGGAATTTGGCATTTTCCTGTCTGCTTTCCTGCTTCTGATACTGGTCATAGATGCGGAGTTTGGACGGTGAGTACCTTCCGCACAGAACATAGTCAATGGCCTCCTGGGGCAAAATAAAAGCCGAAGCCTTTTCTGCTTCTGCCTGTTCTATGAGAGAGACTTGTTCCGCTTCGCTGGGCAGGGGGCGCTCATCCGGGTCGAGCCACTGGTGCAGCAGGATCATCCCGTAGATGGTGTCGGCAACATGGGGCCACCGAAGGAATTCCTCTTTCTCGCGGGAGAGGTACGTCCCGCGCCAGAGGTTCAGCACATCGTCCCATGCCCGATATCCGGCCCGCTGGCCATTGCTCAAAATTTTCTCCACATAGGTGTTGTCAAAGAAGCCCTTAATGAAATCGCCGCGCTCTTTTCTGCCCTCATGGGCTTCAAAGAACGCGGCGATCTCGGTCCTATGGTCTTTTAGGGCGTCGCTGATGCGGAGTAATTCCTGTTTCTCGCTGTCCTCGTGATAGTAAGGGATGTCCGTGCGGGCGTCAAAATCATGGTGGCTGTTTTGAAGTCCGGCAGTAGCGGATGTCCCGTCAACAGGGGCCTGTGGAAGTTCTTCCCCAGCAATAAGCGGGCCGCTTATGTGTCCGCGTAGACCAGCTCTGTCAGCGCCACTTCCTCCGCGGCTGCCCGGATGTTGTTCATCAGGCCCACCCACTTCATCTGATCGCTGGCCTTCAGCTCCTCCGTCACGCCCTGCTCCCGCGCCATCCGCGCCATCAACTGCTCCACCATCTCCGTGGCCTGCCGGTCGATCTTCTCCAGATGGGCGTTCAGCCTGCCGCTGAGGAGCATCCCCGTGTAGTAGGCGTTCCTGTGGGTCTGAAGGTAACTGCGCCGCAGCATCCCATATTTTCCGACCTTCGGGGCCTCCGGCGCTTCCAGATTGGGCAGACGGTAGTCGCCCTCTGTTCGATATGTCAGTTCCATGTTCAATGCTCCTTTCCTGTTTTGTCCTGCTATCATGATACGGCCTGTTTGGAGTTTGCGCAAATGTGCGATTTTCCCTTTGCTCTGCCCGGTACATGCTCAAAACCGTGCTGGCGATCTCCCGCAGGGGCATTTCCGCAATATCGCTCACCGCGCCGCCCAGGATGGACAGGGTTTCCGGGGTGTCAAAGTCATAGACATGGGCGAAATCCTCGCCGCTGAAATAGTCCATGGGGTCGATGCCGCACCGGGTCAGCATGATAAAAGCCACGCTGCTCTCCACCAGGCCCTTAAACCATGCTTCGGTACTGAGGTCATCCAGTTCTTCTAGCAGGCTGCCCTCTTTGATGCCCCGCAGCTCCGTGAGGTAGTCGCCAAAGTTGTCCTCCACGATGACCTTCGCCGTTTCCAGAAGGCAGGCGGCAAGACCAGAGCGGTCCGGGAACTCGCCATAGCTGTTCTCCAGCGCCTCGATCACCGCGTCCTCATACCGCGGCTCCATCTTCCAGATGGGGATGGTGCGCCCCTGGCGGCTGTTGGTATCAGACATATCAAAGACATACCGCAGCTTATAGCCCCGGTCTGTATCCACCAGCAGGGCGATCCCCCTGGTGCCCTGGTTGACATAGCGGCCATGCTTGTTCCAGAAGTCGATCTGGGCGCAGGCGGTGGCGTCCGGCTTCTGCGCGTAGATCAAAAGCTGGTCACGGAAATTGTACTTGAAGTTGTGGGCGGCGGTGGTCAGGAACGCCATATAGTTCCCGCTGTTGGCGGAAATTTCGCGGGTCTTTTGCGCTGCAAGCTCTACAATAGAGTCCAGTTTTTTCGCCACGCTCTATCCCTCCGTTTCCTCATAAGATTGCAGCAGGCCCTTTGCTGCCGCGGCGATTTTAGAGATGCGCCCGGTGAGCTGGGCGACGGTGGCCCTGACCTCTGATCGTCGCGCCGCGTAGAAGTAGCCTGCATCGGCGCTGCAAATGGGGTGGCTGTCACAGCGCAGGCGGTTGACCGCCCGCCGCAGCTCCGTCCCGCCGACATGAAACGCGGCCTCCAGCTCCTTACTGGAAGCCGCGTTCTCCTGCCCTCTGCGGTACTCCTTCAGATACGCGCACAGGGACTCGTCAATGGGTACGCCCTTCATTGGGGATCACTCCTGCTTCCCACCTTCAACTTTTTGTGATATTCCTCGCTCACATCATAGTTGAGGGCTGCGGATAAAAGGAGCTGCCAGATCATTTCTCCCGCTTCATTTTCATACATACACAGACTGGCGTATTGTTCGCCGTCTTTACTCATATAGAGCCGGGTAAAGCGCATACGTTTCTCCATCAAGTCCTTCGCACCGCTTCGGACGCTCTCCACGGGGGCGTTAGCGGCGTTGTATGCCAGGACAGTCATCAACAGGTCAAACATAGAGGGGTGTAGTTCTAATTTGGTGTTGGGTATTTGTGCCATCATCGTCCTACCTTTCCACGGAAACGGCCTGCCGGGGCTTGGGAAAATCCCAGCCGTACACCTTGCCGATCTCGTCTCCCAGCCTGCGGGTAATCCGGGTTATATCGGATCGGACAGCCTTTCCGTAATACAGTTTTTCTTTCAGCAAGTCAATTTGTGAGTCCCGTGCTCCGGGCTTATAGGTGCGGTAAAGAAGATGGTTCGTACCGTCGTGGTGTATGGCGTCGCAGCGCAGGTCGCCCAGCTTATCCACATACCATGTGGCGTATTCAATATCCCGGCCACTGTAAAGGCAGTCCCGGATATTGCCGCTGGAGATCTCCTGATAGCCTGTACGCCGCCCATTCCAAAGTCCCAGGTCAGCGATCACAAGGATGGGCTGGTCAAGCTGGATGTTCAGATTGACGCGCTCATCGTCCAGATAGCGGTTATTGATCTCGTACATCAGGGCCATGCGCTCGTCCTCGGTCAGCTCCGGATGATCTTCCTCCAGATCGTCCCTCCAGTCCTCATAGTCCAGATCGTAGTTGCTCCATATTAAGTGCCTTTGCTCTGTCATCGTGAACCGCCCCTTTCGTGGCGGCGGGGCTTGACAGGCCGTCCTCGCTCGTTGTAGCGGTTCGGGTCAGCGGCAGGGGAAGGCCAGCCCTGGGCGTGGAATCCATCGCCGCCGCCTGCGCCCTGGTCACGCCCATATCGCCGTTGAGCACATCCGCCGTCTGCTGGGGCGTTTTCCCTTTGAAATGGGCCATAGGGGACACCTGATACCCAGGCTTATACCGCTCTATGGCGATCAGCTCGCCGGATGATGGCAAAATGGCAAAGCACTTCTCCGGCAGGGGTGGTGTCAGTGGCAGGACGGTGTTGTGGCAGCGTTCCATCTGCTCGGCAAACTGGCAGATGTGAAACAGGCTGTCCCAGCCGTTGCCTACCTCCACATGGCAGTCATCAATATAGCGGCAGGTCCGGTCGATGGGCGCACAGCCCTCCCGGAGAATACGGATCTGCCCGCCGTCCGGGATGCGGAACAGCTCCTTGTAGTGCGGGTCGATGAACCGGATGCCCTTTTCAGCCTGTTCCATGTGCCGGTCCAGCCAGTCGCGGCAATAGCAGTAGAGAAACAGATTTTCCTCCCCCTTGTAGGGGTGCAGCCGGATCAGGTAGGCATACTGTGCTGTGTCCGCCCGGAAGCCGAACGCAAAGCCGTTATCGTAGCCGCTCTCCTGGTGTCCCCGGCAGAAATCCCGTATGGCGTCACGGCTTTTCAGAAACCCGCCGTACTGCTCGTCCCCCACCAGGGCCTCCAAAACCTCCTCAAACTCCTGTTGAAAGTCCTCGGTGTCCAGGCTTTCCCGGTGGCTGGTCCACTTGGGAAAGAAGCCCTTGCCGTCCTCGCCCATATCCGCTTGAAGGTGCCCGATACTCCCGGTCTGGCCCTCAATCTGTGTGCTTTGTCTGGCAATATAAAGCCGCTCCGCTGGGGTGGCGGCGCGAAAAGTCAATTCCATACGATCACGCTCCTTGTCAACAAGAAGGCGGCCATCAGCTTCTCACTGATAGCCGCCTTCTCTCTATACGATATTGATAGACATTCTACCGGGCGTCGCCCCGGTCATGGCGCTTGGGCTTGATGGGCTGGCCCTGCTCGTCATAGTTTTTCGGGTCGGCGGCTGGCACCTCCCAGCCGAACAGGGAGCCGGCCAGCATCGCCGCCGTCTGCGCTTTGGTCACGCCGCCGCGCTCGTTACACTCATCTACAATGGTCAGGGCCTCCGCCCGGTCGTGTCCATACTGATCTGTGCGGTAATAGCCGCTCTCGCCCTTTTTGACAATAATGATCTCATCACTGCTGGGCAGTACGGCGTAGCACTTGTCCGGCAGGGTGGAACGCATGGGGATCACCCTGCCGCCTGTCTGCTCCAGCCGCTCCGCAAACTCCCGGATAGGATAGACGGTGCTGCCCCACTCGTGGGACAGTTCCATGTGGCCGGCGTCGATATAGCGGGCGGTGCGGTCACGGGTGCCATCTCCGCCTGTGATAATGCGGATCTGCTCCCCATCCGACACCCTGAATTTCTCTTTGCCGTCCGTGGTGACAAAGCGGATGCCTTTTTCGGCTTCCTTCATGTGCCGCTCCAGCAGGTCCCGGCGGTAAGCATAGATATATGCGTTATCCAGCAGCTCGGATGGCGTACAACGGAGTAGATAAGCATGGTAGCCGGCATCAACGCGGAACAGATATTCGGGGCTTTGCATGATGCGGCTTTCCTGGTTGTTCAGGCAGTAGGCAATCATCGCGGGGATATTCTTCAGCACAGGGCCATATCGCTGGTCTGATCGGAGCATTTCAATCATGGCATCGAGTTCCACCGAGAACTCTGGTGTTTTCCATGCGGGGTCCCAGATGTCCCAATGGCTGTAAAACGCCGTGCCGCTATCGTCCAATTCAGCAACTAAGATACCCGGACTTCCGCACCGCTCCATGATCGGAATACACTGCCGCTTGGCGTATAGTCGTTCCGTGGGTGTCGCAGGCCGCAAAGTCAGCTCCACTATCGCTCACGCTCCTTTACCTTCGGCTGCTGTGCAGGCTGTGTCAGTCCGGCCTCATGCGCCCGCCAGTAGTCGGGATGGCATACCCGGATAGTATCATCAATACATTTGCTGTATTCTCCGGGGCCGAAGTATTCATTGACCGGCGCGGTGTAAAGCCCCCGGTCCATCAGCTCCCGGAGGACGATCTGCGCGTCACTGTCCTCCTCAAAGCACAGATAGCCGCCTTCCCAGAACCCGTACCGCTGGGCGGCAGGTGATAAATTCCCGGTCACAAATTCCCGCGCCACCATGATCCCGCCATGGCTGGCTGTGGAAACATCGAAGAAACCAGGGCAGAGGGTCTTGCGGGTCTGGATAAGCCCCCAGGGAGAATAGGCCGGCTCATAGCTCATTCCAGCTCACGCTCCTTCCCCGATTTCTCCGGCTGTTCGCCGGAGCGTTCCTGCTTTGTCATCTGGTACTCCAGTTCCGCCCCGGCCCGTTCCAGAAGGTCCTTTTTCGCGGTCAGGAGATCGGAGTGATAGTGGCCCCAATAGTAGTAATCATTTCCCTGGCAGGCCCATGTCACAAACATGGATTGTTCCGTTATGCTCACACCCAGCACGAACTCGGTGGTCCCGATGTGGATGGAGTCGGTGATGAGATAGCCGGCGTTCATACGGTTGCCCATATCAGCGGCACCCCCTGTCACGAGAGCTTCGTTCCTTTTCAGCCTGTCGCAGCTCCAGGTAATGCTTTGCCCATTTGGGCAGGTCCTCCGGGGCGATGACGCCGAGAATGTCGCTGCGCTCAAACCGCGCCCTCTGCCCGGAATACAGCTCTGTGCAGAAACAGGCAGTGCCGCGGCTGTTGGGGTATGCGCCGGAGCCGCTGGTACACAACTGGAGCTGGCAGGTGGCGTGGCGGTATTCCCGGCGCAGCACCTCCGGGCGGATCACCACGACTTTGCCCCGGATGTCCTCCTGGTAACTGACCTGTCCACAGTCCTCGGCGGTGATGGCCGAATTGGGGATGCCCTGAATTTTCGGGCCGTTCAAGGCGATACGGGTCTTTTCCGCCTGCTCCGCCACACGCTCCCCAAACAGCTTTACCAGTTCCGGGTAGTCACCGCTGACCATGACCTCGGTATAGTTTATGAATATCTCATGCTGCTGGCAGAACGCGCATACATACCGCTCATCCTCCGGCGCTGACGAGTTTTCCCCCAGCACGATCTCCCGGTCGCCAATGTGAAGCGCATGGATGATCTCATAGTCCCCGGCCATACGCTTTTCCTGATCTATGTTCATTTGAAGTCCTCCTTCCAAAAATTTACGCCGCTCTTCTCTGGCAATCAAATAGTTGCGGAATAACTCCCAGCCCATGCCCTCCGGCTGTGTTTCCCGGTTCGGAGTCTGCACGATGCTCCAATGGGTACAGGGCGAACCGCCCATCAGAAGTTTCGTTTGTATCAGACGCTCTTAAGTAAACAGCGACCTCCAGTTTATTCACTGAAAGCCGCTGTTGCGCATGTGGTTTCAACTGTTCTTTTACCTGGTATCAGATAGACTCCTTTTCAGAGCGCGTTCCCGCTGAATGACCTGCAAGCGGTCCTTTGCCCACTGCGGTAGACACTCTGGCCTGACCTCACCTAAAATATCACCACGTTCCCACTGGCTAGCCCTGCGGCCTGTGAATACGTTGATACCATAGACCGCAGTGCCGCGGGGGTTGCTCCGTGCCCCGCTTTCTCCTGTCACTAGAATCAACTGGCAGTCCGCTCTTTGATATTCATAGCGCAGGGAAGCCGGGTTGATCGCCACTACCTTATTGGCGATGTCATCGCCGTCCAGCAGCGGGAAACAATGCTCACGGCCCAGCATATCCAGTGGGATGTGGAGGGTATTGCGCTGGGCCTGAACTGCCGCTATCTGTCCTTTCAGCCTGTCCGCGTAAAGCTCCATGATCTCCAGATACTCGCTGCTGCTCATGGCCTCGGAATAATACTCAGCAATATCATCCTGTGTGCAGAAGCAGCACATAAACTCCAGCTCCGGGCTGACGCCTACTACAAGCTCCCGCGCCCCGATTTGGATTGAGTGGATGATTTCAAAGTTCTCGATTATTCGTTTTTTACCCAACATTTCCGTCACCTCTCCCGGTCATGACGCGGTCTACGTTTCTTCTGGGTGGACTTTTTCTGCTGTTCTTTCAGATCCGCTAGGGATTTGGCGGGTTTATCATCGAAGGCGATTAGAATGTTTTGCGATGGAACACCTCGCAGCATACCTGACAATTCCTCGCTTATGTCTTTTCCTTTGCCCATGACTATCGCTCCTCTCTAACAGAAACGGAGATCTGCCTGTCCTCGTTGGCAAATCTCCGCTCTAACTGCTCTACTGTCCAATTTTTT
>ENA-OPBS01003303-OPBS01003303.1-human-gut-metagenome-genome-assembly--contig:-NODE-3303-length-10300-cov-3.448023_pt1 | contig 10300 bp, 8 predicted proteins | sample MGYA00241074_ERZ501463 | MGnify/ENA primary metagenome ERZ501463 (study PRJEB25962, sample SAMEA2042578) | human gut metagenome | biome: human gut; feature: human-associated habitat; material: faeces...
AGGTAAACTGTACGGCGGACAGATCGTCGGCTATGACGGTGTAGACAAACGAATTGACGAAATCGCGCTTGTCATCAAGCATGAAGGTACGATCTATGATCTGATGAAAGTGGAGCAGGCTTACGCCCCTCCGTTCTCTTCTGCCAAAGATCCGGTAGCCGTTGCAGGATACGTAGCCGAAAACATCATAACTGGGAAAGTACAACCCGTCTATTGGAGACAGTTGAGGGATATCGAGATGGAAAACAATTTCCTACTGGATGTACGTACTCCTGACGAATTCTCGCTCAATACACTGCCAGGTGCAGTGAACATTCCGCTGGACGAACTGCGTGACCGGCTGGATGAACTGCCGAAAGACAAGATGATCTATACATTCTGTGCCGTCGGACTCAGAGGATACCTTGCTTATCGCATTCTGGTACAGCATGGATTTGAAAAGGTACGCAACCTTTCCGGAGGATTGAAAACATACCACGCTGCCGCAGCACCCATCATCCTGAGAGAAGAAAGTGAGAACGAAGTACCTGCACAACCGAACGCAAACATACAACAGCCGGCAGATGCGCAACCTCAAAAGACAGTTTCACCAGTTGAAGCAGTGAAGACAATCCGTGTAGACGCTTGCGGACTGCAATGTCCGGGGCCGATTCTGAAAATGAAAAAGACAATGGATTCGCTGGTTTCCGGCGACCGGGTAGAAATTACCTCAACCGATCCGGGATTCCCGCGTGATGCTGCCGCATGGTGCAACTCGACAGGAAATCAGTTGATTTCCAAAGAAACAGCAGGAGGAAAATCTGTAGTAGTGATCGAAAAGGGCGAACCTAAATCCTGCAATATTGTTACCTCCTGTGAAGGCAAAGGAAAAACTTTCATCATGTTCAGTGATGATTTAGACAAAGCTTTAGCTACCTTTGTGCTCGCTAATGGCGCAGCTGCCACCGGACAAAAGGTAACGATCTTTTTCACCTTCTGGGGACTGAACGTTATCAAGAAGCTGCATAAGCCGAACGTCGAAAAAGATATCTTTGGAAAAATGTTCGGCATGATGCTCCCTTCCAGCTCCCGAAAGTTGAAACTCTCTAAAATGAGCATGGGAGGAATAGGAGGAAAAATGATGCGGTACATCATGAACCGGAAAGGAATCGACTCTCTGGAGTCCTTACGCCAACAAGCTCTGGAGAACGGTGTGGAATTTATCGCCTGCCAAATGTCCATGGACGTCATGGGAGTGAAACAAGAAGAACTTCTGGACGAAGTGACAATAGGCGGAGTAGCAACATACATGGAACGGGCGGATAATGCAAATATCAACCTGTTTATATAGAAAAAGAACAAACAAAAAAACAAGTAGCATATGAAGACAATATGTGTAATGCGCGATGTATTCAAAGCAATGGCAAGATTTGAAGATGCATTTGAAAAAGTGTATCAGGTATCATTAAATGAAGCGATGATATTATGTGCCCTGCAAGAAGCCTCGCCCAATAATATGACGGCCACGAGCCTGTCCAAACGAACGGAGCTGACACCCTCGCACGCTTCAAAAATGCTCCGGATTCTGGAAGAAAAAGAACTGATTGTCAGAACACTCGGAGAAGAGGACCGAAGACTGATGCAGTTCCATCTCAGTCAGAGCGGTAAAAAACTAGTCCGACAATTAGCACTTGAAAAAGTGGAAATACCGGAATTACTGAAACCGCTATTCGAATCGGTAGATTCCTAAATCAAGCAGCCCGATACATGTAATATCGGCTTGCAGAAGAATAAAACGGTGAACCGCCTGTTCATATATTACAGGTTGTTCACCGTTTCTCGTTTCGTCATTCTTCAAGCCACCCTCTAAGAAGAGACATCACTTTCTGCTTCTGATCTTCGGACATTGTACCGATGCGTGCAAGATGACTGCCTCCCGGCTCTACAAAAACATAAATATTCTTTTTATTCTTCAGCCATGTTACTCCGGCAGCTGTCCAGGGATCATTCTGACCATAGATAAAAATCATCTTCGGATCGTTCTTCTTCAAGAACCGCACAATCTTATTGCTCAATGTCTTATCGAATTTCATCTTCCGCATATCTTCCGGCAACATCAGTCTTCTCAGATAATCCTTGCTGGTCTTTATAGAAAGGTAAGGTTTAAAAGGAGCGATATCGTATCCATAATACCCCAATTCGCGGGCAGCCTGCACGAAGAAAGAAAGAGTCGGGCTGTCTACTATAAAATAAGAAGGTCCGCTGATTGCCAGCAAATGATCCAGCAGTGTATCGTCAGAAGCCGAGATTTCCGGTATACTACGGATATCCGTTCCCCATTGCCAGATAGAGAAAGAATATTCCAGCACACAGAAATCGTATATTTCTTCCAGAGGAGCGCGGAATGTATAGTTCTTTTCAGTACACATTTTTTCAAAACGGGGCAACAAACGAGCCTTTCGCTTCAATACTTCCAACTGGAAATCTTCTATTTTTTTCCTATCGGCTTCCGTACCTACCCGGCGGAGGAAAGGTTCGTGCCGACCGTCTTCACGCGCATAACAAAGAGGAGCAACATAAGGCACGGAAACATCCACATCGTCGGGGTATAATAAGGAGGTCTGCCCACCCTTGCTGATCCCCGTACTGATCCATTTGCCAGGATATAAAGTCTTGAAAGCGGTTGTCACGGCATGCAAATCCTCGGCAGAATTCTCTGCGGTCAGGTATTGCCAGTCGCACGGTTCGGGAGTGGATTCGAGAAAGTAGCGGTGCTCCACAAAGATCATATTGGCATCGAACAATTCAGAAAGTTCTTCCCGATAAGTGGGGCGCAGAGCATACCCTGCCCCATATCCTTCGGTAACAATCACTGTGGGACGATCATAACCGACGTGTCCCACAATCACCCGCTGGCGGAAACTTCCCTTTTCGGGATGTCGATGATCCAGCGGCTGAGTCAGGGACATTACATACTTTTCCGGGAAGCGGCTGGTGTCGAGCGACTTTATTCCGCTGACGGACTTATTTTTTTCGATCTTCTGAATAAACGATTCCTGCGCCGACAATGAGACGGGCGCAGCTGCGATCAGCAGCACGATTGAGAACCATACGAAAAGAGGTATCCGAATGTGTTTCATAAGCATTTGAGTGTTAATTTTCTCGCAAAGATAATCATTTGCACGAACCTTTTTACACATTTCTTGTTGTTTGTAACAAAAGCCCCAAGGTACCAGGGCGTGATTTTTATATAACCTAAACATTATAAAAGATATGAAGAAATTAATTCCTATTTTATTGGCGGTCTTTGCACTCGCTTCCTGCGAAAAAGACCCGGACATGGGTAAGCTGGATGACAACTATCTGGTATACACTAACCACGACGAGAAAGCTGACTTCAAAGTTCCTACATTCTATCTGGCAGATCAAATTCTGGTAATCAACGACAGTAAAGAACCGGAATATCTCGAAGGAGAAGGCGCTGAACAAATTCTGGCAGCTTATACGGATAACATGATTGCCAGAGGTTATGCAGCAGCAACCAACAAAGAAAGCGCTGACTTGGGTATTCAGGTGAGCTACATCGCAAGTACTTATTATTTCACCAGTTATTCACAGCCTGAATGGTGGTGGGGTTATCCCGGTTACTGGGGGCCGAACTACTGGGGCGGAAACTGGGGTGGCGGCTGGTACTACCCGTACGCTGTGACTTACAGTTATAGTACCAACTCATTCCTGACAGAAATGGTGAACTTGAAAGCCGAACAAGGCGAAAGCAAAAAGCTGCCCGTTGTATGGACTAGCTATCTGACCGGATTTGACACTGGATCCAAAGCTATCAACCGTACTCTTGCAGTAGAAGCTGTCAACCAGTCATTCGCTCAGTCACCTTATCTTACTAACAAATAAACAACTACAACTGTTATGAAAACAAGAAAAAATATATATTTCAAGGTAGTGGCCTTGGCGGTCATTGCTATCGCTTTCGCCATGCCGGCCAAGGCACAGCTATCAGACAACGGATATGCTAATATAGACTGGCAGTTCAATGCTCCGTTAAGCAATCATTTTGCCGACAAAGCAAGTGGTTGGGGAATGAACTTCGAAGGTGGTTACTTCGTGACTCCCAACATCGGTTTGGGACTTTTCCTGAACTATCACAGCAACCACGAATATGTAGGTCGCGAAACATTCAAAATGGCCGGTGGTGATGTCACTACCGATCAGCAACATACTATATTCCAGTTGCCTTTCGGTGCTGCCGCACGCTACCAATGGAATCGTGGCGGAGCCGTTCAACCCTACGTCAGTGCTAAATTAGGTGCTGAATATGCTAAAGTACGCTCTAACTTCAATATGCTCGAAGCAAGAGACAATAGCTGGGGATTCTACGCTTCTCCTGAAATCGGTATCAACGTATTCCCTTGGGTATACGGACCGGGGCTTCACTTTGCTTTATATTACAGCTATGGTACCAACAAGGCTGATGTACTGCATTACAGTGTAGACGGTTTGAGCAATTTCGGCTTCCGTCTGGGTCTGTCATTCTAAGCCCGGCAACAATCAGAATTACATTAATAATAAATAAGGAGTGCCCTTCTGCTATCATAAGCGGAAGGGCACTTTATTTTATACCTGTGTTCAGTGCGGAAGGATTACTTTTTCTTCATCGCATCATAAATCACTTCCTGTATCCGCTCGCGTATGTGCAGCCTAATTAACTTGCGATTGGTAACATCCGGATAAATCCGGTTGCTAAGAAAGACATAAACCAGTTCGTTAACCGGGTCCACCCATGCGCACGTACCGGTAAATCCGGTATGACCATAGACTTCTGCCGGAGCATCGGAAGCGCAGTTCCCTTTCTTCGAGTCTTCCCTATCCGGTTTATCAAATCCCAGTCCCCGCCGGCTTATCTTTGAAACCGAAGTAGTGAACAACTGGCAAGTCTCTTTGCTCAAATAACGCCGGCCGTCTATTTCTCCCCCGTTCAATAACATCTGATATACACGGGCTACTTCGCGGGCAGTAGAGAATAATCCGGCATTGCCAGCCAATCCGCCGAAGAAAGCGGAAGCCTCATCATGCACGAATCCTTGCAGGGTATCTTTCCGCAAGAAGCGGTCGTTATTGGAAGGAACGACTTCCGACTTTGCCAGACGACGCAAAGGCAGGTAACCTGTACGCTCCAGTCCCAACGGTTCGTAAAACTCGCTTTGCAAGTATGCCTCCATTGGCATTCCCGCAAGCTGTTCAACCAGCATTCCCAACAGGATAAATCCAATATCACTATATACATAACGTTTCTGCCCCAACGGCGCTTCCACAATTTTCTCTTCTATCACCTTGCGGAACGATCGGTTCAACCACAGATTATCACAGATTTGAATGGTATAATCCCCGGTTTTCGTTGGAGATACATATTCTTCCTTAAACTTGAAATTCGGATTTGCCCACGTATTTGTTCCTATATTCACCGGATGCTGTGCATCTCTACGCGCACTGAACAAACGGCCTTTATAGCTATCCTTATCAATCACTTCCTGATAGAAAGGTAGCCAAGACGGCAGACCGGACTGATGATACAGGATCTCCTGAATCGTTATGTCCTTTTTATTGGTGCGCTGCAAAAACGGCAGATAATCCGAAATCTTATCTGTCAGGTTAAAGCGCCCCTTATCATAGAGTTTCATAACAGCAAGCAAGGTAGCCGTCGTTTTCGTAAGGGAGGCCAGGTCATAGATATCCGATGATTCGACGCGGGCACTTCCTTTTCCTGTATGTGTGCCGAAAGCTTTATCGACCATTACATGACCATTTTTCATAACTACTACCTGACAACCGGGATAGGCTCCTTGCCGGATACCGTCCAAAGCAACAGAATCAATCCGCTTCAACGACACAGATGAAAGGCCGTATTCTTCAGGTACAAAATGCAAAGGAGTTTTCGGAGTGATTGTCACCCCCGCACCTGTATGGAATAATCCGCCCAAACTCGCCGACAATCTTCCATCCGCAGTGGCTTTGGCAAATAAGACGTCCGCCACCTGACGCTGAATATCCGTATTGTGGCTATGCGCTAACACTACTGCCGAAGCATGGCTCACCGCGCGCTGAATCTGTAACATCATCTTGCCGGGGGTGAAGAAAAGATAGACAACCGGAGCATCGGGAGCAAACTTCGTAAAGAATGGCTGATAAGAAGCCAGGCGTTGTTCGCTGACAGCTACTACAACTCGTTTATAAATAGCTAATGAATCATATAATCGACGGTTTTCTTCTTCTGTCTGTTTCGGACGAAGGCGGAAACGAACCAGAGATGCATAACGTGTCATTTGCTTTGCTAATGCTTCCGTCTCACCCGGGTCGCCTACTTCGAGCAAAGCTATCTTCTGGTCTTTGTCCGTATGTAGCGGCAGTACATGATCTTTATTATTCAGAACGGTAATTGCCGCCAGGTTCAGCCGGCGCACCAAGTCGCGCGCCTGCGGGCTGTTCACCCGCTGCTCCAGGCCGGACAATTGCACGTACTTCTTTTTGCTAAGTCCCAGCGCATATTTGTAGGTCAGTACCTTGCGGCATTTACTTTCTATATCTTCCCGGCTCAGTTCGCCTTTTTCAACAGCTGCAAGCACAGCCGGCACTTCCGCCTTCAGATTACGTGGAGCCAGTACCATGTCATTACCTGCCTGCAATGCCTGCAAGCTGACATTCCCATTGCCCGATACGCCCCTCATGGCAAGCGCATCAGTAAAAATCAATCCTTTAAAAGCCAGTTCATCCGTCAATAAGTCGTATACGACATTGCGAGACAAAGAAGACGGGAGCCCGCCGATCGGCTCAATGACCGGGACTTGCAGATGTCCCACCATCATACCACCTACTCCGGCACGAATCGCTTCCTTAAAAGGATAGAGTTCGACACTGTCCAAACGTTCGCGCGTGAAGGGAAGTACGGGTAGAGCTTTATGCGAATCAACATCAGTATCTCCATGTCCGGGGAAGTGTTTGCACACAGACAATACTCCTCCTCCTTCCAGACCGGAAGCATAAGCGATTACCTTATCGGCAACTTGTATCGGATCTTCTCCGAAAGAACGGGTGTTGATTACCGGGTTCTTCGGGTTGATATTCACATCCGCCACCGGAGCAAAATTCACCTGCACACCTATCTGACGGCATTGTCGGGCTACTTCACGCCCGTATTCATAAATCAGGCGATTGTCACGAATGCATCCCAACACCATATTCCGTGGAAACACAGGTGTGCCGCGCAAACGCATCGCCACCCCCCATTCCCCGTCGAAAGTGATCATCACAGGAACTTTCGCCTGCCGTTGTGCCCGGTTGGTTAACTCAACCTGATTCTGCATCTTCCCACCGGAAAAGAGAAGCCCGCCGACTTTATAAGTATCAATAGCCTCACGCAATAACTCCAAATTTCGCTTGGTGTTTACCGGAGCAATGGTATAGATAAACAACTGGCCGACCTTTTCTTTAAAGGATAACTTATCCATCACCGAATCGACCCAATGCCGGCAATTCTTATCCTGCTGTGCTTTATATAAGAGCAAAGGTTCAACAGAAGCAGCATTCTGGGCCGGACTCGAAACGGATCCGGCTAAAATAAAAAATAAAACAACTAAGATAAAGGGAAATATTCTCATTTACGTTTCAAAGTCAAGTTGAGACGACCTACCCGAACTCCACTTTTTCCTGTGTGCATAACGGGTACCTCTTTTCCATCCACATTCTGATAATTCTCCGGTCCTTTCATAAAAGTGTGCGAGTGTCCGCCCAAAATTACATCGATATTCCGTGTTTTTGCAACCAACTCCCTATCCATTTGAATGCCTAGGTGAGACAGGCATACAACGAGGTCGCATCCCTTCTCTTTCAACAAGGCAGCTACCTTGTTCGACACTTCAATAGGATCTTCATAAACAACTCCGACGCATTTATTTGCCTGAATCAAACCTTCCGGTTTCGCTCCGAGTCCAAAGACACCGATTTTCAGCCCAAACCGTTTCAGAATAACGTATGGCTTTACCAAATCTTTCAGCACCGTAGCGTCCAGATTGTAATTGGAACAAACCACCGGGAATTTAGCCATTTTGAAGAGTAAAGCCATATTGTCCAGATCAAAATCGAATTCATGATTACCGATAGTCATGGCATCATATCCCATTTCGTTCATTAACTTGACTTCCACTTCGCCACGGAACATATTATAATAAGGCGTACCTTGTGAAATATCCCCGCAGTCGAACAGCAACACATTTTTATGTTCCTTGCGGAACTGGTCGAGGAAAGTGGCACGACGGACAAAACCGCCCTCGTCATAGTTACGGTCGCCTTTTTGATTTATAGGTTCGATGCGACTATGCACATCGCTTGTCTGCAAAATTATAATTTCTTTGGTATCCTGTGCATAAGTTGAAAAGCCGAAACACACTACAAGGCATACCCATAATGATAGCTGAAATCTCTTCATATCCTATATTTTTAGATTCTCCTTTTTACTTATTTTACGGTTATACGTCCGTCCAACTTCGACGTAATGATTTTGCCTTCCGCCGTTTGCTTCCGTACATAGTCCAAAAACAATCCGCGTAAAGTAGCATCTTCCGGGCATTCCCTTTTTTCAGCTTGCAGGAAAGCATCCATGCGTCCGTTTCCGTCTGCCAGATAGTCGATAGTAGCCACGGTATAAAGCTGGTCATCCACTACCGGTTTTCCACCGATCGTAGCATTCAGCAATTCTCCTTTTTTATTGATTTCCAAACGGATACCGCTTACACCTTCTCCATGTAAAGAAGCAATTGCTTTAAACAGACGTTTCATGTCCGTACCTTTCATCGTCAAGACGCACAATGAATTTTCAAAAGGAAGAATTTCAAAAACAGCACCTACCGTGATGTCTCCCTTAGGCAGGATATTACGTAATCCGCCCATATTGACCAGTCCCATATCCGCCGGTTTGCCCAACACTTGCGCGGCAGCTTCTTGCAGCACGCTTGCCACCAAATTAGAGAGCAAGCTTTCAGGGGTCCCCTTATCCATTTTCATTTCACTGGTACCGATGACTTCGTACATCATCGCGTCTACTTTATCCTTGTAGGGTTTTAATACGGTGGTCGCTTTTTTGTCAGGATTAGCATCCCAAGTAGAGTCAATCGTAATCATGTTGCCCTCCACCTTGGATATTTCATAGCGGGCGGTAGTTTCTTGTGCTGAACGACAGGAAGTAAACAGGAAGCATCCCGTCAAGCCTGCCACAGTCAGTAACTTTACATAAGTTCGTTTCATGCTCGTTGTTTTTTAGATATGCGACAAATATACAAAAAACATTTGGCTATCTGCCAAATAATTTGTTACTTTGCACCGCTTTCGCGCAATCGCTGTCAAGAGACGAGATACTTGGTATGTTGCGTTGTAACGATGAAACAATTTAATAATAACAACAATGGATTTAATTAAAATTGCAGAAGAAGCATTCGCTACCGGAAAACAGCACCCGAGCTTCAAAGCAGGAGACACTGTAACAGTAGCATATCGTATTATCGAGGGTAACAAAGAACGTGTACAGTTGTACCGTGGTGTTGTTATCAAAATCGCCGGTCACGGAGACAAGAAACGTTTTACTGTACGTAAAATGTCAGGAACTATAGGCGTAGAAAGAATTTTCCCAATCGAATCACCGGCTATCGATAGCATCGAAGTGAACAAGGTAGGTAAAGTTCGTCGCGCTAAATTGTACTACCTGCGCGCTCTTACTGGTAAGAAAGCTAGAATCAAAGAAAAAAGAGTTAACAACTAAGCTGAACTCTGAGATTCGAAATAAAAAAGAGGAAGTTCCGGTAACGGGATTTCCTCTTTTTTATTTCAAGTCTTTCTCTTCCATACTTTTGTCATAACGAGCGTTTGAACATAGTGACACCATCCTACTGGTATAGTGTTACCATACCTACCGGATACTGACAGTATGTGATCAGGATAGTGTCATCATCGCAAAAGTCTATATTGTTCGATTGGCAACAATAGAGAAAGCGGAATTCAATGTCCCATTTTTAAGATTTACATTATTAATAAACAGAGAAAAATCTGTGTTTCAGACAAATTATTGCATAAAATCACCTATAAATATGCAATATACAACTGTTTTTCTGCATAAAACCAAAGCAATATGCAAGTTTTCAAAGGATTAAAAAGTGGTTTTGGTTTTAAAGGAACGAGGCGTTGGTTTTAAAGGAACGGAAGCTTCCTTTAAAACCAAGTTCATCTTACTTGCTATACATTGCAATTTTATCTATGTCCAAGG
>ENA-OPBS01003330-OPBS01003330.1-human-gut-metagenome-genome-assembly--contig:-NODE-3330-length-10245-cov-2.245633_pt1 | contig 10245 bp, 9 predicted proteins | sample MGYA00241074_ERZ501463 | MGnify/ENA primary metagenome ERZ501463 (study PRJEB25962, sample SAMEA2042578) | human gut metagenome | biome: human gut; feature: human-associated habitat; material: faeces...
CTGCCGAGGCGGTTAGGCCGGCAAGTGCTGAGCCTGCAGTAACGCAGGCGGAATAGGCTCCAGTTGCAAAAGATACGTTAGCGATGTAGTCGCGCTTAACGATGGCGGGTGCCAGCACGTTGCCTACGGCAATGGATGCGCCAATCACCAGAGTGCCTAGCCATACCATGCTTTCGCTTGAGAGCGAGCGCACTATACATCCACCGGCAAGGGCGATAAGTGCCCAAAGCAGCACCTTGTTGCTGTCGAGTTTTGCGGTCAGTGCACCGACAATCATGCTGAACAGCGCAAAGGCAAGAAGGGGCAGGGAGCCAAGCAGCCCCTGTAGCGATTCGCCCCAGCCGAATGTGGTTCCGATGCTGGAGAGCAAGGGACCCACTGCAACGATGGCGGGACGCAGATTCAACGCAACCAAGAAAATTACGCAGCTTGCTAACAAAGGTGCGGCTTTGCGCTGTTCCGGCGTTTGGGCTTTTGGTTGGTCCATGCTTCGCTTGCAGCCTTCCTGGTTTTGCTTCTATGTCTTGCTTGTCTATTATGCGCTGCCATTTTGCTTTTCAGGCTAAATGCCGGAATCGGCTCTGGTTGTTGTCCCTCTTTGCATCGCTTCTTTTTTTGCAATTGCCCCGAAGTGTTGCCCTCGGCGTCCATTTCGCTGTCTCCCTCGCAATTTTTACACGCCCTATAACGACGGGGCCTGCCCCTGTCGCACGTATTCCCGTTGTTATGGAGGCAAAAATGAAGTACCCAACTGAGGGCATCTCTCCTCGCCAAGCTGCAGCTTCCGCTTGTCGCGCAGAAGAATGGTTTGTGCTTGCTGCTCAACAGTTGAACAGCTTTTGTAGAGACGGGGAGGTGAGAGAACCTGAAATGTCAAAAGCAGAATGGAAGATTTCCCAGGTTGAAAAGCTTATTGGACTATCGAGACGCGATATCCAAAGAGCGTGCTACAAAGGGCGCGGTGGCGTTGCCATCTTGCAGCCAAAGGATAGCTCGTGGGGAAGGCGTAACTACAGCCTTGAAGATGTTGCGACTTTGTTTGTGGTGAAGTGTCATAAAGAGCGTGGCCTGAGTCTGGCCGAAATCAAGAGGGTGTTCGAACGCTCCGAAGCGAGCGAAGGCGGTTGCGCGATGCTCGAAGACCAGGTATCTCTCATGCTCGATCGGCGCGATGAGCTGGAGCGGCAAATTGCCTGCGGAAGGTTACTGGTGGCTGCGATGAAAGGCAGGACGCCGCTGCGCAAGTTGGTTCGCTCGTATGTGATGAAAGCCGTTGTTGATGCTGCAAGTGTTCAGGGGCAATCTGGCGCCAACGTGTATTTTGCTCTGCTGCAGCGATGCGTACTGATAAGCACAGGCGAAGTTGACGAGCTTGAAAAGAGCATTAGGAAATGGCTAGACAAAGGAGAAAGGCCCGATGCGGAATGTGTGCAGGGCTTTCTTCGCGAAGGATTCGAACGCACTGCCCGGCTTGTTGGAGAGTCAACGCAGGCTGGAGTGGCGAGGGCGCTCGGCGAAGTGCTCGATTCGCCCAGTATGGAACCAACCCTTGAACTGTGGCTTGGTCCGGGATCCTACGAATTTATAGACGAAGCGTTAAACGTGGCACTAGCAGCGAAAGCTTAGCTCGGGCCGCGAGAAAAGGCCGCAGGCGGAATGTGCCTGCGGCAACGAAAAGAAGGAGAAAGAAGATGAAGAAAATAAAGTGGTTGGCGATTATTGTTGCAGCGTGTGCTTTGGCATTATGCCTGGTAGGGTGCAGCGGATCTAGTCAAGACGCCCAACAGCAAGAAGCCAAGGACAACGGTTTGTCGGCAGCAAAAACAACGGACGGAATCATTGAGGACATTCAAAACGATTTTAAGACAACTAAGGAAGGCATCCTGAGTGAAGAGTCGAAGGCTAAAGAGGCTGCGGGCGACTCATTTGATAGCTATGTTGCTGGAAAGGCAGCGATAACTGATTGGTACGCTTCAACGCAGGATGCTTCAGGAAAGTTGTTCGAACGGACTAATCAGAACGCTGTGAGCTACTACAAGCTCGTTGCCGCACAGGGAAAGAGCAAAGACTACAGCGAGCTTAAAAATGAAATGACAAAGTTCTATCGAGCTGTTTACGAAGACGAGATGACGGACTTCTATCGTGGTATTTATCAGGACGCAATGTCCGACATGTATGACACTTACTATGCTGGTGTGCTGCAGTCTTCATCGGGAAAGGTCGCTTATAAGACGCTCTCTGATGAATGCACAGAGTTCTATCGCGCCTATTCTGATGCGCAGTCTGACCTGTACCGAAGCTACTCCGATGCTCAATCTGATTTGTATCGCGACTATTCTGATGTGCTGTCTGCGTTCTACAACAAGGAATATGATGTAGATAAGACGCTGGGCAACAAATAGCTACAGCAAAAAAGCATTGCTATCAGGGTCTATCGTCTCCTTAATGGGAGGCGGTAGGCTTGTATTCTGTGCCGAAAGGATCATGCCTGACTAAGAGGGGGATTGAGATGAGTGAGAAAAATGGTGCCGAAGGCGAATGTGAAGATGATGAATTGCGAAAAGAGGCCGAAGGGGCAGTAGGTGCAATCGAACTCCCTGATGTCGGGAGCGCTACAAATGAAGAACTGGAAGAATTCGTTACCAAGGTTTTAAGGTGCGTTGCATCGCTGAAATCGGTAAAAATTGACAGAGCTCATTTTCTTCGTTCTGAGCTAAAACGTCGTTGTCCTGAGATTAATGCGGAGCTTGCGATTGAGAAGACCCCTATCGAGGCAGGGATTTCCCCTCAGGAACTAGACAGAATTGCGGTAGAGGTTATCGATTTTGAGACGAAGAAATGCTCTGCATTGTCTTTCCTTGCAGGCTTGCCTGGTGGTGTTGCCATTGCGGGTTCTATAACCGCTGATGCCGCTCAGTATTTTGCGCATGTTATGAGGATAGAGCAAAAACTTGCATATCTCTATGGGTGGCAGTCTTTCCTGGATAAAGAAAACGAGGTTGACGATGAAACCGTGGGGTTGCTGATTGCTTTTCTAGGCGTAGTTCTTAATGTGACGGGCGTTGCTGGAACGATAACGAAAATTACTGCAGGTGTTGCGGTGGATGGTGTTGCAGCGGCAATCAAAAAACAGACATTAACCAAGCTTCCTTGGTGGAAGCCTGCTAAACAGGTTATTAAAGTGCTCACGCAAAAGACCATGACCAAAGAAGTTTTTGCTAATGCAGTGGCAAAGAAGGCGGTTCCTGTGGCTGGGGCATTTATTTCAGGCGGTCTCACGTACGCTTCATTCAAGCCAGGCGCCGAGCGCCTGCGCAAGCACCTCAGGTCCCTCCCTGTTTCGGGAATTGACAAGTCTGAGGTCGACGGGGCAACAAAAAATGTTGTTGATGAGGCGGTCGAAAACGCTTCGAAGGCGGTTTGTTCGGCAGGGGCTGCGGCAGTTTCTGCGGGCGAGCAGGCTGGTAAAGCTTTGGCTGACGGCGTGGCAGCTGTTGGCGGCGTTGTTGGAAAGGGCGCCCAAGCGGCTGGGGGTGTCCTCGAAGAAGGCGCCAAGGTTGCAGGCGGAGCGCTTGAAGGTGGTTTGCGCGTGGCTGGTAAAGGACTCGGTGATGCCGCAAAGGGAATCGGTGGCTTCTTCGGTTCTATCGGAAAGAAATAACCATGCCAGGTTTTGATCCGTTCGCATTTGTCGGCGACGTCGCTAAGGGCGTTGGTGATGTTGCCAAAGGCGTTGGCGATGTTGCGAACAATGCTGCAAAGATTGCCGCTGGAGCCGTTGACGGCGCCATAAAGGCGATGGCCCCCGATGGCAATGAGGGAGAGCAAAAAACCTTTGAAGATCACCATGAAGAGCCTCGCCCCATTCCCGAGCCGCAGTACCGAGATTGCGAAATCGACGCATTCTACGTTGAAAAGCGCTACGTCGCTGTAAGGCAAATAACGGTTGGCGCCAACGGGGAACCCCTGGAGGGCTACCGGCATTACCTTCGCTTGTCGCGTCATGGCGTCGAACGTGTCCAAACAGCGGACCTGTTCGCTAAGCCCATGGAACGTATTCGTGTGCGCAACTGCACTCTATTCAAGAACGGTGAAGCCGCGGGTGAAGATGCTTTGAAGAAAGGCGCGTTTTTCGGTTCTGTTGCAACGCTGTTTTCGTTCCATCCTTTGGCAATTGGCTTTCTGGCGGCAATGACGGCGCGGGGCAACAAAGATCTTTGGGCGTTGGATATCCTCGACTACGACGAAAAGGAATGGCTTTTCATGGTGGAGTCAAGAGAAGAGGGCGAAGACCTTCTGAAGTTTTTGGATCGCTACTATATGGCCTAGCTGCCTATTTGCGGCTTCGACTTTTGGCGGCAGTAAGATGCCTGAATTGCAAGAGGGCTGCTATAAACTAAAAAGCGAGCATGTTGGTGCTCGCTTTTTTCATGCATGCAAGGGGGCTTGGTATGGGGAGTTTTAGGGAAATTGATCCAACGCAGTTTGCGCGCTATTTTCTGGATGTTCCGTATGCCGACGAGGATCCTCGCCAGGTGATGGATATCTGGCTTCCGAATGAAGGGGAGGGGCCGTTTCCGCTTATCGTGTTCGTGCACGGCGGCGGATGGGTTTCGGGCAACAAGCGCGAAAACACCATGCCGGGAGTATACAAATTCCCTTCGCAGGGATATGCCGTTGCCTGCGTCGAATATCGCCTGGTGCCCGATGTTCACTGGCCTGAACCGCTTGAGGATGTTCGTGCGGCAATTCGCTATTTGCGCGCGCATGCGGCCGAATACAATTTGGATGCTGAAAACATCGCCATCATGGGCAATTCCGCAGGTGGGCACCTTGCCTGCATGGTAGCGGCGCTTGCCGGTCGCCCTGTGATGAACGGGCACCGTTACGGCAATCTCGATCAATCCGATGCCGTGCAGTGCTTGGTAGCGGTATATCCGCCTACTGATATGTACCAGATGGATCTGTGCGACCGTACTACCGCTGAAGACCAGGCTGCCGCAACTGATGGCAACACTGTGCGTGGCGATACGGGTGAGAAGGGCATGGGTAAGATGCACAACCAGCTTATGGGCGTAAGCTGCATGGACAACCCGGAAATTGCAGCAACTGCCAGCCCTATTAAGTTCGTGAATGAGGATTTCCCGCCAGCGTATTTCCTCCAAGGGGTGCAGGATCGCATCATCCCCTATACGCAATCGGTTTCTATGGTGCGCATGATCAACGAAAAATGCGGAGAAGGGCATGCTGAACTCAAGCTCTTCCCGAATGCCGATCATGGTGCTGCGGAAATGAAAACGGATGAAGAGGTCGGCCTTATTCTCGATTTCATAGATCGCCATATTTGGGAGGGGGAGCATCTGCGTACGCCCCTCCCGAAGGAGATAGCGCTGCTGTAGAGAGATGCTTCTGCTTCGGTCGTTTGCGAGATGGCGGTTGGGGCAATACCCGCTTTTGCCGAAACTGGTTTTGCGTGGTGCAGCATGAGAAGCCGGCATTGTCATCAGGCTCCTACACAAGCACTCCGACCCTTTGAGTGCCAAAAAACTTGGCAACAAGGCGGTAACGAAACGGTACAACCTTTGTAATTTCGTGTGAAAAACTACCTGAAATTTACCCATAGGATTCTCGAAACACCAGGTCAAAGGCTCATATATCGATCGAAAGAGCTTTCTGAATATCTAAGTGCCATACACTCAAGTTTTCTTCACGGATGGTTGCATTCTTAGGTCAACTTGCTAGTATATATACCCGTTAGCACTCCTAAATGCTGAGTGCTAAACCATGGTAACAACCGCGCTTGCAACTAAGCGCGAATTAAATGGCGAAAGGAAGCACGCTATGAATCTTAAGCCGCTCGGTGATCGCATCATCGTCAAGCAGGACGAGGCTCAGGAAACCACCGCAGGTGGCCTGTACATCGCTGCAGAGTCCAAGGAAAAGCCCCAGTCTGGTGTTGTTCTGGCTGTAGGCGAAGGCAAGGTCAACAACGAAGGCGAGCACCTTCCCATGCCTGTTAAGGCTGGTGACCATGTTCTGTACGGCAAGTACGGCGGAACCGAAGTTGACGTTGAAGGCGAAAAGGTTCTGATCCTTCGCGCAGACGACATTTACGCTGTTTACGCAGAGTAAGTAGGTTCTGGTTTGCCGCATAACTCGGAGCGGCAAGCGCAAGCGCTTTTTTGCGCTTCATTCGGTACTACTTCATTTGAAAGGAATTTCAATATGGCTAAGGAAATTAAGTTTGAGGCCGATGCCCGCGCAGGCATGGCCCAGGGTGTAAAGAAGCTCGCAGACGCCGTAAAGGTAACCCTTGGACCTAAGGGTCGCTACGTTGCCCTCGAGCGCTCTTTCGGCGCACCGCTGGTAACCAACGACGGCGTTACCGTTGCTCGCGAAGTTGAGCTCGAAGATCCCGTGGAAAACATGGGCGCTCAACTGGTAAAGGAAGCCGCTGTTAAGACCAACGACGTTGCTGGTGACGGCACTACTACCGCAACCCTCCTTGCCGACGTTATCGTAAGCGAGGGCCTGCGCAACGTAACTGCTGGTGCTGACGCTCTTGGCATTCGCCGCGGCATCGATAAGGCAACTGAAGCTGTTGTTGCTGCTATTAAGAACGATGCAACCGAAATCTCCACCAAGGAGCAGATCGCCAACGTCGGCCGCATCTCCGCCGGCGACGCCGCCATCGGCGACAAGATCGCCGAGGCCATGGACGCCGTGGGCAACGACGGCGCCATCTCCGTGGAGGAGTCCCAGACCATCTTCGGCATCGACATGGACATCGTCGAGGGCATGCAGTACGAGCGCGGCTACATCTCCCCCTATATGGCCACCGATATGGAGAAGATGGAAGCGGTGCTGAAGGACCCCTTCATCCTGCTGACCGACATGAAGATCAACTCCATCCAGGACATGGTTCCGCTGCTGGAGGAAGTCATGCGCGCCCAGCGCCCGCTGTTCATCGTGGCTGAGGACGTCGAGGGCGAGGCCCTGTCCACCATCCTGCTGAACCGTCTGCGCGGCACCCTGAACGTCGTGGCCATCAAGGCTCCCGGCTTCGGCGACCGCCGCAAGGAGATGCTGCAGGATATCGCTATCCTGACCGGCGGCACTGTTGTGTCCGCTGATTTGGGCTATGAGCTGAAGGACGCTACCGTCCAGATGCTGGGCCATGCCCGTCAGGTCAAGGTCACCAAGGAGAACACCACCATCGTGGGCGGCGCAGGCGATAAGGATGCCATTGCAGCCCGCATTGCACAGATCCGCAACCAGATCGAGGCTTCCACCAGCGATTTCGACCGTGAGAAGCTGCAGGAACGCCTGGCAAAGCTGGCCGGCGGCGTTGCAGTCATCAAGGTCGGTGCTGCTACCGAGGTCGAGATGAAGGACAAGAAGCTGCGCATCGAGGATGCTCTGAACGCAACCAAGGCTGCCGTTCAGGAAGGCGTTGTCGCTGGCGGCGGCACCGCTCCCATCAACGCCATCCCCGCTGTGCGCGCCCTGTGCGACACGCTGGAAGGCGACGAGCGCACCGGTGCCAAGATCGTGCTGAAGGCTCTGGAAGCTCCTCTGCGCCAGATCGCCAAGAACGCCGGCCTCGAGGGCAGCGTCATCATCGACAAGATCATCTCTGCCAACAAGCCCAACTACGGCTTCGACGCTCAGAACGAGGTCTTTGTTGAGGATATGATCGCCGCAGGTATCGTTGACCCCACCAAGGTCACCCGTTCCGCTCTGGAGAACGCAGCATCCGTCGCTGAGATGGTTCTGACCACCGAGAGCCTCGTGGCCGACCTGCCCGAACCTCCGGCTGCTCCTGCTGCCGCTGGCGGTGACATGGGCGGTATGGGCGGCATGTACTAAGCCGCAGCCTTTCCCAAAACGCGCATACTGTTTCAGTATCTGAGGCAGAGCTTCTTCGGAGGCTCTGCCTCTTTTGTGTACCGTCCCTCTTTTCTGCCCATACTACCGGGCAGGGAAGGGGGGCTTTTTATGTCGGGTCGGAGAGTGCTTGCGCTGTACGGGGCGCTGCTGCTGGGGTTTGCGGCGGTGGTCTGCAGGTTATACTGGCTCTGCTCGAACACGGAGTACGCCGTGCGGGCGGCGGCGCAGAGCGAAGCGGTCCTCCGCCTGCCTGCGGCGCGGGGAAACTTTTACGACTGCGGCGGTCTGCCGCTGACGGGCATCTCTCAGCGCTGGCTGGCCCTCTGCTTCCCGGGTGAGGGCAGCTACGCGCGGCTCTACCCCTATGCGGACGCCGACGGGCAGGCCAGGCTTTACCGGGAGCGGAATACTTCCCGACCCTTTCTGCTGGACGTGGTGCAGGATGTAAGTGGACTGGGCGTGCGGTGCTATGCCGTTCCCCGGCGGTACGCCGCTGCCCCGCTGGCAGAACAGCTCATCGGCTACCTGGACAGCGAGGGCCACGGCGCAGCGGGCCTTGAGGCTGCGCTGGACGATGTTCTTTACACCGGCGAGCGGGATACACTGCACTGTGCGGTCACAGCGCAGGGACGGCTGCAGCGGGGCAGTGAGCCGATTTTAGAAAAAGCAGACTCTGCCCCGCAGGGTGTGCGGCTGACCCTCTCCCGCAGCATCCAGAGGGCCGCAGAAGGGGTGGCGGCGGAGAGCATGGCCACCGGGTGCATCCTTATTGTAGATGTAAGCAGCGGCAAGGTGCGGGCCTGTGTCAGCCTGCCGGGTTTTGATGCGGCCAATGTGGGCGAGAGCCTGACGGCTCCGGACAGCCCGCTTCTGAACCGTGCTTTTTCGGCCTATGCGGTGGGCTCGGTGTTCAAACCGGTGCTGGCCGCAGCGGCGCTGGAAGCAGGAGAAGGGGACTTCATCCGGGAGTGTCCCGGCTACGACGCCCTGAACGGTCAGGTCTACCGCTGTGCCGGAAGCGTACCTCACGGCCTCGTGGGGCTGGACGGCGCTCTGGAAAAGAGCTGCAACGGCTACTTTATCGAGCTGGGGCGGGAATTGGGGCCGGAGCGTGTCCGGAAGATGGCGGCAGCGCTGGGCTTCGGGAAGGGACAGGACATTGCAGACGGCCTCCGGTCAGCTTCTGGCGTTCTGCCCGAAGCAGAGACACTCGAAAACGAGGGGCAGTTTGCCAACTTCTGCTTCGGACAGGGGGAGCTTCTGGCGACGCCCTTACAGGTGGCCGGGATGATGAACACCATTGCGGCGGGAGGCGTCTACCACACCCCGCTTTTCGTGGAGTGTACCGTGGACGAGACGACGGGCGAAGAGCTCACGCCGCTGGCACATAGCTCGTCCCGACGGGTGTTCGCGGAGCAGACGGCGGAAAAGCTGCAAAAGCTGCTGGCGGGCGTCGTGGCAGAAGGAACGGGCCAGCAGGCCGCCCCCTCCGAGGGGACTGCCGCCGGAAAGACCGGCACCGCCCAGACCGGCCAGTTCCGGGATGGCGAAGAGCTGAAAAACTACTGGTTCGCCGGTTTTTACCCGGCAGAAAAGCCCCGCTGGACCATCGTGGTGATGCAGGACGCCCAGACAGAGCCGGAAGTGTCCAGCGCAGCCATCTTTGCCCGCCTGTGCGACGCACTGAGCGCCGGGGCGTGAATGGTTTTGCTTTTTTGCTTGCTTTTTCGGCTGAGGTATGTTACTATATACTTGTATTTGTATGTTTGTTATCCAAATTTAACAATAAAAGGAGCGTTTTCATCCATGGCAGTCATTGAAATCGTCGGCGGCGTCATTCTGCTCGTCGTCTCGGTGGTCATCTTTGCCCTCACCCTGATGCAGCACACCCATGGTCAGGGTCTGGCTGGTGTCATCAACGGCAGCGCTTACGGCGCAAACAACGCCCGTCTGACCCCTGCGGACCAGATGCTGGCAAAGGTGACCCGCATCGCCGGTATCATCTTCTTTGTGGTGGCCATCCTGGCCTGCGTGTTCGCAAGCCGTCTGGCCTGAGTATGCGCCCGCAGCCCCGTGATGAAAGCGGGGCTGTTTTTGTGTCTATATGTTGTTATAAAAGAGATAAGAGGGAAGAAGCCGCGCCCCGGTGGAGGGCGGGCTATGGTAGTTAAGGAGAAAGAAAATTTATGTCAATGCGCGATAAAATCGAACATGCCATCCAGAACCAGCCCTGCACCGTCAAAGAGCTGAAGCAGAAGTTCGGCGGCGAGCGCGGCGCAGACCGCAAGGTGATGGAAGCTCTGGACGAACTGGTGCGAGAGGCTGTCGTCTGCCAGCGTCAGGGCGTGTTCTTTA
>ENA-OPBS01003334-OPBS01003334.1-human-gut-metagenome-genome-assembly--contig:-NODE-3334-length-10227-cov-2.497542_pt1 | contig 10227 bp, 8 predicted proteins | sample MGYA00241074_ERZ501463 | MGnify/ENA primary metagenome ERZ501463 (study PRJEB25962, sample SAMEA2042578) | human gut metagenome | biome: human gut; feature: human-associated habitat; material: faeces...
TGTTTCACCGCGCCATTTCATGACTAAACGATTTGTATCTGTTACATCTGCAACTTTGATAGCTTCTAAGTTTTCTTTATATGCTTCTTCTTTGAATTTTTCAAAATCCTTAGCCTCGATACATACAGCCATACGCTCTTGTGATTCACTAATAGCTAATTCTGTACCATCTAAGCCTTGATATTTAACTGGAACCGCATCTAAGTTGATATTCAAACCATCTGCAAGTTCACCTACGGCAACACTAACTCCACCTGCTCCAAAGTCATTCGCCTTTTTAATTAATTTTGTACAAGTAGGATTTCTAAATAAACGCTGTAATTTACGTTCAATCAAGGCATTTCCCTTTTGAACTTCACTAGAACATTTTTCCAAACTTGTTTCATTATGTTCTTTACTAGAACCTGTAGCTCCACCGATTCCATCACGACCAGTAGCTCCACCAATCATAACGATAATATCGCCAGCTTCTGGTTTTTCACGTTTAACATGTGATTTAGGAGCCGCACCCACAACTGCACCAACTTCCATACGTTTCGCAACATAGCCATCATCATAAATTTCATCTACAAATGTAGTTGCCAAACCAATTTGGTTACCATAACTTGAAAAACCATGAGCGGCTTCTTGACAAATTTTTCTTTGTGGTAATTTACCTGGCGTTGTTTCTGCCAATGTTTTTCTTGGATCACCTGCTCCAGTAATACGCATTGATTGGTAAACATAAGCACGTCCTGAAAGTGGGTCGCGAATAGCTCCACCTAAACATGTAGCAGCTCCCCCAAATGGTTCGATTTCTGTAGGATGGTTATGTGTTTCATTTTTAAACATTAATAACCATTGTTCATCTCCTTGATTTGTATGAACAGTGATTTCAATAGAACATGCATTAATTTCTTCAGAAACTTCCATATCATCAAGATATCCTTTTTTACGAAGTTCTTTCATTGAAATAGTTGCAAGATCCATTAAAGTAAGAGGTCTTGTTGTATTTACCCCATAAACTGCATGTCTACTTGTTTTATAGCTTTCAATATCTTTTTCTAAGATTTCTTTAAAAGCACCATTTTGAATATCAATATCTGTAATAACTGTCGCAAATGTTGTATGACGACAGTGATCTGACCAATATGTATCTAATACTTTAATTTCTGTTTCAGTAGGATCTCTATGTTCTTCATTTTTAAAGTAATCTTGTGTTACTTTTAAATCATCAAGATTCATAGCCATTCCATTATCTTTTAAGAATTGATTCAATCCTGCTTCATCTAAATCATTAAATCCAGTTAAAGTTGGTACAGATTTAATATCAGGTGTTTCATCATTTAAATGTTCTGGTTTTTCTAAAGAAGCAATTCTTTGATCAACAGGGTTAATTAAATAATGTTTGATTTGATTTAAAACATCTTCATTTTTATCAATGTCTACTACAATAAGTTTGGCACATCTTACTTTTGTTGAAGATGTTCCTGTTAGAATTTGGAAACATTGTTCGCATGAATCAGCACGTTGATCATATTGACCTGGTAAAAATTCAATTGCGAAAACAGATTCTTTTTCACTCATTGGAAATGTTTCATCATAAACATGATCCACCATTGGTTCAGCAAGAATTGTATTAATTCCTTGTTGTAAGATTTCTTCACTAATTCCTTGTACATCATAACGATGAACAATACGAAGTGAATGAATCGTTAAACCTAATTGTTCAACGAGGTTGGTTTGAATTTCATGCGCTTCTGTTGCGTATTCTTTTCTTTTTTCTACATAAATTCTTCTTACATTTGTCATAGAGTTCTCTCCTATCTAAGTCCAATATCATGACGATAGTACATACCATCGAATGTAATAATTGTAGCAGTTTCATAGACTTTCGCAAGTGCTTCTTGTAAATTTGCTCCTCTTGCACACACATTTAAAACACGTCCACCATTTGTGACAAGTTTACCATCTTTTAAAGCTGTTCCCGCATGGAAAACAACAATATCATCACTTACTTTGTCAATATTTTTAATTTCAATTCCTTTTTCATATTTACCTGGATATCCACCACTCGCTAGAACAAGACAAGCCACGTGGTCATCTGACCATTTGACATCTACTTGATCTAAAGTATAAGTCGCACAAGCATCCATAATTTCATAAAGATCACTTTCTAAACGAAGAAGGATTGATTGTGTTTCAGGATCACCAAAACGGACATTAAATTCAAGTACTTTCGCTTGATTATTTTCAATCATTAAACCAATGAAAACAACTCCACGATAGTCCATTTGATCTTCTTTAAGTCCTTGCATAAATGGATTAAGAATATCTTTTTTTAAGACTTCATCCATACCTTCTGGTAAAAATGGATTTGGAGAAACAGTTCCCATACCACCTGTATTAGGTCCTTTATTTCCATCAAAGATTTGTTTATGATCTTTTGCTGAAACCATTGGTACAATTGTTTTACCATCAGTAAAACAAAGTAAAGAACATTCAAATCCTGTTAAGAATTCTTCTAATACAACTTTACTTCCGGCACCATCTAAAGCACCATCAACCATCATGTCTTTTAAAGTAGATATGGCATCTTCTTTATTTTCAACAATGACAACACCTTTTCCAGCAGCTAAACCATCTGCTTTGATAACTAATGGAAAATCAAAATGATCAACTTCTTTACAAGCTTTTTCAAAGTCTGTGACTTCGACATATTTTGCTGTAGGAATATGATGTCTGACCATAAAATCTTTAGAGTAAGCTTTGCTTCCTTCTAAAGTTGCCGCCTTTTTTTGAGGACCAAAAGCTTTATAACCCGCTTTTTCAATATCATCAGCAAGCCCTTTACATAAAGGAACTTCTGGACCGATGACAGTTAAATCAATTTGATTTTTTTTAATAAAATCAACAATAAATTCATTATCTTCTACTGAACCAGGTACACATGTACCTAAACTTGCAATACCAGGATTTCCTGGTATTGCATAAAGTTCAGTTACTTTTGGACTTTGTTTTAATTTATAAGCAATCGCATGTTCACGACCACCACTACCGATTACAAGAACTTTCATATAAGCCTCCTAGTGTCTAAAGTGTCTATATCCGCTAAATACCATAGGGATATTTTTTTCATTACATAAATCAATTGAATCTTGATCTCTAATTGAACCACCTGGTTGAATAATTGCTTGAACACCTGCATCTGCAGCCACTTGAACACAGTCATTGAATGGGAAGAAAGCATCTGAAGCAAGTACTGAACCATTGAAATCTTTATCTGGATTATTATGAATAGCATTTTCTAAAGCCCATACTCTTGATGTTTGTCCTCCACCAATAGCAAGTGTTACACCATTTTTAACAATACAGATCGCATTTGATTTTACATATTTAACAACTTTCATACCAAATTCCATATCTGTAAGTTGTTCTTTTGTAGGTTGTGCATTTGTCACAACTTTCATTTCATCAATCATTTTTGTATTTAATTCTTGAACTAATACTTTTCCTTCAAGATATTTAATATCATATTTAGCACCACGTGCATCTAAGTTTTTAAGTTTTAAAATACGTAAGTTTTTCTTTTTCTTTAAGATTTCTAAAGCATCATCATCAAAATCTGGTGCAGCTACGATTTCTAAGAAAATCTTATGCATTTGTTCAGCTGTTGCTTTATCGATTTTATAGTTAACAGCAACGATTCCACCAAAGATAGATTGAGGATCAGCTTCATAGGCTTTCATATAAGAATCATAACCTGTATTTCCAATAGCAACACCACAAGGAGTTGAATGTTTGATAGCTGCTGTAACGATTTGATCTCCAAATTCTCTAACAAGTGCAACAGCTCCATATAAATCGTTTACATTGTTAAATGAAATTTCTTTACCATGAAGTTGTTCATAATCTAATAAAGATTTTTGAACATAGCTATCTTCATATTTATTAGCTGCTTGTTGAGAGTTTTCACCATAACGTAAATGTTCTACTTTCTTTAATGAAAGATTTAATGTATCTGGGAATTGATCTCCAACTTGATCTGCAAAGTATCTTGAAATCATTGCATCATAAGCACCTGTCATAGAGAATGCTTTATAAGCAAGATTCATTCTGAAATCAAAATCAGTTGTATCATTTTTAATCGCATCTAAAACATTGTCATAATCTTTTGGATCTGTAACAATTAAAACATCTTTAAAGTTTTTAGCTGCTGAACGAATCATTGATGGTCCACCAATATCAATATTTTCAATCATATCTGGTAAATCTTTACCAGCTTTTAAAGCTTTTTCAAATTCATATAAGTTGACACATACTAAATCAATTGGATGAATGCCGTGTTTTTTAATTGTTTCAACATGACTAGGTAAATCACGACGATATAAAAGTCCTCCATGTACCATTGGATGAAGTGTTTTAACACGTCCATCTAACATTTCAGGAAATCCTGTCACATCATCAATTGCAATACAAGAAACCCCATTTTCTTGTAAAACTTTCATTGTACCTCCTGTTGATACAATTTCAAAACCTAATTCTACTAATCCTTTAGCAAAATCAACAACCCCATCTTTATTTGTAACTGAAATTAAAGCTCTTTTCATTTAAATTACCTTTGCCTTTCCATCAATAATTTTTATCTTATTATCACAATATAACCCTACAACTTCAGGTAATAATTTATGTTCAATCTCTAACACCCTTTTTTGAATATCATCCGCTGTATCTAAATCCGATATATCACAAGCAACTTGTTTAATAATCGGTCCCCCATCGACAATATTTGAAACAAAGTGCACGGTTGCCCCCGAAACCTTTGCACCACGTTGTAATACAGCTTCATGAACATGCATTCCATACATTCCTGGTCCACAAAAAGAAGGAATAAGGGAAGGATGAATGTTCATAATTTTATTTGGATATGCATCAATTAACTCATCCGTTAAAATTGCTAGATAACCCGCTAAGACAATAAAATCAATATTTCTTTCTTTTAACATCTTTACAATCAAAGCATCATCTTTTTTGACAACCGCTGTTTCAATCCCAGCATCTTTAGCTCTTTGTAAGCCATAAGCCTTTTGACGATTAGAAAGAACAAGAGCGATTTCGCCATTGATCTTTCCTTCGTTTTTGGCATCAATAATAGATTGTAAATCTGTTCCTCCACCAGAAACAAAGACCGCAAATTTTAGCATAGATCCACGCCCTTATCTCCTTCAACGATATTTCCAACAACATAGCATTTGTCTCCTGCATCTTCAATAGCTTTCATTGTTGCATCAACATCTTTTGGATTAACTGCAATTACCATACCAAGACCCATATTGAATGTGTTATACATCATATGTTCTTCAATATTTCCATTTTTTTGAATTAAATCAAATAAAGCTGGTACTGGATAACTATCTTTTTTAATAACTGCTCTTACATTTTCAGGAAGCATTCTTGGAACATTTTCAAAGAAACCTCCACCTGTAATATGAGAGCATCCTTTAATTCTAACACCCGCATTTTTTACATTTTTTAAAGCTTTTACATAAATACGTGTTGGTTCAATTAAAGCTTCTCCTAAAGTTTTTCCTAATTCATCATAGTATGCATCTAATGATTCTTTTGTCATTTCAAACACTTTTCTAACAAGTGAAAAACCATTTGAATGAACACCACTTGAAGCAATACCAATAAGTGTATCTCCTGTCTTAATTGTTGAACCATCAATAATATCTTTTTTATCAACAACACCTACAGCAAAACCAGCTAAATCATAATCATCTTCAGGCATTAAACCTGGATGTTCAGCAGTTTCACCACCAACTAAAGCACATTCAGATTGTAAACATCCTTCAGCAACACCACTTACAATTGAAGCAATCTTTTCAGGATAGTTTTTACCACAAGCAATATAATCTAAGAAGAAAAGTGGTTCTCCTCCAGAACAAGCAATATCATTGACACACATCGCTACAGCGTCAATACCAATTGTATCGTGTTTATCCATCACAAAAGCAAGTTTTACTTTTGTTCCACAACCATCTGTTCCTGATAATAAAACCGGTTCTTCCATATTTTTAATTCCGCTTAAATCAAAAGCACCAGCAAAACCACCAAGTCCTCCCAAGACTTCAGGACGCATTGTTTTTTTAACATGTTCTTTCATTAATTCTACTGATTTATAACCTGCTTCAATATCGACTCCAGCTTTTTTGTAATCCATCTTTATTCTCCTTAATTATTTATTTTGCATTCTTGCTAGAACTGCTTTATAAGTTTCAATTAAATCTCCAATATCTTGTCTAAATACATCTTTATCATATTTTTGGTTTGTATCAACATCCCATAAACGACATGAATCTGGTGAAATTTCATCAGCTAATAAAATTGTACCATCAGCTGTTTTACCAAATTCAATTTTAAAATCAACAAGTTTTAAATTCATTGATAAGAAGAATTCTTTTAATAATTCATTGATTTTTAATGTTGTTTCTTTGATGTATGCTAATTCTTCTCTTGTTGCAAGTTTTAAAGCAACAGCATGATCATCATTGATTAATGGATCACCATATTCATCATTTTTATAACTCATTTCAAAGATTGGCTCATCTAAAACAATTCCTTCAGGTGCTCCTAATCTTCTACAGAAAGATCCAGTTGTAATATTTCTAATAATAACTTCTAATGGGAAGATATCTACTTTTTTAACTAAGATATCTCTTTCATTTAATTTTTTAATCATGTGTGTTTTGATTCCAGCTTCTTCTAACATATCAAAGATAATACAAGAGATTGTATTATTTAAAACACCTTTACCTTCAAACTTATCATGCTTAACACCATTTCCTGCTGTTGCATCATCTTTATAATGAATTAAATATTCATCTTCCTTTTCAGTTTTGTAAACTTGTTTTGCTTTTCCTTCATACAATAATTCTGCCATTTTTCTTTTCCCCCTATTTGTATTTTTCTATGACTTCATCGTTAGCTTTCATTGCGTCAGCTTCCATTTGTTTTCTTTCTTTAAGTAGCCCTTCTTTGATTTCACTATGTTTAATAGCCATAATTTGAAGTGCTAAATAAGCTGCATTTTTACTTCCATTAATAGCAACAGTCGCTACTGGAATACCCGAAGGCATTTGAACAATGGATAATAAAGCATCCATTCCGTCTAAATTACTTCCTGCAATTGGAACACCAATAACAGGTAAAACTGTTTGACTAGCCACCACACCTGGAAGGGCTGCTGCCATTCCTGCAGCAGTAATAATAACTTCTGTGCCATCCGTTTCTGTTTCTTTAATAAAACTTGAAAGTCCTAAATGTGCTCTATGAGCAGATAAACAACGAACATTCACTTCAACACCATAATTTTTCAAAATCGAAATAGCTGGTTCAACTTTAGGTAAATCAGAAGTTGAACCCATGATAATAGCAACTTTCATCTTTCTCTCCTTTTTAGAATAATCCTATAATTTTTCCATCTTCATCAATATCCATATTGACAGCGGCTGGACGTTTTGGAAGTCCTGGCATACGCATAATATCACCAGAAATAGCAACCAAGAATCCTGCTCCAGCAGATGGAATAATATCATTGATTTTAACAGTAAATCCTGTTGGTCGACCAAGTAAAGAAGCTTGGTCAGATAATGAGTATTGTGTTTTAGCAACACAAATTGGTAATTGACTTAATCCTTGTTCTGTATATTTTTTAATTTTATTTTTTGCTTTCTTTGTAAATTCAACACCATCTCCACCATAGATTTCTTTAACAATTGTTTCAATCTTTTCTTCAATTGATAAATCTAAATCATAAAGTGGATGATAATTAGCTTCTTTTGTTTCTAAAATATTTAATAACTTTTCAGCAAGTTCGATTCCACCATCAGCACCTTTTTCCCAAACTTTACTAATAGCTACTTCAACACCAAGTTTCTTGCAACATTCATTTAATAATTGAAGTTCCGCTTCTGTGTCTGTTGGAAAAGCATTAATAGCAACGATACAAGGTAAATCGAATTTTGCAATGTTTTCAATATGCTTTTCTAAGTTTCCTAAACCAGCTTTTAAAGCTTCCAAATTTTCATTTCCTAAATCTTTTTTAGCAACACCACCATGCATTTTTAAAGCTCGAACAGTTGCAACAATAACAACTGCTTCAGGATTTAAATTTGCTTGACGACATTTAATATCTAAGAATTTTTCAGCTCCTAAATCAGCACCAAATCCAGCTTCAGTAATCGCATAATCCCCTAACTTGAGAGCAAGTTGAGTGGCCATAACAGAGTTACATCCATGGGCAATATTTGCAAATGGACCCCCATGAACAAATACTGGTGTGTGATCTAAAGTTTGAACTAAATTTGGTTTAATCGCATCTTTTAATAAAAGTGTTACCGCTCCTGTTGCTTCAATATCATCAACAGTAACTGGTTTTCCATCATAAGTATAAGCGACAATCATTTTTGCAGCTCTTTGTTTTAAATCTTCTAAAGAAGTCGCTAAACAAAGAATTGCCATAACTTCACTAGCAACGGTAATATCAAATCCATCTTCACGAGGAACCCCGTTTACTTTACCACCGAGTCCACAAACAGTATGACGTAATGCACGATCGTTTAAATCGACCACACGTTTCCAAACGATTTGTCTTACATCGATATTAAGTGGATTTCCTTGATGAATGGAATTATCAAGCATCGCTGCAATTAAGTTGTTTGCAGCAGTGATTGCATGAATATCTCCTGTAAAATGAAGGTTGATATCTTCCATTGGAACAACTTGCGCATATCCTCCACCAGCAGCTCCACCTTTGATTCCAAAACATGGACCAAGCGATGGTTCACGCATTGCAACTACAGATTTCTTTCCTAATTTGTTAAGTGCTTGTGATAATCCAATCATTGTTGTGGTTTTCCCTTCACCTGCAGGTGTTGGATTAATTGCTGTTACTAAGATCAATTTTCCATCTTCGTTTTGATCTAGTTTTTTAATAGCTTCAAGAGAAATCTTTGCTTTATATTTTCCATATAATTCTAGATCATCCTCATCTAAACCAACTTTTTGAGCAACTTCAACAATTGGTTTCATCTTTGCACTTTGTGCAATTTCTACATCAGTTAACATTGTCGTTCATCCTTTCTTTTTTTCTTTCTCTTGTTTCTCCTCTTCCCGCTCTTTTCTCTTTTTTCCCACTTTCCGCAGCTCCTCCGTCTCCAGTTTCGCCGGACGGGGCGGCACACGCTTCAAGGGATCGTAGCGGAACGCACCGCAGTGGGACTCCGCCGGCACGATGCCCTTCTTGGCGCAGATAACCTCATGGTCATTGGCACGCCCGCCTCTGGCGCAGTAGCTGCACCGGGGCTCGATCTTCTTACGAAACAGCATGGTACGCCCCCTCCTTCATTACAGTGTGTAGAGCTTTACAACCCCATCCTCTGCGGTTGCCTTGATCTGTGTGATGGGCGTCTCATAGCTCTCGATGATACGGGCCGCCATGGGGTCCTCCACATCCTTCTGGATGCACCGCCGCAGATTCCGTGCTCCATAGGCCGCCGAATAGGATTTCTTCACCAGATAGTCCACCAGCGCATCGTCGTAGGTGAAGTGATAGCCCTTCTCCTCCAGCGCCGCCTTCAGCTCCTCCAGCATGATCCCGGCGATGCCCCGGAAGTTCTCCTCCGTCAGCTGGTGGAAATATACGATCTCGTCCACACGGTTGATAAACTCCGGGCGCAGGAACTCCTGCAGGGCCTTCATCACCCGCTCCAGCAGCGTCAGGCTGGAGATGTTCAGAAAGGCATTGTCGCAGTCCGGGAACAGTCTCCCGATATCGTCCATACCGGCAGCGCCCAGCAGGGCATCCATCACCGCATGGGTCAGCACGTCCGCATCGGAGTGGCCGTCCAACCCCTTCTCCCACGGGATGGTAACACCGCCTAAGATCAGAGGCCTCCCCTGTGCCAGACGGTGGACGTCGTACCCGTGTCCTACCCGCAGTCCTGTCATGCCTGTTTCCTCCTCTCGGCCAGAATGGCCTCCGCCAGACGCAGGTCCAGCGGCGTAGTGATCTTGATGTTCTCCGGATCCCCGGCGGTGAGATAGACCTCCTTGCCCAGCCGCTCCACAGCGGAGCAGTCATCGGTTACAGGCACATTGTTCTCCAGTGCCGACTGCAGCGCCGCCTTTAAAAGCTCCGCTTCAAAGACCTGCGGCGTCTGCACCGCCCGCAGCGTACTGCGGTCC
>ENA-OPBS01003343-OPBS01003343.1-human-gut-metagenome-genome-assembly--contig:-NODE-3343-length-10210-cov-8.148498_pt1 | contig 10210 bp, 8 predicted proteins | sample MGYA00241074_ERZ501463 | MGnify/ENA primary metagenome ERZ501463 (study PRJEB25962, sample SAMEA2042578) | human gut metagenome | biome: human gut; feature: human-associated habitat; material: faeces...
AAACGTCAGGAACTTCACTTTATCCAGGTATTCCGCTGTGCAAGAAAGACCGGGCTTGTAAAAGATGATACAAAGCTTTCTTTCCTTGGATTCGGAACCATGAACGGAAAAGACGGAAAACCGTTCAAGACAAGAGAGGGCGGCGTTATGCGTCTGGAAACTCTCATTAAAGACATCAACGAAGAGATGTTTACCAAGATTGTTGAGAATCGCAGCGTGAAAGATAAAGATGCGAAAGAAACTGCAGAGATCGTAGGGCTTTCCGCAATCAAATACGGTGACCTTTCCAATCAGGCTACCAAGGATTACATTTTTGATATTGACAGATTTACATCATTTGAAGGTAATACAGGTCCGTATATCCTTTATACGATCGTTCGTATCAAATCTATTCTGAACCGTTTTGCAGAAGAGGGCGGCAACCTTGAAGCAGGTACAATCCTTGATCCTGTAAACGACAGCCAGAAGAACCTGATGCTTCAGCTGACAGGTTTTGGTGCAACCGTAGAGAACGCCTTTGAAGAAAAAGCACCGCATAAGATCTGTGCATATATTTACGAAGTATCCAATGCATTCAACAGCTTCTATCATGAGACAAAGATCCTCAGCGAAGAGAACGAAGCACAGAAAGCTTCCTTCATCCAGTTGCTGAAACTCACTAAGAAAGTTCTGGAGACATGTATCGATCTTCTTGGATTTTCTGCACCGGACAGAATGTAAAAATAAGATTCATCAATAAATCAACTTGTTGGTATGCTAGTTACTGTTCACACACCACTATCCCGCGAGGTGTTTTGGCATGAATATGCCAAAATCCCGAGACATACAAGCCAAAATTCCATTGCCGCAGGCAATCTGGAATGAATTTTGGCTACGTTACTGAGAACGGAGTGAACAGTAACGTATACTAAGCCCTGTTTACATATATTGTAAATGGGGCTTTTCAAAAAGAACGAAATGTGCTATCATGTATTTATCTAATCTATACGTGATGAAATTCTTTCATCACATTTTCCATTTTTATTTTAAACGAATTGTGAATATCTGCTTGGCTCAGATAAACTGCGGAGCAGTTATTCGGTTATGAGCAAGTAGCGAATCTGATGATTTTATCTGTTTGACAATTGAACAGGAGGTGAACCAGTGAATTTATCTGGAACTGTATTAAAAGGGCGTTACTGTATTCTGGATCCTGTTGGAAAAGGCGGCGGAGGGAAAGTTTACCTTGCCAGAGACCTGGAACTGGGCGTTTTGTGGGCGGTAAAAGAAATACCGGTATCCGACAAAAGTGAAGCCCGTATGCTTTTGAAACTTTCGCATCCGTCTTTGCCAAAGATGATAGATTACATAGAAGATAACCGAAAATGTTACCTTGTTATGGAATATGTCAGGGGAAAATCTCTGGGTGAGTATTTAAGAGGCGGAAAACATTTTTCCATAAATGAAATCGTTAAATATGGAATGGAGATTTCAGATGTATTCTCCTATTTTCATGGTCGGAAACCACCGGTTTATTATGGAGATCTGAAGCCTGACAATCTGATGCTGGGTGAGAATGGAAGATTATATCTGATCGATCTGGGCGGTGCTGTAAACGGATATAAATATCATCATAAAGTATGTACAGGCACTGCCGGTTTTGCTGCGCCTGAACAATATGAGGGAAAGATAAATGCAGCAACAGATATTTATACATTTGGAAAAACATTATCTGCCTTATGTGGAAAAACAGATTGTCTGTTATTCATCCGGAACATGTCATTATTCTGGCTTATTTTCAGATGCTGCATGAAGAAACCGGAAATGCGTTATCAAAATATGAAGACTGTACAGAAAAAACTAAGCAGAATCTGGAAGAGACAAAATCAGAGTAAAATTAAAAACATGTTGGTTTTGGCAGGGAGCAGTATTGCTTTTGCAGTAATAACTGTTTTTCTTCTGTTTAGTTCTGATCTGGTATCCGGCTCCAAAACATTTGATTTTTATGAAGAGCTAACTGATATTACAGACCTTTATTATCAGGAAGAATTTCAAAACGGCAGTAAAGCGGACAGGGAAAAAATTTGTGAACAGGCAGATATCGGACTGCGGAAATTACAAAAACAATGCACTGAAAAAGAGGAGTCCAGAAAGATATTACAGCTTCTGGCAGTAAACAGTGAGTACCAGGAAAATTATGAAAATGCAGGATTCTACTATGAGCAAATGCTTCTTTATGATGAAACTTACAGAACCGGATACGGTGAATATGGAATGTTCCTGTTCCGTACCGGGAAAAAGGAAGCCGGTCAGGCACTATGGACAGAATATAAGTCGAAAGAAACAATGTTAGACGATACAGTCAGCAGAAATCTGAGATTGTGGGAAAAGGAGATGACTAAGAGTGAAGAAAAATCATAACAGACTCTGGATTGTGACATTTGTATGTTTATGTCTGTGTCCGACTTCGACTATCTCTGCCATGCAGATGGGAGGTTTTGATATTGATGTAGGAAATGGAGAAAACAGCAGCTGGCAATGGCATGAGGAACAGCAGTGGAATCAGAGCAGTTGGGAGAATACGTGGGAAAATAACCGGCAGACTGGAGACAACACATCAGAAACTCCTGTACAGAACGATCAGGCCCAGGACAATGGATATCAGTATGATTCTGATATAGAAAACGGAACACAGGATAATATACAGCAATGGGATGGTGTACAGCAGAATAACACTGACTGGAATAACAGCAGTCAATGGAACAATAATTCTCAGTGGGATAATAATTCTCAGAATAATAATGCCCAGAATAATAACGTTCAGAGTAATAATGCCCGGAATAATAATTCTGCATGGAACGCTCAACCTCAGACAGATAACAATATGCAGATAACATCCCGGACGGATAATGAATCCGCTGTTAAGATATCAGAAAAACCCACCCCAACATCAATACCTGTACCAACACCTAAACCTGCGAAAAATCCGAAGCCGACAAAAACACCCAAATCAACTCAGCCCCCAACTCCTAAGCCGTCAAAAAAGAAAAATAAGAAGAAACAAAATAAAGCAAAGAAAACAGAAAAAGAAAACAAGAATACAGGTAATTCCAAAGTGTTTCAGAATAAAGAAAACCAGGGGGATACTGTTGAATACACGCATGTAAAAGATGAAGCTGTTAAGTTTCATTGCACACAAAATACAGATAGTTTTCATACCCCGCGAATTCAGATAATATCCCGGGGCTCTGTTCAGATTCTTTCTTTTCGGCTTAACAAAACAGAATGTCCCTGGCATTGGGAAGGAGACTGGATCATACCGGATACGGAAGATGAAAATGTAAAAGAAATAGAATTGTTGGTTATCTCTCAAGGCGGAAAGCTGATAAAAATGAATCCCCGGATTTTTTCCTCATAGACGCTTCAGGAAAACAATGCTATAATTTATCATATTATATCAATTTTTCTGAGACAGGAGGAACCTATGTACAAAGTAATTTTGTTTGATTTAGATGGAACATTAACAGAATCCGGAGAGGGTATCACGAAATCTGTTCAGTATGCACTGGAGAGAATTGGAAAGCCTGAACCGGACCTTGAGAAACTGAAGGTTTTCATAGGACCGCCGCTTATGGAGATGTTTATGCAATATGCACAGATTGATGAGGCAACCGCAAAACAGGCGGTGGAAATTTACAGAGAACGCTATTCTGTGACAGGAATCTTTGAAAATGCCGTATATCCGGGAATTGAGAACATGCTGGCACAGTTGGAGAAGAAAGGATATATTCTCGCAGTAGCATCCTCTAAACCGGAAGTATATGTGAGACAGATCCTGGATCATTTTGGACTTACCCGGTACTTCACAGAAATCGGCGGAAGCGAATTGAATGGTCGAAGAACAAACAAGACAGAAGTGATCGAAGATGTTCTGAAACGTCTGAATATGGACAAACACAGAGATCAGGTTATTATGGTTGGAGATAAAGAACATGATGTATACGGAGCACGCAAAGCTGGCCTGGAATGTATTGCAGTTTCTTTCGGATATGGAACTGAAGAAGAGCTTAAACAGGCAAAACCTCTGAAAATCGTTGATTCTGCAGAAGGAATCGTAGATTTTTTCGCCTGAGCCCTCTGCGAAAACAAAATATTGTTTCTAAAATCTGGAGGGCAGGATATCCGGCAGGAATCCATTTTGTGATTTCGCAGATCGTTGCAGGGACTGCGTTGGCAGTATTTGCAAGAACAGCAGGAAATTCGGCAGAGACATACTATAATTACACGATTTTTCTCACAGGCTTAACAGGAATCCTGGCTATGATCCCGGCATTGTATTTTTATCGAAGAGATAAAGTTAGAAGAATTGCCAGCGGTCTGATCCCGGCGCAGAAAAAAGTACCGCTTTCTATATCGGAAACAGTTCTTTTACTTCTGGCAGGAGCCGGATTTGCACAATATGGAAACTTCCTGATGGCAATACTTCAGTCATTTATCAACAGCAGTGCCTACCAGGAAAGCATGACCAGAATTACAGAAGGAAAATCACTTCTTATGATGATTTTCTGGATGGGAATTATTGCACCTGCGGCGGAGGAAATGATCTTCCGCTGGTTAATCTATCTGCGTCTGCGTGACTGGCTGAAGATGCCGGTGGCAGCAGTGATTTCCGGGCTGATATTTGGTATCTATCACGGAAATATCGTACAGGGAATTTACGCAAGTATCCTCGGAACTGCATTTGCATGGATACTGGAAATGAGTGGAAATATTTACAGCAGTATGCTGCTCCATATGGGAGCAAACATCTGGTCACTGCTTATCTCAGAATATGCACTGGATTTGTATTCCATGAAATATGGGGTACAGATTCTCATATTGATCTATCTGATTCTGTTGATCAGTGTGGTATATTGCCTTACCCATTTCGAAAAGATGTGCAGTATAAGAAAAAAGAAAAGAATGATATAAAAATAGAGACAAGATAAAGACATCTGCAATTGTGGAATGACAGTACACATGCAGGTGTCTTTGTTATTAGAAAAAAGATTATGTTAAGGCAAAAAGAAAATAATCAGTATACGGAAATTTAGATGTACTGGAAAGAGTAAAACCTAACAGTTTGATTAGGATTCGGAAATAACCTTTTACTGAATTAAACAGAGAATATCTGTTTGACAAATAAGTATTTAGCTATTAAGTACTTGACAGATACAACAGTATTCTGTATTATGAATGTATCAATACAACTAATACACTAAATACACACATAAAATAAAACAACACATCATGAAACACGTAACAGAAAGGAGGAATCACCAGTGATTGTTTTGGATTATCAGGACAGGCGTCCAATCTATGAACAGGTTACAGATAAATTTCAGATCCTAATCCTGAACGGTGTCCTGCCGCCGGGATCGCAGATGCCGTCAGTAAGGCAGCTTGCCACAGAACTGTCCGTCAATCCCAACACGATCCAGCGTGCATATATGGAGCTGGAGAAACTGGGACTGATCTATCCTGTAAAAGGCAGAGGAAATTTCGTAGCAGACAGCTCTCAGGTACAGAAGATAAACAGAGAGAGCTACCGAAAAGAATTCACAGCACTGATACAGAAAGGCAGAAACACAGGATTCAACAGAGAGGAACTGGAGAAAATGCTTGCGGAAATCTTTGAAAAGGAGGACGAATCATGATAGAGATCAGAAACTGCAGTAAAGCTTTCGGAGAGATCCATGCCATTGACCATGTATCAATGGAAATCGGTGAACGCCAGATTTTCGGACTGGTAGGGACCAACGGTGCAGGAAAGAGCACGCTGCTTCGAATGGCTGCCGGAGTGATAAAGCCGGACGAAGGAGAAATCCTGGTGGATCAGGAACCGGTCTATGAGAATGAAAAGATAAAACAGCAGATATTTTACATTTCAGACGGTGGATATTTTCCACAGGGATATACGGCAGCAGATCTGAAAGATTTCTACAGAGAATATTATCCGGACTTTATGACTGACCGTTACAGTAAATTAATGGACCAGTTTCATCTGGATGAGAAACGCAGGATCAGTTCCTACAGCAAGGGAATGAAGAAACAGCTTCTGGTCATTATGGGAATCAGTGCAGGGACAAAATATCTGTTATGCGATGAAACGTTCGATGGACTTGATCCGGTCATGCGTCAGGCAGTAAAGAGTCTGTTTGTGTCTGAAATCATGAATCGGGATTTTGCCCCGGTGATCGCATCTCATAATATGAGAGAACTGGAGGACGTGTGTGACCATGTAGGACTCCTGCACAAAGGAGGAATTCTTTTATCCAGAGAACTGGAAGACATGAAATTCCATATCCATAAGATCCAGTGTGTACTGCCGGATCAGACAAAAGAAGAAGCACTTTTGAAAGAATTGGACGTTTTAAAGAAAGAACATCAGGGATCACTTCTGATACTTACTGCAAGAGGGACCAGAGAAGAAATACTTCAGAAAGTACAGACACAGAATCCAATATTCTGCGAAGTGATTCCATTGACACTGGAGGAGATATTTATCAGCGAAACGGAGGTGGCAGGCTATGAAGTCAAAAACATTTTCTGGTAGATCATTAAGAAGCAGCTTAAAAGGCAGTACCTGGATTCTGGTGCTGTTGTTACTGGGGTTTATGGTTGCATTTCCGGTAGCAGAACTGATGCTGATCGGAAATCAGACGGATGAAATCCACAGGATGACTTTTGCCATGATCTGTTCCTATCTGATAGTTCCAGGCTTTTTGGTTACAATGCTTGCGGCCGTTGTAAATGCCCTGAATGAATTCTGGTATCTTTTTTCCAGAGATAAGATTGATTTTTATCACAGTCTTCCGGTAACAAGAAGCAGGTTCTTTTGGGAAAAAGCAATCAGAGGTCTGGTGCTGTATCTGGTTCCATATGTGATCATGGAACTGATCACAATGGCGATCGCAGTCAGCAAAGGACATGGTAGTCATCTGATCACGGCAGCGGGGAAAATGTTTCTGGAACATTTGCTTATGTATCTGCTGCTGTATTTCGGAGCAGTGTTGGCACTGGCAATTGCGGGAAATATTCTGGCAGGTATTCTGTCATTATGCTGTGTTTACCTTTACGGACCGGTACTGGGTATTCTTTTATGGGTGCTGGAAATGATGTATTTCAGAACGAATATGGGACTTAAAGAGGGAATGGCAGAAAAGATATCTGTTTTTCTTTCACCTGTATCTATTTCCGTGGCATTGCGGACTTATTCAGGACAAAAGAATTTCTGGATCATTATAGTGGGCGGGATACTGCTTCTGATTGTTCTGGCAGTATGTGCATATCTGGCATATACAAAGCGTCCAGCTGAGAAAACAGGAAAATCTTTTGTTTACGGATTTCTGGAACCAATCCTTTTGTTTATGGTCGTAATCCCTGCTGCTCTGGCAATTGGAACGATGTTTGCGCTGATCGGACCGGAAGAGAACAGGACTGGCTGGTGGATATTCGGGCTTGTGCTGGGGACAGTTGTATTTTATGGAATTTTGCAGGTTATTTTTGCAATGGATTTCCGTAAAATGGCAGCACATAAGCTGCAGCTTCTGCTTTTGGGAATATGTGTAGCTGTCAGTGCCTGGATATTACACACAGATGCCATCGGATATGATACAAGAATTCCGACAATGGCAAAAACTGAGGGAATCAGTCTGAATCTGGAGTGGATAGGAACTGAGAGTGTGAATGAACCGCAGATGGAAGTGAGTTCTGGTTCATATAAACTGGACAGACTCTTTTATTTCATGGGCGGAAATTATGGCAGATGGACAGATGCAGGAATGTCAGATAAAATCTATGAAGTGTTAAAAGAAATTGCGTCTTATCAGAACAGTAAGGAATGCAGCGGAACAGAAATAGGAGTTCAGTTTAAAAAGAAGAGCGGTTTCGATATTACCAGACAATATATAGTGACAGCGGAGCAGCTTGGCAGACTGCTGGAAGCATGCTATGAGCAGGGAACATTAAAAGATAATAAATATGATATTCTGGAAAAGTACAGACAGAAAGTGTCTTTTATAACAGTAGATCCTTTAAATGAATTAGATGATCAGTACTCTGTAACACTGGAAAAATCTGACAGTCAGAAGCTGCTGGATCTGCTGAAACAGGATATAGCAGAAGCCTCACCGCAGGAACTTATAGGAATCCCGTGTGGACAGATGGAGCTTTACGCTACTTCCTATGCAGATATGGATGAGCATATTGCACCGGAATCTTATGCAGAAGTAGGAAGATATATTTTCCCGACATTTAAGCGGACACTTGTTTTCCTGAAAGAAAAAGGTTATGCTTTTGTTATGGAAAAAGAAAATCTGAAACAGTACGATTATTCAGTGACATATAATGCAGAAGAAATGGATGTCACAGATCCTGAACAGAAAGAAGAATTAGCCCAGAGCCTGATCCGTGAATTGGAGTGTCCGGCATGGCTGGAAACGGAGGCGGGTGTGAGTGTGAAAGTGGCTCTGAACAGTACAGAGTCTGCCGGAGAATCGCTAAACGGAATAGAGTTTGCTGTACTGAAAGCGAAAGAGCCGGAATTTATAAAGAAAATAGTAGAAACTGGCGAGGAAGAAGAATGAAGAAAGCAGTTCGTCTGGACAAGTTCCTGGCAGATGCAGGAGCAGGAACCAGAAGTGAGGTAAAAAAATTTATTCAAAAAGGAAAAGTCCAGGTCAACGGTGTGCCTGCAAAGAAATCGGAGATCAAGGTCAGTGAAGAGGATGAAGTAGTTCTGGACGGAAACAGAATTTCCCAGGCACCGGAATTTGTCTATTATCTTCTGCACAAACCGGCAGGGTATGTTAGTGCCACAGAAGATAAGCGGGACAAAACAGTGATGGAACTTGTAGCATCAGACAGAAAAGGCCTGTTTCCGGTGGGAAGACTGGACAAAGATACGGAAGGACTGCTTCTGATCACAGACGACGGAGCACTGGCGCATGAATTGCTTTCTCCAAAGAAACATGTGGACAAGACCTATTATGCGGTTACAGACGGATGTATGACCAAAGAGGATGTGCAGCGCTTCGCAGATGGTCTGGAAATCGGAGAAAAAAATCCCACAATGCCGGCAAAACTGGAGATCCTCAGTACAAGAAAAGTTGAAGTGACAGAACTGGAACAGTACCCGTCAGGATGGTCATCAGAAATTCAGCTTACGATCAAAGAGGGGAAATTCCATCAGGTCAAGCGAATGACAGAAGCAGTAGGAAAGAAAGTCGTCTATCTGAAACGAATTTCCATGGGAGTATTGACATTGCCGGATGATCTCAAAAAAGGCGAATGCCGACAGTTGACTGCAGAAGAAGAAAAGAGATTAAAAGAAAGTGTTGTCACAAAATAAGTAAAATTGTAAGAATACATGGTTGATTGTCCGCTGATATAATGGACATTATAACATGTGTCGGTAAAGTGCAGGAAACTGAGTTTGTCAGAAGCAGATCAGAACCTGGAAGAAACTGTAAAAATAATAAAAAATTTGCAAAAAACCCTCTTTACATGGAGGGTTTTTGTATGCTATACTACAGAAGTTGCGAGTCATGCGCATCTATTGTGCGTGCAAAAATATACACGTTCGGAGATTCCCGCGGATGGTGCCCTGCGGTGTGAGGCTGGGTCCCCAGGAAAAAGAACCGGGCGGAAGAAATTAACCAAAAAGGAGAACAAACATGAGCGTTATTTCAATGAAACAGCTTTTAGAAGCAGGCGTACATTTCGGACATCAGACAAGAAGATGGAACCCTAAAATGGCTCCATACATCTACACAGAGAGAAACGGTATCTACATTATCGACTTACAGCAGTCTGTAGGTATGGTTGACGATGCTTACAATGCAATCGCTGATATCGTAGCAGACGGTGGAAGCATCTTATTCGTAGGAACAAAGAAACAGGCTCAGGATGCTATCAAAACAGAAGCAGAGCGTTGCGGACAGTTCTATGTAAACGAGAGATGGTTAGGTGGTATGCTTACAAACTTCAAAACTATCCAGAGCCGTATTGCAAGACTGAAAGAAATCGAAGCTATGGAAGCTGATGGAACATTTGACGTTCTTCCTAAGAAAGAAGTTATTGAGCTGAAAAAAGAACTTGCAAAATTACAGAAAAACATCGGCGGTATCAAAGAAATGAAGAGACTTCCGGATGCAATCTTCATCGTAGATCCTAAGAAAGAAAGAATCTG
>ENA-OPBS01003344-OPBS01003344.1-human-gut-metagenome-genome-assembly--contig:-NODE-3344-length-10210-cov-2.572033_pt1 | contig 10210 bp, 7 predicted proteins | sample MGYA00241074_ERZ501463 | MGnify/ENA primary metagenome ERZ501463 (study PRJEB25962, sample SAMEA2042578) | human gut metagenome | biome: human gut; feature: human-associated habitat; material: faeces...
GTGCTTTTTGTATTCTTTTTGAAACCATAGTTCTATCTCCATTCGTGTACATTTCGGATGTTACAGACCACACCAGCCTCGCTAAAACAGGGCGCATCCTGTAACATGATCTCTAAATACTTTACCACAGCACCATAAAGAAGTAAATGCTGTTTTCCAAGAATCCGGTACAAATTTTACCGCTGACAAACGCGAAACAATGCCTGAGTGTAAAATCAATTTCGGTAGATAGAAAATGCCAGCATCCTCACTGAAGATGCTGACATCTGCCTATCATGCCTATCACATATTTATTTTTAAATCCATATACATTCTGATCAAATAAATCGCCTATCTCTTTCGTCCTAGCACAACATACAAAAATTTGTCGGACAAAAAACACAGATGAAAATTTAATCAAATTTTGCATTCTGGTATTTGCAGAATGATTTCCTATGCATTCACTTTGTCTACGAAACGCATGAACGCAGTTCTGCCTTCTTCGGTACATTTATAAACACCGGCGTCTTTTAATACTTCCTTAAATACCAGACCGATCTCTGTCTGAACGATCTCATGTAACCTCTCCGGTGTGATCTCGCCCTCCAGACCGCTGCCGGCGGTAAAGCCGTACTTTGGAAGAAATTCCTCCACCCAGTCTGCATGTTTTGCAAGAACTTCATCCTCACGGATGGACGTACCGTCAAGCAGTGCCTGTTCTAAGTCCGCCATCTCTTTTTTCAGACGTGCCGGAAGTACTGCAAGACCCATAACCTCGATCAGACCAATGTTTTCTTTTTTGATATGATGAAGTTTTGCATGTGGATGGTAAACACCCAGCGGATGCTCCTCCGTCGTGATATTGTTGCGGAATACAAGATCTAACTCATAATCATTGCCGCGTTTTCTTGCGATAGGAGTGATCGTGTTGTGTGGTTCGCCCTCTGTCTCTGCAAAAATAAATGCATCTTCATCCGTATAACCTCTCCATGCAAGTAAAATCTTATCTGCGAGCTCGATCAGGCGCTCTTTTTGTGATGCGCTGATACGGATCACGGACATCGGCCATTTTACGATTCCGGCTTTCACATCCTCAAATCCCTTGAAGACCAGCTCTTTTTCCACCGGTGCTTTTGCCATAGCGAACTCATAATGTCCACCCTGAAAATGATCGTGGCTCAAGATAGATCCACCAACGATCGGAAGGTCAGCATTCGATCCGACAAAGTAATGTGGGAACTGCTCTACAAAATCCAACAGTTTTCCAAAGGTTGCTTTCTCGATTTTCATCGGTGTATGCTCTGCGTTAAAAACGATACAGTGCTCATTGTAGTAAACATATGGTGAATACTGGAAAAACCAGTCACTGTGGTTGATCGTTACCGGAATGATCCTGTGGTTCTGTCTTGCCGGATGGTTCACACGTCCTGCATATCCCTCGTTTTCTTTGCACAGAAGGCATTTTGGATAACCGCTCTGTTTTGCAAGCTTGGCTGCTGCGATCGCCTTCGGATCTTTTTCCGGTTTGGAGAGATTGATGGTGATATCCAATGTTCCAAACTCGGTATCTGCAGTCCATTTCTGGTCTTTTTTGATACGGTATCTACGAATGTAGTTTGTATCTCTGCTTAATTTGTAAAAATAGTCAGTTGCCTCCTTTGGGCTGATCTGATAGAGTGCCTGGAATTTTTTGATCACTTCACTTGGTCTTGGCACAAGCATGCCCATGATCTTTGTATCAAATAAGTCTCTGTATGTGATCGTGTCTTCCGGCATCAGTCCATCTTCTGCCGCATAATCGAGCATCTCATTTAAGATGTCTTCCAATGCTGCCTCTGCACTCTCCTGCGTCATCGGAGTTCTCTTTGCATAGGCTGCTGCCACTTCATCTTCTAATTCATCCAGATGAAAAAGTTCTAACAGGCGGTTAATGGTAAATCTCCTGTCTTCCGGCTCTACCAGCCCGGTCACAAGACCATATTCTGTCAATTCTAAAATTCTTTCCTGAATCATTGTGTTATCCTCTTTATTTAAGAATTATTTAGATAATTGCGAAACTCTGATTTAGGTTGTAACAATTGTGAAGAATTAACAAAATTTTCGAAGACACGCTTCCGCTACGTGTCGCTCGCAACGGTACTAAGAACTCATCTCCTGTATTTCAATTCTGATAAATCAGAATGAAATACAGAATCTGACTTCTAAGAACCGGCGGCTCCCCAGTGTCTTCTCAAGCTTTTGTCAATTTTTCACAATTTAAATCTACTTATTTATGAGTTTCGCAATTATCTATAAGAATTATTAATCCAATTTTACTGGACCGTCACCGATCTCAACTACATAGAAATCAGCAGCGTAACCGATTTTATCTTTATAAGCAGCACCTACTTTTTCAATAAAGGAACCCACTGCCTCATCCTTTACGATGCTGACGGTACATCCACCGAATCCTGCACCTGTCATGCGGGAACCGATCACTCCGTCTACTTTCCATGCTTCTTCCACCAATGTGTCAAGCTCGATACCGGTTACTTCGTAATCATCACGAAGGGACACATGGGAGGCGTTCATCAACTCGCCAAACAGAGTAACATCGTTATTCTTTAATGCTTCCACTGCCTTGATGGTTCTCTGGTTCTCATAGACAGCATGTTTTGCACGTTTTACTCTGACAGGATCCTTGATCGCATCTTTGTACTGTTCAAACTGTTCCTCTGTAAGATCACCGAGGGAATCAATTTTAACGACTTTCTGGAGTTCTGCTAATGCAGTCTCGCACTCACTTCTTCTCTCATTGTATTTGGAATCTCCAAGCCCACGTTTTTTGTTGCTGCAGGAGATCACAATCTTTGCATTTTCCAGCTTGATCGGTGCATACTCATATTTTAAAGTTGCTGTATCAAGGAAAATCGCATGACCAGCTTTTCCCATTGCGATCGCAAACTGATCCATGATACCACAGTTTACGCCGTTGAATTTATTTTCAGAGAACTGGCCGATCAGTGCAAGATCCTGATTTGTCACGTCGAATCCAAACATATCTTTTAAAATATATCCGGTCAGAACTTCAACGGATGCAGAAGAAGAAAGTCCTGAGCCGTTTGGAATATTGCCAAATAAAACAAGATCCATACCCTGCTCAACTTTCATTCCCTTCTCACCAAACGCCCACATAACTCCCTTTGGATAGTTCGTCCAGTCAGCTTCTTTTTCCGGTTTTAAACCTTCTACTGAGGACTCGATCACACCGAGCTGCTCAAAATTCATAGAATAGAAACGAAGTTTCTTGTCATTTCTTTTTCTTGCCACACCATATGTACCAATGGTGAGTGCACAAGGGAAAACGTGTCCTCCGTTGTAATCGGTATGCTCACCGATCATGTTCACACGTCCCGGTGCAAAATAAACACCGATTTCACCCTCATCCCCGAATAACTCTTTAAATTTTGCTAATACATCTTCCCAGATCATAAAATCCTCCTTGTTTTGCGAAGCAAAATCCGAACCCTTGTGAGGAGAGGATTTAGCCTCCTTGTTTTGCGCTTCTGCGCATCTTCCGTTTCCTGTTACTATTACATTATCATGTTCGTTTTTACATTGCAACCAATTGACCGCAGACTGCAACAATAAAAAAGAAAGATGCAACATTTTTACATGTTACATCTTTCTTGAAATTAGTTTTCTTCTAACATAACCTTACATTAAGTATCACGGACGCTGTCCGTCTTTTTCCACATTCTGCTTAAACAAAGCCAGAACCTGCTCCGTGATAATGTTCCGGATTTCTCTGTTTGGCACTGCAAGTCTGAATCTTTTTGTATCAACTCTGTCTTTATGTGTAAGATATCCCGTCATGAAAAGTGTACTCCAGAGGTTATCCATGGATGCATACAGTTCGTTATAAGTCAGATCCTCACGTATATCTTTTTCTACGATTTCACCATTTACAAGTCTCTCTAAGTCTGTTTTTGCCAGCCCCTTTGCTGCTCCTGCACTTTCTATAAAATGTTTCAGCACATCGTTTCCACTGGTATTGGTCCAATAATTCTCCGGTGGAAGCATCGGATTCCTTCTATGTGCATCGCAATAATTAATGACGTCCCACGGGCAATAAACATCTGCATTTCCAAAGCGGTATCCGTCATACCACTCTTTTACCGTTTCATAGTGTGTATCCTGACCGTAATAATGAAGCATTCAATGTCTTACCAAACCGACGTGGACGCGTGAACAGATTGACCTCTCCCCAGTTATTTAAAAGCTGCTCGATCAGACCGGTTTTATCAACATAATAAAAACCATCTCTGCGGATTTTTTCAAAATTGTCAATTCCAACAGGTAATTTTATAAATTCTGCCATAGCTGCCTCTCCAAACTATTTTTTTGCAATTTCTACTTAAGTATAACAAATCTATCTCATAAATGGTAACGTTAAATGTAACTGTATTATAGGCGATGAACTGCTCTTTATTTGGAATATAAGAAACATAGCGCGAAGCAAAGATATTGTTAGGCAAACCGCCGAGAGCATATCTTATGCGTTCTGTTTTCTATATGCGTAAAGATATTCCTGTGCTTTTTGCAGTGAAACATTCAACTTTTTTTGAAGTCTTGCTAAAATATCCTCCTCGGAAAGTCCAAAGTCATTCCCCATTTCAATAATACCTTTTGCCTCTCCTTCATTCCATGTTTCCTGAAATACACTGACCATACCTTTCTCTCCTTCCCCAATCAATTCATTATAATCAATTTTTCCATTCATAGTGCCTGCTACTGTCATAATAACAGCTTTGTCTACCTTATGTTTTCTTGTATAATCTATTGCTTTTTCTTTTTTTCCATCTGTTCTTCCACTTCTGCTTAAAAGAATTTCAAGCAGATTAAATAAATCCTGATTATTTACATTATGCAATACCAGATTATTTTTTCCGGCTTCCACCAGATGTATTTTATAATCATTCACAAATGTTTCCATTGCTTTTGGAATATTTAGCATCCCATGCAAAGATACTGCTCCATCCCACGGCTTCTCACCATAATAGATAACGATTGTAATAACAGGAATAAATTTATCTGTTTTCTTCATTCCCGACAGATATTCATCTTCTGTTAATCCTTTTTCTTTTTTACGCTTTGCCGCATTGTCATCATACTGCTTTTTGTATGTACTATAATCATATCCCATCACTCTTAACGGCATTGCATAATGGATACATTCCTGTCCCTCCAATCCAAGTATAACAAATTCAGCATCATAAGTGGTAGATTTTTTTCTGATTTTAACGTTATCTCTTGCTGCCACAATACTCTGTATATACTCCTTGTGTTCTAATACCAAAGATTCCTCTGTATCCATATCTTCTAATTCTTCCGGTTTTATAACCTTATTTCCATTAAATAAAACTGCATTAAAAATATCTGCAAACTGTTCGTTATTCCGCCAGTAATTCTTTACTACAGTATCTGCTTTCAATACTTTTTTTCCCATATATAATTGCTCCTTCCTATATACCTGATATTTCAGGAAAATAGTTTCGTCGCTTTTTGCACTTGCAGTTTTAACTGGATTTTTATGCAGACCTTGCACCCTCAATTTGATAAAAAAGATTTCCTTATTACCATAACTTGTATCGAAAAAATTGTCAATTTGTTTTTGACATAACATAAATATAGAAAAACAGCCCCTTTTTCACAGGGACTGTCCTTCTTGTAATTTTATTTTCTTATCACTTTATTCCACATCAACCTTCACCTTCGGTAAATGCCAGATATCATCCACATATTCCTGAATCGTTCTGTCGGATGAGAACTTGCCGGAATGTGCAGTGTTTAAGATAGCGCTCTTTGCCCAGGCGCTCCTGTTCTTGTAATACTCCATGATCTTCTTCTGCGCTTCTGCATAAGAACGGAAGTCTGCAAGAATGAAGTAAGTATCCGCATACTGTGTGCTGTGTGTATTCAGCAGTGAATTGTACAGATCACGGAAAAGTTCGGAGTCGTTCGGTGAGTAGAATCCGTTCACTAACTGTGTCAGAACTTTGCGGATATCCTGATCTGTGTTGAAAATCTGCATCGGATCATAATCACGGTTATGCTCATGTGCGATCACTTCGTCAGAGCTCATACCGAAAATAAACATATTATCCGGTCCGACTTCCTCGTACATTTCAACATTCGCACCGTCCATCGTTCCAAGTGTCAGGGCGCCGTTTAACATGAACTTCATATTACCGGTACCGGATGCCTCTTTACTTGCAGTTGAGATCTGCTCGCTGACATCTGCTGCTGCAAAGATCCACTCTGCATTGGAAACTTTGTAGTCCTCGATAAATACCACTTTGATCTTATTATTGATACTCTTATCATTGTTGATCACTTCTGCAACGCTGTTGATCAGTTTAATGGTAAGTTTTGCATTTTTATAACCGGCTGCTGCCTTTGCACCAAAAATGAATGTTCTTGGAACAAATTCCATATCCGGATGCTCTTTGATCTCATTATAGAGATACATAACATGAAGGATATTCAACAGCTGACGTTTGTACTCATGAAGACGTTTTACCTGTACATCAAAGATGGAATCCGGATCAACATCAATTCCATTGTGCTCTTTGATATATTTTGCAAGACGTACTTTGTTCTGATATTTGATATTCATGAACTCCTGCAAAGCTTTCTTGTCATCCGCGTAAACTTTCAGTTTTGCCAGTTCCGGCAGATTGGTGATCCAGCCGTCACCGATATGATCGGTGATCCAGTCAGCCAGCAGAGTTGCCCAGCCTGCATTTGCAGAATACTTGTTAACACCTACCAGCTTGAAGCCTGCTACGGAGCCCTGCTGGATCTGCTTGTCACCACAGGTGTAGGTAGGAAGCTTGGTAGCTGCGTAGCCATCACCGAAAGCGGTCTGAGCTGCGGATGCATCCCAGGTACCGGAAATTACTGCACACAGGTCACCGGAAGCAATCTGGTTGGAAATATCACCATCAGCGATCGGAAGGAATGCGCTGTTGCCGGCAATACCCAACATAGACTGTACTACCTGTACACCGGTAACGCCATCAGCGCTGGTGCCGTTCCAGTCCATAGCAGTGCTGCCGTCGTCATTCAGTGCAGTAGTGAAGCCTGCGCCATAGAAGAAGGAAGCGTTATACCAACCGGAAGCAAGAGTCATACCAACCTTCTTACCAGCCTTCTCAGCTGCTGCAAGTAAGGTATCCCAGGTCTGTGCATCTTCAGGAGTTACTAACTCGGAATTGTAATATAAGAAGTAACCATTATCAGCACTCATAGGGAATGCATACAGTGTGCCGTCCTTGGTTGCTGCGTCTACAGAACCGGGAGCATTTGCGCTCTTAACATCAGCTACGCTCTTGCCTGCGTAAGCTTCCAGGGCTGCATCCATTTCATCGATGGACTGCAGGGCACCTGCATTTACCAGGTCGATCAGCTGATCAGATGCGAAAGAATACACATCAGCGGCAGCCTCAATATCGGTTAAAACAGTATCCTTAGCTGTGGATTCGGACTCGGTACCAAGCTGGATATCGAAGTTTGCATAATCTGCGTAATGTTCCTTGAAGGAATCGATCATGCTCAGTAACATGGGCTGGTCTTCCTCAGCACCCCACATTCTTAAAGATACATCCTGCTTCTCAGCGGGAGCGGTCTGCTGTGCAGCCTCGGTGGTGGTTGCTGCTGCAGAAGTTGCTGTGGTATCTGTTCCGGCATTTGCAGAAGCATCAGAGTTTCCACAAGCTACCAGAGAGAATGCCATAGTCAGTGACATTGCTAAAGCGACTAACTTTTTCATTTTGTTATCCTCCTGTTTTGTTTTGCAAGTTTGTGCGCATTGCGCAACCGCTTGTCTACGATAATAGTTTAGCAACATTTCCTTATGTTGTCAATTTATAATAATGACTGATATTGAGATTTAAAATTGTGCATTTTGCACAATCATGCTTTGAAAGTCTTGATTTTACTTGGTTTTCAGCACATCCTTTTTTTGAAAAAAAATGCTTTTTTTATAATTTTTCTGAGCAAAATTAAGGAAAACGTTTTTCCTGATCATGATTTTCACACTCTTGTCAGCCTTTTGTAGACTCCTTCAGGATGATCTCATAGTCCAAAAGTGTTTTGTCAGGTACTGTTTTGCCATGGATCATATCCAACAGCACCTGACAGGATCTCCGTCCCAACTCTGTGATATTGAACTTCAGCGAGGTTATGGTAACCGGATAATTTTCCAGAATGCGGCTGTAATGACAGGATGCCACCTTCATCTGGTCCGGGATGCGTACACCCATGCGGGCAAGCTTTCTGACTACCTCATCGCAGATGTAGTCATCCTGACACAGAATGCACTCCACACCGCTCTTTTTCAGCTCTTCCACGGCCTTTTCCACCATGGCTTTATTGCTTAAATCCGTGTACACCAGATCCTGGTTCAGCTTGCGCTTTCCCTTGCGGTAGGCTTCCTCATATCCCTGATACCTGCAGCGGTTTACCATCTGATCCATATTGCTTCCCAGGTAGGCAATATTCTGGATCCCTTTGGCGAACAGAACCGTCACCAGTTCCTTACAGGCTCCCACATTATCATGGTCTACCTGTACCACATCATCATCCGGGAATTTTCCCACAGCCACAAAGGGAATCTGCTTCTGTTTCAGGAATTTAACGTATTTGTCGTTCTCATAAGTTCTGGTAAGAATCATTCCGTCCACTTTCCGGTTCTGGATCAGCCGCTCCAATGGTTTGGTATCGTTTCCGTTCGTCGTGACCACGATAATATCATAATCATTGGCCTGTGCCACTTCTTCCACGCCATACATACAGGGATGGAAAAAAGGCATATCCACAAGGGTATTGACCTCCGGCAGGATAATGGCGATATTATTGGTCTTGGATTGTGCCAGGCTCTGTGCTGCCGCATTGGGATAAAAGCCATGTTCTTCTATGTAGTCGAGAATCCGGTCTCTGGTAGCGGCTCCAATACGGCCTTTTCCAGAGATCGCCCTGGAAACTGTGCTGGCAGACACCCCCAGTTCCCTCGCCACATCATGGATCGTCATTGTCTTATCATTCCCAGAATTATTGTTCATACCTTCATCACGCCTTTCCGTGACCTGCAACCTACAGATTGTAGGCACACTTTTCTCCCCATCCTTGCGCAATCCGTTATTTTCATACCTCTTTATTGTCACAATATGCGCAAACGATTGTTCTTGTTTATAGTATCATCTTGTGATGTAGCTTTCAATGCATCTTTTTACACAAATTGCCTCCTCATTTCTATACAATAGTTACAAAACAATCAAGTTTCTTGAAGTTATTTAACCTGTTTTGCCGCATTTTGTTCCGGAACTGTTTCCAATCACATTCTTTATGATACTAATTTTCCAGGAGACTCTCCGCCACGCACAGTTTCCCATACCCCACCCGGTCATTGGGATATTCAGTCTCCCCCCTCAGTGGTCTGGCTCCTTTCCTGAAATATGCTTTTACTTTTTCGCCGTAGAGGAAGGGATCATTCCCCCGTACAATGCCCCATTCCATCAAAAGGGCTGCTGCCCCGCTGACAATGGGTGTCGCAAAAGAGGTCCCGGTCACGGGAGTAAAGCTTCCGTACACATCCGGAGCCTGGATATTCACACCGGGAGCCACAAGGTCAGGCTTGGTCAGTCCTGCGGCAGCCACACCAATGGTTCTTGTGCTATCCGCATAGCCTCTGCCGGAGAAATCGGCATAGGTATCATAGACCTGGTCATAGGCTCCCACGGTGATCACCTTGGCTGCGGTAGACGGAATGGTCAGTGTCACCTGGGGTGTGGCACGGTAGAATCCGGTACTCTCCCCGATTCCGCTTCCCGCTGGGAGATACAGATAATATTGTCCTGTCACGGTCACTACCGGTTCCAGCCGGATTGTCCAGATCCCTGCATTGATGTAGCTTCCCTCTGCCGGGATCATGTCCAGATAGATTTCCTGTGCCACCGCATAGGGCAGAGGCTCTCCCAGATAAACCAGTATTCTAGTCTGTTCCAATTCCAGCGTGTATTTTCCTCCTTGGATATTTGTGGACAATTCTGCTTCCTCACCTCCCGGGGCCTGCAGTCTTATCCGGAACACATCGCTGTAATTTTTCCATAGCTGTATGTTCAGGTTTCTCTCATAATTGCCCACAGCCAGTTCCACGCGGCCGTCCCTTGTTATATTGCCGGCAAAATGT
>ENA-OPBS01003345-OPBS01003345.1-human-gut-metagenome-genome-assembly--contig:-NODE-3345-length-10209-cov-1.972523_pt1 | contig 10209 bp, 8 predicted proteins | sample MGYA00241074_ERZ501463 | MGnify/ENA primary metagenome ERZ501463 (study PRJEB25962, sample SAMEA2042578) | human gut metagenome | biome: human gut; feature: human-associated habitat; material: faeces...
AGCATTCTGGTATTCCACAGGTTCACCTGGAAGGAAGACAGATAGATTCCCAGTCCCTTGCCGAAATGATTCAGGGTGATCAGTGGCTTCCCGCCGTCTGCCAGAAGTACCTGTGCTTTTCCATCCGTCAGATACCGGTTCTCCTTCGCTTCCACACCTGCGCCCTCTGGGATCAGATGCTCCGGATCCGCTGTCTCAAAGATCCATCTGCCGTGACAGACTCTTGCGCCGGTGTCCTCGTCAATTCCCAGCACATGTGCCATACGGAAATACGTATCATATCCTTCCACAGCGGAAGGCTCGTTCACACCGATAAAGCAGCCTCCCTCGTGTACCCACTTTGTAAGTGCAGTAACAAGCTCCTCATCCTTCCAGGCATCCCCGCCGCTCCAGGCGCTTCCGGCTCTACCTGCATTGATTACGACATCTACATCCTTCAGTATACCATTTTTTACATCCTCAAAGGAAATAAATTTCACATCCACAGGAAGTCCGGACAAAGCTTCGTTGATGTGGATCAGGTCATGCATATAAGTCTCATGAAAGTGTCCAGACAAGGTCCAGGAACGTAAGCTTCCCCAATAATGCAGCACTGCCACACGGGTCTTGATGCGGTAAGGTTCTCCCGCATCGTGGAAGCTGCGGATCAGACGGAACTCATCTGCCACTTTTTCAATATAATCACAGAAATCCGGGAAACCCTCCACCAGATGAAGGTATCCGCCGAGACCGATCCGGTCGATCTTCGCACGCAGCAGGGCACGTCTTACGCTGTTCCAGTATTTTTTCGCATCCAGTGTGGGATTGCCGCCCTCCATGAAAGTCGGAGCACCGCCCAGCCCCACCGGGAACAGATAGGGGTGCAGACGCAGTTCATGTGTAGGCACATCCACGCCCGCACACAGTCTGGCTTCATAACCGGAAAATACACATTTGATCAGTCCGTCAAAACCAAACTCCTGAAATCTGCCATTATAAGGCTCCACGCCTACCCAGCTGTCGTCATAGAAGACATAAGCCTTTTTGCCGTAGGAATGCACCATATCGATCAGCTTCCTGCCAAAGGAAATAACGAAATCATTGATAAATGCCATCCAATCCGCCTTTTTCGCATTGCCAGGCATATGAGTCACATGCAGCTGTCCCTTATTGATAAAATCTTCCGCTGTCATGCGATATCCGTATTGTTTCTCGAACTCCTGTAAAGCAGGAACGCTCACAGTGAAATCATAGGAACCCCAGTCAGAGAACAGATTCCGGTTCCTCTCACTGCTGCCCCAGATCCATACGAAATTGTAGAACATGGAGGTAAAGCGCACCACCGTGGTATCCGGATGGGTCTCACACCAGTGCTTCATCCATCCCAGCAGATACTCCTGAGTCTCAGGATATCTGGGATCGATCTGCATCAGATGCTCCTTATCCCAATGGTTCGTAGTATGATTGTACATAGAGATTTCTTCCCAGATACGATAGGCTAAGAAGCTTACTGTATACTTATGAAAAGGGATGATGCCGCTCAGGGACACGCTTCCCTTCTCTTTGTCATAGCTCCAGTCCGCATTGTCGATCTTCACATTGGTGGTTCTGTCATAAACCTCCCAATATTCCAGACTCTCTGCGCTATCATTGATCCGGAACTGCTCCGCAAAAAAGCTGTCCATCAGTCCGATGGTCAGGGTGTCACTCTCTGCTGCCTGGGGCGGCGTGCACAGGAAGGTCTGCTGTAATTTGTCCTGATTCTCCTTTGCCCAGGCATTGTGATCTCTGATAATACAAATGGTAGAATAGATTCCGTAACCGGCATGGGTGATTTCGTCGGAAAGCACGGTCCCATCACTGTCACGGATCACATCTGCTCCCCATTTTTCCGCCATTTTCAGAGTCAGTTCTTCATATCCTGATTCTCCCGGTAAGGTAAAACCACCTTTTCCCATTTCGAGTTCCTCCTCATATTCCTGCTTATTTTTCATTCCTGTCATTTCTTCACTTCTATTTTCCGGTACAATATCTGTCCTGTTACAGCAATTCCTCTTTCAGACACAGTCTGACCACACGTTCCAGCTGCTCTGCCTCAGACAACAGCACCTGATCTCCTGCAGGATCCGGAATGTCCTTGTAGACCTCCGGTTTCTTAGGAACATTGATTTGTCCCACAGGCTCCCATGCGCCGAAACCATCCGTCACGCACTCTGCCAGATAAGCGTAGGCTCTTTCAGAATGACCTTTGCATTTCTCCCGGATCTCCTGTGCCACATATCCTGCCATCTTATATGCACCGAAGTCATTGGTATGGGTATAGTCCCCGGGGAAAAAGATGGGTTTGGCATCCTGTAAGCCCTTTTCCAACACATATTTCTTGCTGTGGGCATGAAGATCCAGCACCGGAATTCCGTACTGTGCTCCCAGTTCCAGACATACATCCGCGAATTCCTCCAGCAGATCCAGATAAGTCTGATCCCGCAGTCTCCAGGTATTTCTTGCAATGGGTGTCACCAGTACCGGGTATACTCCCTTTGCCTGATTTTCTTTGATATAGCGTTGCAGATTCGCCCGGTATCCGCCCTTTGCCTGCAGCCCGGGAAGCTTCTGATCATTATGCCCGAACTGGAAAAACACATAATCTCCCGGCTTGCTGTACTGAGAGATCACCGCATAATGCCCTTCCTTGCGGAAGCTATCGGTAGTCAGTCCGGAGTGGGAATGATTCGACACTGCCACACGTGTGTCAAAATATGCCGGAAGCATCTGTCCCCAGCCACAGTAACAGGTGCCTGGATAATAGGGATAATCTCCGGGCTGATCTGTCACTGTGGAATCTCCCGCCAGATAAACCGTAGGACCGTTCACCTCTTCTACCGTAAGAGCACTGATCCTTGGTCTATCCGCCAGTACTGCAATATCCACAGTCTTATCCGCAAAAATCCGGGAATAACCCACAGGTACAATATCGCAGACATTTGTAATCATTGTATAAGTGAACTCACCGGCTCCCACTGTGCCATGAAAAGCCAGCCGTCTTCTTCCGGTGAAGATCAGTATCTCTCCCATTTCCTCTTCTGAGCGGATGGTCAGGGTGATCCTGTAGTTCCCCTGTCTGGGTACATCTACCTTGAAGATCAGCGGAATCCTCCTTGGTGAGCCAGACATCGGTTCTCCCGACTGCCTCTCCAACGCTGCCACTTCTTCCGCAGAATCCAGATAGCAGCCGTTCTCATCTTCCTTCAGGAAGGACAGCTGTTCGTTTTGATACCAGTACATCGTATCAAAAGAGGAATTCAGTTCCCGGATCTGCAGCAACTTCTGCTCTCTTCTGTTTTTTTCTGTTACAAAACCGTAACCTTTGCCCGGCTGATAGAGGTCTTCACTGCCCACATCGATCAGATTGGCCGTTCCTCCATCCTTTCCGAACAGGAAATTCCTGCGAAACATCTATAACGCACCATCCTTCTCAATATCATCGGAAATTAACAAGGTTGCAAAGAAGGAAAGTGCCAGTCCCTGTCCCCATCCCTGAATATACGCCTTGGGAATGCCTCTGTATCCTTCCTTGTCTCTCATGACGGCAGTTCCGCCGGAGACATTCATCACCTTACCATCCTCGCTGACATTGGCAAGCAGGCCCTTGATGGCCTTGTTGATATATTTGCTGTGTAAAGGATTGCCTCTGGTCAGCATTGCTGCGGCAATTCCTGCAGATGCGGAAATCTCTTCATAAGATTCCGGATCATCCACTACGGTTCTCCACAATCCATTCTCCGTCTGGTATACCTTCAGGGCTGCCAACTGCTCATTTAAGGAGCCGGCCACATCGATATACTTCGGATACAGATAGCACTGAGGCAGAATACCGCCTACCTGCGACATGGTAAATGCTGCCCAGGCATTGGCTCTTCCCCAATAGATGCCGGACATATGATCTCCGGCAATATTGTCATAGCCGTGATACCAGAGTCCACTGCTTGGATTCTGTAAATATTTGATATGCCAGTAGTACTGGTTCAAGGCATCATCGATCAGTTCTTCATCGTGTTCCATCACGCCCACACGCAGCATCAGGAACGCTGCCATGAACAAAGTGTCACACCAGCACTGCTCCGGGAAATCGTTGTTGGCAGATACGGTGTGCTGCAATACATGATCTCCGAAACGCAGGGCATCTTTTCTTAAATAAGCGATCTTACTCATAAGAATGTCATGATACTGCTGCTCTCCGGTGGCCTGGTATAAGGTGATCAGGCAATGTCCCATGGCACAGGCGTTTACTGTCCATACCTTGGGCAGTCCCAGATCGATCAGTTCGTCGATACGATCCTTTAACAGATCCAGATATTCCTTCTTGCCTGTCTTTTCATAGGCATCGCTGATTCCGTAATATGCCACACCACAGGGCCAGTCCCAGGTGAGATCCATATTCATAGTCTTTTTGACGATCTTGTCAATGACTCCCTCTATTTCTTTCTTATCATATTCCAGTTTTAACATAGCTCCTCCATTTCTGCCTTTTGGCTCTTTATATTCTTTTCCCACAGTTGTTTTTATTGTAAAACAGTCGGTCGGAAAAGGACATAAAGTAACTTCGCCCTATAAATATTATCAAATGTTCTTACGAATGCAAGCATTCGACGCCCATTGAATAATATTTACATGGCTCTGAATAGTTGCATTTTTAATATAGCCCCCAAGCCATTCATGCCTGGGGGCTGTATGTACTTCCTGTAATAAAACTTTTTACTTACTGAAGTCTGGTGGTGTTACCTGCATCCAGAGCAGCCTGTCTCTCATCGATAACTTCCTGATAACCTGCATCCAGGTACTTCTGGCTCAGTTCTTCATACAGAGAATCGAACTGGTCCTTAGGGCACATGGTCAGCTTGTCACGGTACTCAGTATACAGATCATACAGCGTCTGGTTGTACTCGGTAACAGCATCGATAGCGGTTGCAAACAGACAGTCGGAGTTAGCCTTGCCTGCTTCATAGATAGCAACCTGTCCGTTGTAGTTAGCCAGGATCTGATCATAGAAGTCCTGAGGAATACCCTGAGGGGTAACTGCCTGGATATCTTTCTCGATAGATCCGAGGGTCTTAACTGCGGTTACTGCACACCAGTAGTCTACGTTGTTGTTGTGTCCCTGCTGCTCAGCCAGACCGGTCTGATCTGCTACTGCTACGGGATCGCCGTTATCATCATAATTGAAGTTCACGCCTTCGATACCCCACTGCATAGTGAACAGATTCTCGGGCTGGTTCAGCCACTCAAGGTACATCATAGCTGCCTTTACTTCATCCTCGGTAGCATCGTTAGCGAAGCCAATCATCATACCGAAGTTGGTTCCGGGTCTGTAAGAAGCGGAAGATCCCCAGGTCTCATCCTGTGTCCAGGTGGAAGGAGTCACTGCTACTGCCAGCTTGGCATCGGGGTTAGCATCATAGAAGGAGTTCAGTACGTTCATGCTGGAGGAGATATATCCGGTCCAGGTAAATGCTTCACCGTTGATGAAGTCTGCCTCTGCCTCGGAAGCATCTCTCAGATAGTACTCAGGATTGTAGTAACCATCGTTGTACAGCTCATTCTCCCATTTTAAGAATCTCTTCTGAGCCTCGGTGGACAGAGCGGGGATCTGGTAGTCACCGGTGGTTGCCCATGTGGTCTCATCCTGAGGATAATCTCTGTAACCATAGTTCTGGTCAATACCTGCGCCGCTTACTTTCTTACCGCTTAAAGGATACTGATGGCCGTTCTCAACCAGTTTTGCATACAGCTCTAACAGCTTGGTGTTGTCGCCAACGGGATACTCAGAGAAGCCAGCTTCTTCCAGCCAGTCCTGACGATAGAAAGTGCACCAGGTATAAGTGGTGTTACCGTAAGGTCTGTAACCGAGTACCAGATAATCTTCATCATCCAGCTTGGTGTAAGCATCGTTGCCGTGCTCTACCATGGTCTCCCAGTAAGTAGGAGCGATCTGCTTGAACTCTTCTACATCGTAGGTCTGCAGATAGCCGTCTGCCTGCCAGCTTGCCAGCTTATCATAGTCATATTCCATACAGATGGTAGGAAGGCTCTGGCTTGCTGCCAGCATAGCGTAATCAGTCATAACGTCGCTACGGGTAATTCCTACATATTCTACCGTGATGTTGTACTTATCACCGAAGTTCTCCTGTACCCAGTTGGTCCAGTAGTTGTTCTCTACATCAGAGCATCCGTTTCCGGAAGAACCACGATCGTATACGGGGATCTGCAGAGTAACATTGTCTGCGAAAGCCTCCCATCCGTCAATACCTGCTACTGCTGTGGATGCTCCTGCATCTGTGCTTGCTGCAGAACTCTCTGCTACAGATTCCTTTGTTCCGGCATCTGCGGTTGTGTTGTCCGCACTGCTGCCGCATCCGGTCAGAGTGCTCATTGCCATAGCACCAACAAGTGCTGTTGCCATTACCTTGTGAAGAGTATTCTTCTTCATAAATCAATCCTCCTTAAAAATTATACATAGTTTTATGTGTACCCCCGGTTTTGGGGAAAACTAACTTGGTTGTTTTGTTCCTTTTAACTTTTAGCCCTTAACTGCTCCGATCATGGTACCCTGTACGAAGTACTTCTGCAGGAAAGGATAAATAATAATGATAGGAATTGTTACAAACATGATACTTGCTGCCTGTAATACTTCGGGAGTGGACTGGATCGCACTGCCGGTATCTGCCAGGGAGGAAGTCTGTGCTTCTGCTGCGGATGCTACCAACTGATATAACTTGTACTGGATCAGCTTCAGGTTAGCACTCTTGGTGTAGTACATGTTGTCTGCGTAAGAGTTCCAACGGCCTACGGCGTAGAACAGAGACAACGTTGCCAGGATCGGTTTGGACAGCGGTAATACGATCTTGCTCAGGATCTGGAAGTTACTTGCGCCATCCAGGAAAGCGGATTCCTCTAAGCTGTCGGGAATCGTACTCTGGAAGTAGTTCTTCATGATCAGCATGTTGTACGGGGAATAGATCAGAGGTAAGATCAACACCCACATGGTATCCAGCACATGCAGCTTCTGATATAACAGGTAGCTGGGAATGATGCCGGCACTGAAGTACATCGGTACCATCAGCAGGAAAGTCAGTAACTTTTTGCCCTTCAGTCTCTTCTTGGAAAGAGGATAAGCGGCACAAGTACATACCAGCATTCCCAGAGCGGTGAAGATCACGGTAACGATCACCGAGAAGATCATGGAGTAGGTCATGGAGTTATCTGCAAATACCTTCTTGTAAGCATCGAAGGTGATGTCTTTGGGCCAGAAGTAAACGCTCTTGGACATTACTGCGGTATTACCGGATATGGATTTTACTGCTACATGTAAGAACGGTAATACACAGCTGGCGCAGAGGATGACGATCACTGCCATCATGACGAAATCACTGATGCGGAATTTGTTGACCGCATGTGCTCCGCCTGCGGAGGTAGATTCTTCATTAATATTAACTTCTTTTTTCTTCATCTCTCTCACCTCCTACAGTAATCCGTCTTCGCCAAGCTTCTTTGCGAATTTATCAGATAACAGAACCAGGATCAATCCGATCAATGACTGGAACAGACCAACTGCGGTCGCCGCACTGAATTTTCCGGCTCCAATACCTTTGTTGTAAATGTAGACAGCCAGCTGATACTGGAAGTCCTTGACCTGTGAATTTTCTAATGCGGTCAGACGCTCTAAGTTACTTCCCATGACACGTCCGAGGTTCAGGATCAGCAGTGTTACTACTGTGCTCTTGATACCGGGAAGTGTGATATGCCACATTCTCTTCCAACGGTTCGCTCCATCGATCATGGCTGCTTCGTACAATTCTCCGTTGATACCGGTGATCGCTGCCAGGTAGAGGATCGTGCCCCATCCCATCGTCTGCCATACACCGATCAGCAGATATGTAATTGCCCAGTGCCATTTCTCATTCAGGAAAGGAATTCCTTCGGAGATCACTCCCAGGTTGGTCAGCAGAATGTTCACCAGACCGGAGTTCGGACGGAACATTGTCATGGCTACGCTTCCGATGATGGCCCAGGAAAGGAAGTGCGGCAGATACAGGATCGTCTGGGACACTTTCTTGAATCTCGGATATCTTAATTCATTCAGGATCAGTGCCAGAATGATCGGCATTGGGAAACCGATGATCAGATCCGCCAGGTTAAACACTATGGAGTTGCGAAGTGCTCTCATGAAATCGGCATCCTTGAATATCTTAACGAATGTCTTCATGCCCACCCATTCGCTGCCTGCATATCCCTTCGCCGGTTTATAATCCATAAAGGCCATCCGCAATCCCGGGTATGCTCCGTAACTGAATACAAATACCATAATCAGTGGAAGCAGTAACAGCAGATACAATTGCCAGTCTCTTTTAAAAGCTTGTTTCCACGTGGTTTTCGTTTTCACTCCCACCACATTGGCTGCATTCTTCTTCGCCATGTCGAACCTCCTCAAGTGTCAGCTATATTTTCTCGTCACTTTGTACACTTTTTGTAACTTTGTAAGTACATTATCATACATGTTGTCATATTTTTCTAATCAATCATTATAAAAAACTATGCAAAAACGATCATTATAGATCATGGTCGTTTTTCGTAAGTATTGAAGTTTCGTTGCATTTTCGTAAATTTTGCGTGAATTTTGGAGCGTTTTTGCTGTAGGATTCGCTGTTTCACGGTATTTTTAGCCTTTTTTAATCTCTTCCACGGAAACATTGCCAACCCTAAAAAAGTCATTTTCGCAACATAATGGTTGATTTTATCCATTTTAATTGTTATATATAATGTATAGACATTATTTCTACTGCAGCATGTCTTTCCGTTGCATCATCATACAGGATGCACAAAGCTATTCAGAAAACTCTGGAACAGGAGGCACACTATGGCGAAATCCAAACGAGCTGTCACAGAATACCGAAGTTATTATCTGCCAACACACTTCCCGGTACTGCTTCTGTCCGGTGATTATTGGAAGATTTCCGATATTCCCAGCGGAAGCCTTCATTTTCATAACTGTCTGGAGATTGGGATCTGTCATTCCGACAGCGGTACGCTGGAGATCAACGGAGAAAAACAGACTTTCCATGCCGGAGATGTCACCGTTCTTCCCCGCAATGTTCCACATACCACTTACAGTGCACCAGGCACGAAAAGCCACTGGTCTTATCTTTTCCTGGATCCGAAGGAATTGTTCCGCAATCTCCTCCCCGCCTCCTGGAAAAATTACGACCTGTCCACGGACGGTTTCCCAGCATTCCGTTATATTTTCAGCAAAGAGGCTTTTCCCCACATCAACTATCTGGTATCTCATATCATCCACGAGCTGGAAGAGCAGAATCCCTGCTATCAGATCAGTGCCAGAAGCCTGTTATGCTCCCTTTATATTGAATTGTACCGGATCGAAAGTCTCGGCGGTGCCAACCCCGACACGACGAAACCGGATTCTCCCGAGATCCTTGCCTTATAGGACCGCAAAAAAGAGGGCGAGCTCGCCGAAAACTCTCTGGTGATCTCACCCGCTCTGGAATATATTGAGAAAAATTATATGCAACAGTTCTCGATCGAATATCTGGCCGATCTCTGCCACTGGAGCCCGACGCACTTCCGCCGGGTTTTCCATGATATTATGGGAACTTCACCGTTAGACTACGTCAACAACACCCGGATTTTAAAATCCTGTATCCTGTTACGCAGTACGGAACACTCTATTCTGGACATTTCCGAGATGGTGGGGTTCCATTCCGTGTCCAGTTTCAACCGCTACTTTATCAAACTTATGCAGATGTCTCCCAGAGAATACCGCAAGCAGATGCAGCAGAGCGAGAAAAAGGCTGAGAACCAGTCCATTCTGGAATTTGCCGGATGGATGCGGCCGGAATAGCCCCTCTGTGTTCCGGCCACTCCGGTCATCAGGCCAGCCTCTTGTGCTTCCATTTGCCGGAATAATACCGGATCACCGGAATCACACAGCCACAACTCCAGGACAGAGGAGTGGCGATCCAGATTCCCGTGACGCCCAGGGTTCCGGACAATAGATACGCGAACACGATCCTGCCGGACAGCTCCGTCAGTCCCGCTACCATACAGGTATTGACGTCTCCGGCTCCCCGGATCACATTCTGGTAGCTCTGCATCACCCCCGCGATCACATAAGCCACGCCGATAATGGTCAGATAGGTGCAGCCGATGCCGATGGCTTCT
>ENA-OPBS01003350-OPBS01003350.1-human-gut-metagenome-genome-assembly--contig:-NODE-3350-length-10200-cov-1.979103_pt1 | contig 10200 bp, 9 predicted proteins | sample MGYA00241074_ERZ501463 | MGnify/ENA primary metagenome ERZ501463 (study PRJEB25962, sample SAMEA2042578) | human gut metagenome | biome: human gut; feature: human-associated habitat; material: faeces...
TGCAGCACAGGCTGCTATCGCCGATAAGTAATTTGGCGGTAAACACGCAGATCTGAGAGGGTATTGCGCAAGCAATAAATTGGGGTATATGAGAATAAGATGAGAACCTCATTACTGATAGAAATATCAGTAATGAGGTTCTTTTTTGTTACTATTTCGTCTGAATTAAAGCGCGATATTTCCGTCCCGGTCGATTGATGTCGTTTTTGGGTCGATTGGTGCAATCTGCCGCTTATTTTCTGGAAATGCTGTTATAATAAACACAACTCAGATTTATAGAAATCGGAAGTACAGAAGAAAGGGGAAAGAGAATGAGAAAAACAAAATTTTTAGGAAAGGTGCTTAGCCTGGCGCTTGTTGTTACATTGATAGCAGGTATGGTGCCGGAGATGCGCACGAAAGCAGCAGAGGGTGAAAACTCGGGCTGGATACAGGTGACGGAGGACAATAAAGACGACTTGGACACAAAGGTAGCCGTTTTGGACAATTTGAGCCAGACTACATATGATAATTTTATTTTTAATGCTGAATGGGCTCATAGTTATATTAAGTCAAGTAAAAACGAGTATTACATATTAGGAAAAAAGGGTGGAAAATATATATGCCTTTATGGTGCGGACATTGAAGTTCGTTCTAAGACTCTTGATACTATAGATATTTCTGTAGCTAATCATTACTTTTTCCCTTCACAGGAAGTTAAATTAAATCTTGACGGCGGTGAGTGGAAGACAGATACTATAACAACGGTAGCAGGAGTATTTACAGATCTTCCGATACCTACGAAAGAGGGCTATATATTTACTGGGTGGTATGAAGATCCTCAGAGTGAAGACCCCCAAAGTAATAAGGAGGACATATCATTAAGAAGCGTATATAATGGAAGAACGGAAATTAATGCGCACTGGTGCAAAAAATGGCCTGAAGGAAGTAAAGACTGGGTGAAAGCAACGACCATAAAAGAACTGGAAAGTGCTGACCTGCCTTTCTTTACCTTGTCAGAAGCAAAAAAGTTTGCGAATGAATATCTTGTGCAACATCCGTACCCAAATGATGCATATGCTGTTATTATAGGAAGAACTTATAATTTTGATACCGTATGTTATATTACTTATAACACCGCAAAAGGAGGTGTAGGCTATAACCCGGTTCCGGAAAGTCTGGAACAAAACTGGATGAGTAAGTATACCTATTATGTTTTGAGAACTCCGGGCACAACATCGGATGATTCTGAAAATCCATCGGTAACCCCGACTCCGGCACCTGCTCCTGTGACCCCGACAACTGCACCGTCCGCCGGAGACACCAGCAGTGATTCCTCTGACTCCGGCTCATCAGCTCCTGAACCGGTACTGACCACCACAAATATCGCAGGAGAGCAGATCACCGGATGGGATGCCATTACAAAAGTGATCTCTACCCAGACAAAAGACAAGCAGCAGAATGTATCCGGTGCCAACCAGGATCTGCTTCATGTAGATGCCAGCGGCTTTGACAAGACAATTCCTGCAGCAACAGTGAAAGCAGTGTCCACCTCAGCTCTGCGTGGCCTGCATGTATTCATCAGCAACTCAGATGCAGTAACCTTCCTTGCAAAGAGCAAGTTGTCCGGTTACAAGGAAACCAACTTTGAACATAAGGATACTGTTACAGAGCATTCCAGAACCATCGACTTTACCAACAAACAGGCATTGGGTACAAACGTTGTATTCCATACCACAGTACCTGTGAAAAACGGAGAAGTGACGGTTTACAAGGTAGATGCCAACGGCAGAACCCGCATTGTCAAGACAGTTTCGAATGCAGGCGGACAGGTATGCTTCCCGATTACTGAGACAGCAACCTATGTATTGGAATACTGATCTGCGATAGTTGAATCCCATATTTTACAGCACCCCCCGCTACAGGAATAAAAACCTGTGGCGGGGGGTGCTTTTACTGCAAACGCGATTCCTTGTAAAGAAATGTAAAAATGTAAAAAAATGTAAAAACGTAAAAAATGTAAAAAATGTAAAAATGTAAAAACCATAGCAAACATGTCGGAAAATGATGATTTCATAAAAATATTCATGTATTTTAATGCAAAAACAACACAAAAACATATTGAATTTTACATGAATAATAATTATACTATATTTAGGATCTTTAAGGAGGATGGATCATGTATAGAAAAATCATGGGTTTTCTGGAAGCATGGAAAGAAAATGAACACCGCAAACCTCTTATTTTGCAGGGGGCAAGACAGGTGGGGAAGACTTATTCTATTTTAGAGTTCGGGCGAATTCATTATGAAAATGTAGCCTATTTCAATTTTGAAACGAATCCAAAACTGAATGAAACCTTTGAGGAAAAGATCAGTCCTGATTATTTGATACCGATTTTATCTCATATTGCAGGTCAGACGATTGTAAAAGAAAAAACATTGATTGTATTTGACGAGGTACAGCTTTGCGAAAGGGCTTTAACGTCATTGAAATATTTTTGTGAGGATGCCCCGGATTATCATATTATTGTGGCAGGCAGCCTGTTGGGCGTTGCCGTCAACAGAGCAAAAATTTCATTTCCCGTTGGTAAGGTTGATATGAAAACGCTGTATCCGATGGATATGGAGGAATTTATGATCGCTGTGGGAGAGGATGAACTTGTAGAGCAGATTAAAAAATGTTTTGAAACGAATCGGCCGATGCCATCCGCACTCCATGATGCAGCCATGCAGCTTTACCGTCAGTATCTTGTGGTAGGCGGTATGCCGGAGTGTGTGATGCAGTTTGTCCAGACAGGGGATTATATCCTGATCCGCCATACGCAGGATACCATTCTGACAAGTTATCTGAATGATATGAGCAAATACAATAATCTGAATGAAATTAAGAAAACCAGACTTGCCTATGATAATATTACGGTTCAGCTTTCCAAGAAAAATACCCGCTTTCAATATAAGCTGATCAAAAAGGGTGGACGTGCTTCTGAATTTGAAAATGCGATTGAATGGCTCTGTCTGTCGGGAATTGTGTCACAGGTCTATAGGGTAGAGCAGATCAAGAAGCCTTTGGAAAATTATCGGGATATTGATGCGTTTAAGATTTACGTTTCGGATCTGGGGCTGCTTTGCGCCAAGAAGGATTTGGCTGCAACCGATATTCTCTATATGGTGGAGGAACTGAATGATTTTAAAGGTGGCATGACAGAAAATTATGTCAATGTACAGCTTGCCATCAATGGTTATAACACTTACTACTGGGAATCCGAGCGTGGGGCTGAAATAGATTTCGTTATCCAGCGGGATGGTCAGCTGATCCCGATTGAGGTGAAATCCGCCGATAATACCAGAGCCAAAAGCTTAAAGGTCTATATGGATACCTATAAGCCGGCTTACGCGATCAAACTTTCCGCGAAAAACTTTGCGTTTGAGGACAACAAAAAGGTGGTTCCGCTTTATGCGGCATTTTGTATTTGAACCGTGGGCATACTGATAAGAATTCAAGAACCGCATTACTGATAGAAATATCGGTAATGTGGTTCTTTTTTGCATAGAACATGAAGGAGAATCCGTTGCATTGGATTTGAGGTGAAGTCTATAATAAAGCTAACTATATTTCGTGATGACTGAAAAATATAAAAAATTATATAAGAACAGAGGGATTGCGATGGGGATTTCACTGGAGGGAACGTGGAAGGTAATATTGACGGATGGAACGGCAGCGCAGATGCATCTGCCGGGAACTTTGGGCGAGAGCGGCATCGGTCACAGAGACGTCGGAGCGAATCAATGGCACCCGGATGCGGCGCTGGGTAACGCTGAGGTTTTGCAGAACTGGTGCAGGAGCGTACCGGAGGACGGATCCACATCATCGTGGAGAGTGAAGCAAAACTGGGTTCGGAAAGCGAAGTACTGGAACAGATCAAATACGGCGGCATTGCTTTTGCAAGAGTTTCCCTGTCGCAGATCGCAGAACAGGCACCGGAGATGAATGTACTGCAATTGCCGTATCTGTACAGAGATTCGGAGCATATGTGGAGGGTATTGGACGGAGAAATCCTGCGGGAATGTGCCAGAGAGTCTGCGGAATATGAAAGAGTACTCTGGAAAGACAGAGAGGAACAGTCCAGACAGACCGCCATTGCCAACGGAACTTGTGTGAGCACTCTTTCTGCGGAAGAAAAAGAACGAGGGAATCAAGTTCCAGCGTATTGATGCGGATGTGACCGATGCCCTGAAGTCCAAGACTTCCAAGAAGGCCGAGAAAGAGATGGAAGAGCAGGCGGAGAGCATCAGCAAGCTGTATTCCATGCCCGGTATGGACATGAGTGCCTTCGGCGGTGAGGGAGAGACCCTGATCCTGAATGCCAGCCATCCTCTGGTACAGTACATTACTGAGCACCAGGATGGGGAGAATGCAGAAATGATCTGCGAGCAGCTGTACGATCTGGCAAAGCTTCAGCACGCACCTCTGTCTGCCGATGCCATGACCAAGTTCGTGGCAAGAAGCAATGACATTATGATGCTGCTGACTAAATAATAAGATAGCTTGTGAAGTAGACAGGTAAAAGCAAAAGGAACTGCAATGTGTGTTTATACACAGGCTGCAGTTCCTTTTTTGGAATGTGGAGACGGAGAATGCGACAGAGGCATAGTGTTATCTTTACGATATTGACTGGGAGAGATCCCGGTCATTTTTTTGAAAAATTTAAAGAAATAGGCATAGCTGGAGAAGCCGAGAAGTTCCTGTACCTCGGTGACGGTCCGGCCCTCTGCCAGCATCGTCTGGGCGAGGTTAGCCCGCTGCACGGAGATATAATGCCCGATGGTGGCATGGGTATGTTCCTTGAACAGGCGCCCGAGATAGTCCTTGTTCAGGTAGAATTCTGCAGCAATGCTTTCCAGGGTCAGTGGCTCTGTCAGATGCCGGTTGATAAAGGCCATGACCTCATTGATGTTTTTCTGGGACTGGGAAATAGAACGCTGTCCGGTAGAAGATGCCTGTAGGCCGTGCTGGATCCGGCTATCCAGTATACTTAGCAGAGAGAAAAAATCCGCATAGGCAGAAAGGGAGGGCTGAGGATGCAGCTGCAAATAGTGATCCAGCTGACTGCAGAGCCCGGTAAGCCCGGTGGGAGAAAGCCGGAGGATCGCAGGAGAGAAAGCCGGATCTGCATAAGGCATGAGTCCGGAACCGGCTCCAAGGACAGTATACAGCCAGTCGCTGTTAATATTCAGGACGTAGCGCTCATAGATGGTCAGCTTCTGATTGAACAGCTGATGCACATGGTGAGGCGGAATGATGATCAGAGATCCTTTCGAAACACTGGAGACAGTGTCGTCTAAGAGGACATCCGGGAGATCGGACATTGTAAGATATATTTCCAGAGCGTTGTGCGTATGCGGTCTGGCAGGAGAAGAGGTTCCGTTGTTGCGGTAAGCCAGTTCATAGGGTGCATCAATTGTAAAATAGGGAATAGTCATTTGGGTTTTCATAGGCACTCCAAAGGTCGTTATCTTGCATAAAATTAGTATTTTATATACATATTATTACAATCGTAGAGAAGTTACAATAAGAACATCAAAGAAATACATCAGAGAATGAAAGGAAAGGTGTCTAAATGGAAAAGGTAAGACTGGGCATTATTGGTATTGGGAGTATGGGAACCGGTCATGCAGGCAATGTGTTGAAAGGGATGGTGCCGGATATGGAACTGACCGCCGTAGCGGATATCCGGCAGAGCCGCCTGGACTGGGCAAGGAACAATCTTCCGGAGACGGTCAAGGTATTTGATGATGGCAGGAAAATGATCGATTCGGGAAGCTGTGATGCCGTTCTGGTGGCAACACCACATTATCTGCATCCGGAATTCGTCATCTATGCATTGGAGCATGGACTGCATGCGATCAGCGAAAAACCGGCAGGAGTCTACACGAAACAGGTACGGGAGATGAATGAGGCAGCGGAAAGGTCTGACAGATCCTTTGCCATCATGTTAAATCAGAGAACCAACTGTGTATACAGAAAACTTCACGAAATGATCCAGAGTGGCGAACTTGGGCAGCTGCGACGTGTCAACTGGATCATCACCGACTGGTATCGTAATCAGAGCTATTATGATGCGGCGGGCTGGAAGGCAACCTGGGACGGAGAAGGTGGCGGCGTGCTGTTGAACCAGTGTCCGCACCAGCTGGATCTGCTGCAATGGCTGTGCGGCATGCCTGTGAAGGTGAGAGCCTTCTGCCACGAAGGAAAATGGCATGATATCGAGGTCGAGGATGATGTGACGGCTTATATGGAATTTGAAAACGGAGCCACCGGTGTCTTCGTGACTACCACGGCAGATGCTCCAGGAACCAACCGGCTGGAGCTGACCTTCGAGATGGGAAAAATCGTGTGCGAGGAAGGCAGACTATTTTTTGATAAACTGTCCACCAATGTGAGCGATTTCTGCAAAACGGAGAAGGAAGGATTTAAAAAGCCGGAATATTCCAGAATTGAGATTGAGACGGATGGACAAAACGAGCAGCATATTGGTGTATTGAAAGCATTCGCAGGTCATATTTTAAGAGGAACTCCATTGGTGGCAGAGGGAACGGAGGGAATCCGGGGGCTCACTCTGTCCAATGCCATGCATCTGTCCAGCTGGCTGGACCGCACCGTGGAACTGCCGTTGGATGAAGAATTGTTTTTACGAGAATTGAACAAAAAACGTGCCACTTCCAGAAAAAAGGAAGACACTGATATTGTATTTGATACGACAGGCACTTATTAAGGAGGACAAAAGAATGACAGTAAAAATCACAGGTTTTGCAGATGAAATCGCACCGGAACTGACAGCTCAGATCGCAGGACTGAAAGGACTGGGAATGTCTTATGTGGAGATGCGTGGAGTGGATGGAGAAAATCTGATCTATCACACGGATGAAAAAGTGGAGCAGATCAAGAAGACACTGGATGATAATGGAATCCGGCTTTCTGCCCTGGGATCTCCCTTGGGTAAGATTCTGATCACGGATGATTTCACTCCCCATTTTGAAGAGTTCAAGAGGGCAGTGGAGATCAGCCATAAGATGGAATGCCCGACGATCCGGATGTTCAGCTTCTATCTTCCGCAGGAGAGTGATCCGGCAGCCTATGAGGGCGAAGTCTTCGACAGGATCGGTAAATTCGTGGACTATGCCTCTGCGAATGATACACTGCTCCTGCATGAAAATGAAAAAGATATCTATGGAGCAATGGCTCCGGAATGCAAAAAACTCATGGATACCTTTTACGGGGATCATTTTAAAGCTATTTTTGACTTTGCCAACTTTGTACAGTGCGGACAGGATACGCTGGAAGCCTATGAGATGTTAAAGTCCTATATTGCCTATATCCATGTAAAGGATGCACTGAAGTCAGACCAGAGTGTAGTTCCGGCAGGCTATGGTGACGGAAATGTGGCGGTGATCCTGAAGCGTCTGTCAGCCTCCGGATTTGATGGATTCCTGTCACTGGAACCGCACCTGTTTGAGTTTGAGGGTTTCCATGCACTGGAAAAGGACGGCAGGAGCATTGCTGTCAAAGAAAAGAAGGTACTCAGCGGTCTTGAGACATTTACCATAGCGCATGATGCTTTGATGAAGCTTCTGGACAACTGAATGTAATTCCCTTACGATGAGGGAGACTGCATCAGGAGGGCGCAGAGGCACCCACCTTCTCAATATACTCTGTGGGAGTATAGCCGGTATATTTTTTAAATACCTGGCTGAAATACTGTGGATTATTGCCGAATCCCACAGACCTGGCAATAGTTTTGATATTGTCATTATGATAGTACACCATAAGGCGGATGGCTTGTTCCATCCGCTTTTTGTTCAGGTAATCGGAAAACCGGATGCCTTCCTCCTTTACAAATTGTTTGCTCAGGTAGCCGACACTGACAAAGAGATAGTTCTCTGCCAGCCATTTTAAAGACAGGGTCTCACAGTCCAGGTGGGCTTCCACGTAAGATTTTAAGAGGCTGATGTTGGCACCGCCCTTAGAGGAGGCAGCCTCGTCCTTCTCCTGCAGCAGTACGATCTCCGCCAGCTTCCGGATCTCGGAGGTCTGGGTACAGGAATACAGGCGGCGGAAAAAGTCACAGGCAATATCGAGCGGCGGCTCTTGTCCGGAGTTATCGGGATTCAGGAAAAGTCCCAGGGCGATATTCTTCGCAACATCCGGTGTCATGGAAGGAGTGAAGACGGAATCCAGCAGAGATGGAATATCCGTTTCGGCCGGGGAAGCGGTAAATGCCTCACGCAGCTTGGAAATCCGCCAGGGAGCGGCCATGTTGTTATGGAAGTCCCTGGTTTCTCCGGTTTCTGGGCGGATCAGCAGGATCCGTTCATAGCGGGATATCTTGGATATGATCTGCGCAAACAAATCTTCCGAAGTGTCACCGTGGAGAAAAGAGGTTTCAAAGGTTACACACTGTTGCGGATAATGCAGCTCCTCCAAAGACTGGCGGATCGTTTCCTGATGGGCCAGGGTGGGAGAGGACAGGACGAAAAGAGCACTGTTTTTTACATAAATCACAGGAAAGACACTTTCTGCTCCGCAGGAAAGCAGAATCCGCACGATATCCTTTAGAAAACTTTTCAGATAGGTTTCTTCTACAAAGGAACAGATACAGGCATATAGTCCCTTTTCGGGAAAGGACAGAAGTCCCTGATACTTTTTGAATACCTGGGGAAAATTATCAGGCTGATCCAATGCTTCCATAAGCAGCCCCTGTTCTAATGGCGACTGCATATCCTTCAGCAGAAGTGCCTGCTCCGCCTTCTGCTGTACCTCTTTTTGCTTTTTTTCTTCACGGATCGTATCCAGACAGTTGATCAGCTCCTGCTTGTCCGTGGGTTTTAAGAGATAGTAGCGGACCCCGTATGTCATGGCCTGCTTGGCATGTTCGAATTCACCGTAACCGGATAACAGGATAAAAGTGATCCGGGAGTCGATGCGGGAGGCACGTTCGATCAGTTCCAGACCGTTCAAAATAGGCATCTTGATATCCGTGATCACAACATCGGGATAGTCATCACGGATCCGGTCATAGGCTTCCATTCCGTTTTTGGCGGTAGCAATCACCTTGTAGCCGAGGGAGGTATAATCGATCATGGAAGAAAGTGCTTCACGTATGATCTGTTCATCATCTACAATCATCAATCTGAGCATAAGAATCCTCTCTTTCTTTGGGAATGGACAGCAGTACAATGGCCATTCCGTCTTCATTGTATATAGATAAGCCGTACCGGTCGCCGAAGAGCAGCTTCAGGCGGGAGTTGATATTCACCAGTCCCACACCGGAACCCTGGGGAGTGACCTGCCTGTGTTCCAGCTTCCAGATGAGATCATCCTCGAAATGGGAACCGGTATTTGCTACGGTAATCTGGTAGACGGTGTCTTTTTCGGAAATGGTGACGGTGATATGACAGACATCGTCACTGAATTCCAGAGCATATTTTAATGCGTTCTCTACCAGAGGCTGGATACAAAGTGTCGGGACATAAATATTGGAAATGTCATCCGGCACATGCAGCTGGAAGTCCAGCCGGTCTCCGAAACGGATCTGCTGGATCCGGATATAATCCTTTAAAACGTCCAGTTCCATTTTTAAAGGGATCAGGTCTTCTTTGCTGTTGACAGCAGCGCGGAACAGATTCCCCAGGGAACGGACCATGGTGGAGATGTCATCGGCACCGTATTTTTGCGCCATCCAGTTGATGGTATCCAGGGTATTGTAGAGAAAATGCGGGTTGATCTGCTGCTGCAGCATCTTGATATTGGTATCCCGGAGCAACAGCTGCTTTTCATAGTTTTTATCCCGCAAAGTCTTTACATTGGATTTCATTTCGTCAAAGCTGACATGCAGCTGCCCGATCTCATCGGTACGGAGACTGTAATCGTAGTGAGCGGTGTCCTCCGGATCCTGGAGTCCCTGTCCGAAGCGGCGGATCTTCTCTACCAGAAGATCCAGATGGTGCAGTATCCTGCGCAGAAGCAACAGTGCCAGAAACAGAGCGATCATCACGACCACGGCGGAGAACAGGATCATCCGGATCAGAACGGTATGGATCGCAGAAAAGAGCGGATCGTAATCCTGAAAATACAGATAATTCCATCCGGTACGTGGAAAATCTCCCTGGATGACAAAGGTCTTTCGTTTATCTATGGAAAGAATAGAATAATGGCTGCTGCC
>ENA-OPBS01003355-OPBS01003355.1-human-gut-metagenome-genome-assembly--contig:-NODE-3355-length-10189-cov-5.348234_pt1 | contig 10189 bp, 6 predicted proteins | sample MGYA00241074_ERZ501463 | MGnify/ENA primary metagenome ERZ501463 (study PRJEB25962, sample SAMEA2042578) | human gut metagenome | biome: human gut; feature: human-associated habitat; material: faeces...
CAAGTCTGTTAAAAAGTGTAAGTATCGCACTCAAAGCAGTTCCATCAAAAACCACAATGCCAATCCTGGAATGTATTCTCATGGATGCAACCACAAACCAGATCAAATTTACCACCAACGATATGGAGCTGGGAATTGAAACCATCGTTGAGGGTACTATTGAAGAAAAAGGTAAAGTTGCTCTTGATGCAAAAATCTTCTATGAAATCATCAGACGACTTCCGGATAATGATGTTACCATTAAGACCGATGATAAATATGCAGCAACCATTACCTGTGAAAAAGCAAAATTCAATATCCCTGGAAAATCAGGAGAAGATTTTGCTTATTTACCGATGATCGAGAAGGATGAACCGCTGACAATCTCTCAGTACACACTGAAAGAAATGATCCGCCAGACTATTTTTTCGATTGCTGTAAATGAAAACAATAAGCTTATGACCGGTGAACTTTTTGAGATCAAAAATAACTGTCTGAAGGTAGTTTCTCTGGACGGACATCGTATCTCTATCCGCAAAATGTCCCTTAAGAAAGATTATTCTGACCGTAAGGTGGTAGTTCCGGGCAAAACTTTAAGCGAGGTCAGCAAGATCCTTTCCGGAGAAGTGGATGATCAGGTCAGCATTTACTTTACAAAAAACCATATTTTATTTGAATTTGATCAGACTATGGTAGTTTCCCGACTGATCGAGGGAGAATATTTCAGAATTGACCAGATGCTTTCCAGTGATTATGAGACAAAACTGAAGATCAACAAAAAAGAGTTCCTGGATTGTATCGACCGTGCCACACTTCTGGTACGTGAGGTTGATAAAAAACCGATCATCATCAACATCACGGACGATGATATGGAGCTGCGCATTGATTCTGCAATGGGTTCCATGAATGAAGAGATCGATATTGAAAAAGAGGGTAAGGATATCATGATCGGCTTCAACCCGAAATTCCTGATCGATGCGCTTCGTGTTATTGATGATGAAACCGTGACGATCTATCTTGTAAATCCGAAGGCACCATGCTTTATCCGTGACGATGAGGAGAACTATACTTACCTGATCCTTCCTGTAAACATCAACCAGAATCAGGCCAGATAAGACCTGGGGTAATGTGACCGTTTTTGACCGATTGTGCATGGGAATGCGATCGTGTTCTGAAAATTGTTTTATGCGTAAACTGCTGGAAGGGGGTATTTAAATTACCGCCTTCCGGTGAAATTTGTATTTTGGGGGATTTTAAATACCGCCAGGAGATCAGAAAAGATCGATCTGACGGAGAAAATACCCCGGAGATAAGAGGAGAAAAAATTGGAGATCAGAATTAAAGACGAATTTATCAAGCTTGGTCAGGCGCTGAAGCTGGCCGGTGTTGTGGAGGACGGCGTTGAGGCGAAATATGCCATCAATGATGGTCTGGTACTGGTGAACGGTGAGGTGGAGAACCGCCGTGGCCGCAAGATCCATCCTGGAGATACCATTTCCTACGATGGAAAAGATATTTATGTGATCGGGTGAAGGAATGTACATTGAATCCATCAGACTGAATAATTTCAGGAATTATGAGTCGCTGGAGATGAATTTTGATCAGGGCACCAATATTCTCTACGGCGACAATGCCCAGGGAAAGACCAATATCCTGGAGGCGGTTTATCTGGCAGGTACCAGCAAATCCCACAAGGGAAGCAAGGACCGGGAGATGATCCGCTTTGAGAATGAGGAATCCCATATCCGAATGATGGTGAAGAAGGGCGATCTTTCATACAAAATAGACATGCACCTCCGGAAAAACAAAGCAAAGGGAGTTGCCATCAACGGGCTGCCGATCCGCAAGGCAAGGGAGCTGCTGGGGGTGGTGAATCTGGTGTTTTTTTCTCCGGAGGATCTTAATATTATCAAGAATGGACCGGGAGAGAGAAGACGTTTTCTGGATTCGGAGCTTTGTCAGCTGGATGGTGTTTATATCACGGAGCTGGCCGGCTACAATCACATCGTGAACCAGAGAAACCGTCTTCTCAAAGACTGTTATATGAACCCCGGGCTGAAAGGTACCCTGGATGTCTGGGATATGCAGATGGTTGATTACGGAAAGAAGATCATCGGGAAGCGGGAAGCCTTTGTGCAGGAGCTTAACGAGATCGCAAGGGGGCTTCATAAAGGCCTTACCGGCGGGATCGAGGAGCTGGAGATCCTGTACGAGCCAAGTGTGACGGCGGCCGAGTTTGAGGATAAGCTTTCCAGGAACCGGGAGCGGGATCTTCGGATGAAGCTGACCTCCGTGGGACCGCACAGAGATGATTTCTGCGTAAAGGTCAACGGGATCGACATCCGGAGGTATGGTTCCCAGGGACAGCAGAGGACTGCGGCCCTTTCCCTGAAGCTTTCGGAGATCTATCTGGTGAAGAAAAAAATCCGGGATACACCGGTTCTTCTGCTGGATGATGTTCTTTCGGAGCTGGATAGCAGCAGGCAGACATATCTGCTGGAAAGCATCCACGATATACAGACTCTGATCACCTGTACAGGACTGGATGATTTTGTCAGCCATCAGTTCAAGATCAACAGGGTTTTTCAGGTGGTAAAGGGGCATGTTTATATGCCTAAAGGGTTTTGACAAGCCCGTATGCATATGGTAAACTGATTCTGATTATGGAAAGTTGGTGAATATTTTGGATAAAGAGGAGTTTCGCGTTAAGCTGGGACAGATCAATAAGCTGGTCGAGACCCAGGATTACAAAGGCGCCATGCAGATTGTTGACAGCATTGACTGGCGTCGTGTGAAAAACGTCCGTACCCTTTGTGTAGTGGGCGAGATCTACGCGGCCAACAAGCGCTATGAAGAGAGCAAGGAAATTTTTCTTCTTGCCTACCACAGAGCGCCGATCGGCAAGAACATACTTTACCGTCTGATCGAGGTTTCTCTGAAAATGGGACAGATCAGTGAAGCCACAGAATTCTTTGATGAATACAGAGAAGTGGCAGGTAATGATAACAGCCAGTATATACTGAAATATAAGATCGCCAGAGCGAAGAATGCATCTCTGAATGAACAGATCCGTATTCTTGAGGAATATAAGGAGAAGGAATTTACGGAGCGCTGGTCCTATGAGCTGGCCAAGCTCTATTACAAGGCAGGAGACAAGCAGAAGTGCCTGGATCTCTGCAATGAGATGATCCTTTGGTTCAATGACGGAACTTATGTGATGAAGGCCCTTGACCTGAAACAGCGGATGGGTGTTCTCACTGGCGAAGAGAAAGAGAAATACGAACAGCGTTTTATCCCGAAGCTGATCCCGCCGGAAAAGGCGCAGGAGATCAGGGAGAGCAAGGAAGCATCCGGCGAGTATGAGGAGGCAAAACCGGTCACAGATACTATCCAGGTAGATGATGAGCGGGATCTGAACAGTGCGGAGACATTCCAGGAGAAGCTTTCCAAGGGATTCCGTGATATCTTTGGCGGACATAAGAAATCTGCGGAAGAGGATATGGAGGAAAAAGAAGCTGCGCAGGATGAAGAGCCGGATGAGGTTTCCACAGGCTCTGAGGATGTGACGGAACAGGCGGAAACGCCGGAGGCTGAGACTGCTGCGGCAGCAGAACCGTCAGAGGAGTTTACAGATTCTGAGAAGATCGAAGCAGCAGAAGGAAGTGAGGAAGCTTCGGATGAGCTTTCTGAAGAGCAAGAAGAGTTTTCCGGACAGGAAGCGGATGAGATCCCGCTGGCATCCGGTGTTGAGAACCTGTCATCCGGAAGTATGAAGCTACAGGCTCAGGAACAGCAGGATAAAGAGGAAGAAGAGATTTATCAGGAAGCGGAAGAAGCTGAGGCTGAGAAAGCTACAGAGATGTCTTTGTCCCAGAGTGTTGCAGAGATCATGAAGGAGAAGGCTGCCGGAAATGAGGAAAGTGAGGAGAAGCCTGCAGGGGTTCCGCTCAATGAGGAAGGCAAGCCTGATTTTTCCGCAACGATCCGTATGCCGGAGCTGAAGATCCCGAAGTCCATGATCAATGTGGACCCGGAGAATGCAAGCAGTTCCGCGGAGATCCCGGATGCGTCCGGAATTTTCGGAAATATCGAGGATATTGCGGCATCTGTAGGTGACAGGTCCGGGAAGGATAAAGATAAGGACTTCAACCTGGAGGATACTATTCTGGCAGCAGCTACACAGCAGGGAATCGATATCCCGGAGGAAGAGAAATCTCCGGATGTCCAGCAGTCCGACGTAACGGAAGAGCCGGCAGGTATTGAGGATCTGGATATTGCGGCTGATGAATTTGTTCCGGAGGAGCCGGATGCGGCAGACATCGAGGATATCATGGCGCAGATCTCCGCTCAGCAGGAGGAAGAGGCAACGGAGACTTCCGATACCAGACTTCCGGATATCGTATTTGATGAAGATGAGGAGCCGGTTACTGAGGAGGATCTTCAGGCTGCAGAAGCAGAGTTTCTGAATGGTCCGTCAGGAGTGCAGAAGCCGGTGGAAGAAGAGGATGTGCTTCCGGAGATTCCTTCACTGGAATCTGAGGAGCAGGTGCAGAAGGCGGCAGCAGAGCCTTCCGCGAAGCTTCATCATGAGGAACCGGTGGCTTCAGCGGAAGAGGAAAATCTTCTTGATGAGGAAGAAGAATACAGTGATGATGCCTTTGAATTCCAGGAAGAGGATGAAGATGACTTTATCAGCAGTCTCATCGGTGATGATTCTGATGAAGCCATGGAAGAGGACGATGAGGAAGAGGAGCTCAGCGAGGAAGAGCAGCTTGAGAAATTTATCGCTACGATCCATCCGGAAAAGGATCCTACAAAGATCGTTTCCAGAAAGAAAGAGCTCACAGATGAAGAGAAACAGCTTTTCACCTATTTTGTTACAGTTCCCGGAATGAAGGAACAGCTGCTTGATGTACTCTGCGATGTGCAGATGGGCGCAGCAGACAAGACCTCCCAGACCGGAAATGTGATCGTTATGGGCGGCAGAGAAACAGGTAAGACGAGACTGATCTCAAGTCTGATCCCGGCAATCTGTAAAGAGCTGAATATCGAGGCTTCCAAGGTTGCCTATATATTTGCGGATGATCTCAACGGAAAGGATATTCCGGAGATCGTATCCAAGCTTGCCGGCGGTTTCCTTGTTATCGAGGATGCAAACCAGCTTTCCCAGGAAACAGCAGATGAGCTTGAGGAAGCTATGACCGGAAACACAAAGGGAATGATCGTGATCCTGGAGGATGAAAAGATCGGTATGCGTAAGCTGATCGCAAGATATCCGAAGCTTGCGAAGAAGTTTACATCCATGATCAACATTCCTGTATTTACAAACGATGAACTTGTTAATTTCGCCAAGGTCTATACCATGGAGAATGGATTCCGTATCGACCAGATGGGCATGCTTGCTCTGTATAATCTGATCGGGATCAACCAGAAGGAGGATCAGCCGATGTGCATCGGTACTGTGAAGACCATGCTGGATAAGGCTATGGAGAGAGCTCAGAGCGGATTGTTCAAGCGTTCCAAGAAGCGTGTGGACCGTGATGGCTACACGGTACTTTTTGAAAAGGATTTCAGCTGAAAATAAGAAAAAGCAGAGGTAAAAAATATGGCCAGACCTTATCTTGGTAACCCGAAATATACCATTGAAGTCCTTCAAAAGTATCATTTTGTTTTCCAGAAAAGGTTTGGTCAGAATTTTCTGATCGACGAGCATGTTCTGGAAAAGATCATTGAGTCTTCGGGTATCACGAAGGATGATTTTATACTGGAGATCGGTCCGGGTATCGGAACTATGACCCAGTATCTTGCGGAGGCTGCCAGAGAGGTGGCTGCTGTGGAGATCGACAGTTCGCTGATCCCGATCCTTAAGGATACGTTGAAGGACTGGGATAATGTTTCCGTGATCAATAACGATATCCTGAAAACGGATATCAAAAAGATCGCAGATGAGAAAAACGGCGGTAAGCCTGTGAAGGTGGTTGCGAATCTGCCGTATTACATTACGACTCCGATCATCATGGGGCTTTTTGAGAAGAATGTTCCTGTGGATTCGATCACTGTCATGGTGCAGAAGGAGGTTGCAGACCGTATGCAGGTTGGTCCCGGTACCAAGGATTACGGTGCGCTTTCCCTGGCTGTGCAGTATTATGCGAAGCCGGAGATCGTTGCGAATGTACCGCCGAACTGTTTTATGCCGCGGCCGAAGGTTGGAAGTGCGGTGATCAAGCTGACGCGTTATGAGAAGCCGCCGGTGGATGTGAAGGATGAGGGGCTTATGTTCCGTCTGATCCGTGCATCTTTTAACCAGAGGAGAAAGACGCTTGTGAACGGGATCAGAAATTCCGGAGATTTTTCCCTGAGTAAGGAGGAGATCGAGGATGTGTTCAACAGGTGTGATCTTCCGCTGAATATCAGGGGTGAGGCGCTGACACTGGAGCAGTTTGCGATGCTTGCCAACTGTATTTATGATGAGAAAAATTAATATATGATAAATGCAAAAAGAGCCCGGGCAGCTGTTCCGGGTTCTTTTTGCGTTTCCGGACGGGAATGTTGGAGAGGTTTCCTGTCCGGACCTATATATTTGTCATAGAAAGGAGGTTATGTCTGAGGTGTCAGACATAAGTAAGTAATGAAAAATTTACATTTTTTATTTTACTGATGAGATGTTAGGAAAGTTTGTTTAAAATATGAAAATATTGTGAATATATTTTTGGCGATATACATAAAGTCTGAATGGTGTGGGTGGGAATGGGGAAAATTGAGGTTTACAGAGGGGTGGGGGTGTGTGGTATACTGAGGGGCGTCGAAAAGGTAATGATGAGGTAATAAAAAGGCAGTAAAAGATAGTTAAAAATAGTAAAAGGCAATTTTTAATAAGGGCTGGTGCCCGTATGGAGGTTGAATATTATGAGAAGATTGAACAAGGTTACAGCTTTGGTTATTGCGGGTGTTATTTCATGTACATCTCCGATGATGGTTATGGCGTCTGATTCCGGTTCTGTTATGAGTCAGGCGGAGGAGATCCTGAAGGATAATGAGGTTGGGTCTCTTGCTTCTGATCCGGATAAGGTTGGGGATATCATTGTTTATGTGAAGGGGCTTTTTGATTCTAACCAGATCACGGATGATGAGATTTCTCAGGGGATCGATGAGGCTGCGGATCATTTTGGGGTGAGTCTTAATGAGGATGATAAGAGTTCGCTGGTTAATATTATCAGTAAGTTCCGTGGGATTGAGATGAGTGATGATCAGATCAAGGGGTATGTGAGTGATGCTTATAGTACTTTGAAGGATATGGGTGTTACGAAGTCTGATGTGAAGAATATTTTTGAGAAGGCGATTGAGTTTATTAAGGGGATGCTTTCACGGCGGTGATGGTTTGTGATGGCTGGTGTTTTTGATGATGTTTTAGATGGAGTTTGAGTTAGAGGGTGAGGGTTGTGGCTCTTTTGTTGGGGTTGTTGTTGGTTTGTTTGGTTGAGATGTACAATATGTACAATGTTTAGGGTTTTGGTTTTGTTTGTGAATGTGGTGTTTTTATAAATTGGGGGAGGGTGTTTTGAAAAAAATTGTGCAAATGCGCTAATTGTTTACGGGATGTTCATTGTTTGTTCATATTTGTCTGGTAGTATAGGGATAGTTCGAAAGAACGTTACGAAAGACGCTGTAATGGTGTGTATCTGTATCATTACACATACAATTTTTTTCATAATAATCGCCCCGGTAAGCCACTACCGGGGCACTCCTCGTTTTATGGGGAAAAATATCAGAAAATGTAGCCTCTGCCAATGTGCGGAGTTTTTTTTGTATAAAGAGGCTGTTTTGCATTCAAAAAAATAATAGCGTCGGTGGTTTGCCCATGCTATAATAATTAAGATTAAAATGAAAATCCGGCAGAAAGAATAAGAAAAAGGCCGGAAGTAAATGATGAAAAGATGAAGCGTGAACGGAGGTCAGGAAATGGCGGAGTCTATGAAAGATTTTGAGCAGGAGCTGGAGGCTTCTTTTAAGAAAATTGAGGAAGGTGATATCATCGCCGGGACAGTGGTCAGTGTGGATGAGACAGGAGTTGTTCTTGATCTTAAATATTATGCTGAGGGATTTATTCCGGCAGAGGAATTTTCCAGAGAGCCGGGATTTAATATTAAAGAGGCAGTTCAGCCGGGAGAAGAGATCCAGGCAACCGTTCTTAGGAAAGATGACGGACAGGGAAATATTCTTCTTTCCAGAGCAGAGGCAGCAGATGTACTTGCATGGGATAAACTGAAGGAGCTTCAGGAATCCGGGGAAGCACTGGATGTTGTTGTAAAGGGAATCGTAAACGGCGGAGCCATTGCTTATGTGGAAGGTGTTCGAGGTTTTATCCCGGCATCCAAACTTGCGCTGAATTATGTAGAGGATACAGAAGAGTACCTGAACAAGCCGCTTCAGGTTCAGGTAATTGATGTAGATAAAGAGAAAAAGAGACTGGTACTTTCTGCAAAGGAACTTCTCCGTGAGAAAGCAGAGAAGGAGCGCAGAAACAAGATTTCCAATATTGAGGTTGGTTTCGTGACAGAGGGAACGGTTGAGAGCCTGCAGCCTTATGGTGCGTTTGTTGATCTTGGAAACGGAATTTCCGGTCTGGTTCATATTTCCCAGATCTGCGAAAAAAGAATTAAGAAGCCATCAGAGGCGATAAGTGTGGGAGACAAGGTTAAGGTGAAAGTAATTGCGATCAAGGATGGCAAGCTGAGCCTGAGTATCAAAGAGGCATCGGATCTGATGGCGAAGGAAGTTGAGGAAGAGACTTTTGAACTGCCGGAGTCAGGAGAAGAGGCAACCACATCTCTTGGTTCACTTTTTGCGAACATCAAACTTGATTAATTGTTATATTTTTGGATGAAAAAGGATGGATGTGAATGAAGAAACAGGAGAGAATATTTGTAATCGGACATAAGAATCCGGATACGGATTCCATCTGTTCGGCGATCGCTTATGCGGATATTAAAAACAGGACTACACAGAGTAAGAGATATATTCCGAAGAGAGCTGGTCAGATCAATGAGGAGACCAGATATGTGCTGAACCGTTTTGGTGTACAGCCGCCGGCTTATCTGGGAAATATCGGAACACAGGTCAAGGATATGGATATCCGTCTCAGTCCCCAGGCAGACAAAAACATGTCACTGAAAAATACCTGGGATCTGATGCAGGAGAACGGAATCGTATCCCTTCCGATCCGTGATAAGGAGGGATGCCTGGAAGGTCTTGTGACCATCGGAGATATTGCCAAGACTTATATGGATACCACAGACAGTTATCTGCTTTCCAATGCGCGGACACAGTATCAGAGGATTGCTGAGACTGTTGGAGGAGAAGTGGTGGAAGGAAATGGCCACGGGTATTTTGTCAAGGGACGTGTTCTTGTTGGAACAGCCAATCCGAAGATGATGGAGGAATTTATTGAGGAGAATGATATGATCATCATGGGAGACCGTGAGGAGGATCATCTTCAGGCCATCAGCCAGAATGTAAGCTGTATCATCGTAGGGCTGAACATTGTGGTTTCCGAGAAGGTTGTGAAGCTTGCCCACGAAAAAAATATCGTGATCATCCGGTCACCTTATGATACCTTTAACATCGCCCGTCTGATCAATCAGAGTATTCCGGTCAGCTATGTTATGAAACGGGATAACATGGTTACGTTTAATACCGAGGATTTTACAGATGATATCCAGGATGTTATGGTCAAAAACCGCCACAGAGCGTTCCCGGTTATCAATCCTCATGGAAAGTGTATCGGAACGATTTCCAGACGTAATTTCCTGGACATGCACAAGAAAAAAGTTGTTCTTGTGGATCACAATGAGGTGGATCAGGCTGTTGATAATATTGAGAAGGCGGAGATTCTTGAGATTATTGACCATCATAAGCTTGGAACATTGCAGACCATGACACCGGTAGCGTTCCGTAATGAGCCTGTGGGATGTACGGGTACGATCCTTTATGAGATCTACGGAGAGCAGCGTCTGGAGATTCCGGAAAAAATTGCGGGACTTCTCTGTGCGGCCATTATTTCAGATACGCTGATGTTCCGTTCACCGACCTGTACACAGACGGATAAGATCGCTGCCAGTGCTCTTGCCCTGATCGCGGGAATCAAGATCGAGGATTTTGCCAGAGAGATGTTCTCAGCAGGAAGTAATCTGAAAGATAAATCCCCGGAGGA
>ENA-OPBS01003358-OPBS01003358.1-human-gut-metagenome-genome-assembly--contig:-NODE-3358-length-10178-cov-2.891732_pt1 | contig 10178 bp, 7 predicted proteins | sample MGYA00241074_ERZ501463 | MGnify/ENA primary metagenome ERZ501463 (study PRJEB25962, sample SAMEA2042578) | human gut metagenome | biome: human gut; feature: human-associated habitat; material: faeces...
CACAGCCTGTGGCAGTGCAGGGTCGTTGCCAAGGCTTGCGCCCAGATACACGGTAATGTTCATTGCAGTATCCTTTCTTGCCGGGTCAGATGCTCCACAGCACCGCGCCCAGCACCGCAGAAAGTAAGATCATCCCGATGGGGGACGGCGCTTTCTGCGTTTTCTTTTTATAGGCAAAATGCAGAATGCTCAAAAGGGCAAACACCGCCAGTGCACGCACATCCGGGGCAAAGCCGCCGAAAACAGTGGTAAAGCCTCCCAGCGTGGAAAGCCCCATGGTGCAGGCAGTGGCTAAGATCATAGCCACCACGCAGGGACGCACCCCGGCCAGAAAGGCGTTGACCCCGGCATACTTCATCAGGCTGTGCAGCGCCGCCGCAATGAGCAGGATGATGACAAAGGAGGGCAGCACCACCCCCACCGTTGCCGCAAAGGAGCCTGCCAGCCCCGCCTGCGAAGCCCCGATGAAGGTAGCCATATTCACCGCCAGCGGGCCGGGGGTGGACTCTGACACCGCGATAAAGCTGAGAAATTCGCTCTCGGTCAGCCAGCCGTGCCCCAGCACCGTTTCCCGCACCAGCGAGATCATGCCGTAGCCGCCGCCGAAGGAGACGGCACCGATCTCCAGAAAGGTGAGGAATAATTTCAGAAACATCTTACTTCCCTTCCTTTCTGCGGCCGATGAGCCATGCAGCCACACCTGCCGCACCGCTGAGAAGGATGAGCAGGATGGACGAGACGCTGACACCGGCCAGCGAGAGGCCCACCATCACCAGCATGACGGCGGCGAGAACGCCGGTGGCAAAGGGCGACTTGTCCAGCGCTTTGAGCATCCGCACGCCTGCCGAGAAGATGAGGTAGATGACGCAGACCTGAATGCCCTTGAAGGCGTTGGCGATGACGGTGAGCTGGGTGAACTGCTCGAAAAACAGCGAGATGGCGTAGATGATGAGGAAGGACGGCAGGCAGACGGCCACGGTGGCCGTGGCCGCGCCGGGGACTCCGGCCAGCTTGTAGCCGAGGTAGGTGGCGCTGTTGATGGCCACCGGTCCGGGGGTGGATTCTGCAATGGCGGTCATGTCGAGGAATTCGTCTTTGTCCAGCCATCTGCGGCGCTGGATGAACTCTTCTTCCAGCAGGGCGATCATGGCGTAGCCGCCGCCGAAGGTGAACAGACCGATTTTGAAAAAGGTGAAAAACAGCGTCTCGAGGCTTTTGGCCTCCTGCGCCGGAGTGTTATGTTTCATGGGCAGAGCCTCCTTTCTTTTATCTTACACGCGGGAAAGCACGGCGTCAATAGCGGAGAAAAAGCGGGATTTTGCTTCCAGCGGCTTTACAATCCGGCCAAAAGGCGGTATTCTTTACCCATACCACTCTAAGATTCAGGAGGAAACGATGGACATCCGCCAGCTGCATTATTTTCTGGTCCTCTGCGAGGAGATGAACTACACCCGCGCGGCCCAGCGCCTGTTTTTATCCCGACAGGCTCTGCGTCAGAGCATCTCGGCCCTCGAGGCTGAACTGTGCGGGCCGCTCTTCCTCAGCGCCCACCACAAGCTCAGCCTCACCGACCGGGGCGTGAGCCTGCAGCGCCATGCCGCGCCGGTGGTGGAGCAGTTCCAGCAGATGCAGGCCGCGCTGCGGGCAGAGATCCAGTCTGCCCAGCCGGTGCGCATCGGCATCAGCGTGGCGCTGGTGCCGGACTATCTGCCCGGGCTGGAGACCCAGCTGGACAAGTTCCGCCAGCAGTACCCCCACATCGAGATGCGGTTCCGCCTGCTGGACAACGACGCCGTGGCCGAGGGCGTGGAGCAGGGCGAGCTGGACGCGGGTCTGGTCATCGACCTTGGCTGTGCCGCGCCGGTGCTGGCGCGCACCACCCTGCGGGCAGACCCCGCCTGCTTGCTGGTGCCACGGGGACACCCCTTCTGGGAAAAGGAGCGCATCCCGCTGGCAGAGCTGCGCGGGCAGCGGGTGCTGCTGCCCAGCCTGCGGCAGGATCTGTTCAGCCCCCTGTGGGATGCCTGCGCCCGGGAGGGCTTTGCGCCCAACGTGGAGATCGGCCCCAGCTTCTATCAGGCGTACTATCTGGTCCAGGAGCAGCTCTGCACCTGCCTGACCCGCTACGAGCCGGGAGCACGGCGGGAGCTGGACCGGGTGCGTGACGTGCTGCTGGAAGATCTGCCGCCCCTCTGCGTCTCGATGGTGCAGCGGCGGGACCACAACTCGGCCTATCTTGACCTGCTGCGGGGCTACCTGATGGAGGTCATCGGGGGAGCGGCATCCCTGCCGCCCCGGCGGGGCCGCCCGGCAAAGCCCTTCTACAACTTTCCGGTGCTGTCCAGCGCCGCCCCCAAGGCGGCACCGCAGCACCCGGCTCCGGGCACCCAGCTGCCCTTTGCGGGCGGAAACAACTTCCGGGAACTGGGCGGCTACGAGGCCGACGAGGGCAAGCATGTCAAGTGGGGGCAGATCTACCGCGGCATTCCTACCGGGCTGCTGACCGGGGCTGCTGACCGCAAGCTGCTGGACAGCCTGGGCCTGCGGCTCATCCTTGACCTGCGCAGCGAGTCCGAGGCAGCGGAACAGCCTGACTATGTGCCCGATGGCGCGCGGCTGGTGCGCATCTGCGGGCTTTGCCACCCGGACGGAAGCGAGATCTCCTTCTCTCCCGGGGACATTGAAAAGCTGCTCAAGGGCAAGAAGGATGAGGAGCATAACCTCGCCGATGCCATGTATGAGCAGATGCTCTTCCGCAATAAGGCCTACAAGGAGTTGTTCCGGGCGCTGGAGGCGGGTGAAACGCCGATCCTGTTCCACTGCTCCGGCGGGAAAGACCGCACCGGCGTGGCGGCCATGCTCATCCTGCTGGCCGGGATCATTTTCAATAAGCTGCTGCTGCGGACGGTGGACCGCCTGCTGCTGCGCAGCGCCTCTCTGGCCCCCATCCAGCGCTATCTCCGCTCCGCCCTGTCGGTGCTGCTCTGGCTGGTGCTCATCCTGGTGGTGCTGGGCTCTGTGGGCGTGGAGATGACCTCCATCATCGCCCTGCTCAGCGTGGCCGGTCTGGCCGTCTCCCTGGCCCTTCAGAACACCCTGTCCAACCTAGCGGGCGGGATCACTCTGCTGGCCTCCAAGCCCTTCACTGTGGGGGACTATGTGGAGATCGGCTCCGTATCCGGAACGGTATCCCTGGTGGGACTGGCCTATACCACGCTGGTCACCGTGGAAAACAAAGAGATCTACATCCCCAACAGCCAGCTCTCCTCCGCCACCATCATCAACTACACCCGGCTGGGCCGCCGGAGGATGGAGATCACCGTCTCCGCCTCCTACGACGCCCCCACGGAGGCGGTGAAGGCCGCCCTGGGCGAGGCTGTCGCCCAGTTTCCCCAGATCCTCCCCGACCCTGCGCCGGAGATCCACCTGTCGGGCTATGGGGCCAGCGGAATCGACTATCTCCTGCGGGCCTGGACCTCCTCCGGGGACTACTGGGACGTGTATTACGGCGTTATGGAGGGGGTGCGCCCCGCCTTCGCCCGCCGCGGCGTGGAGATGCCGTACGGTCAGCTGGACGTCCACCTGATCCCCCGCTCCCCACAGGACTGAACCGGATCTTGGGCAAATTTCCGCTTGACAAACCCGGACTTCTCCGCTACAATAGCAACCAATAAAAGCGACGACGGGAAAAAAGACAGGCTGAGTCCCTCTCAGAGAGCCGGTGGTTGGTGCGAACCGGCGTGCGGCCTCCCTGTGGATAACTGGGCCCCGAGCTGCCTGGCCGAAGGCAAACAAGTAGGTCAGGACGTCTGGCCCCGTTACCGGCCGCGGCCTTGTTGGAGGCTATGAGGGCTGTCCGGGTGACCGGCGGCCGAACCAGGGTGGTACCGCGTGAACGCTTCACGCCCCTGACTTAATAAAGTCAGGGGCGTTTTTCTATTCCCCTGATTCGATCCGGCCCGCCGCCAACCCCGGCGGAGCAAGTCATTTTAGGAGGACGACGACCATGAACCCAGGCTACAAAAAATACATCCCCTTCCAACCCCAGAAGATTGCGGGCCGCACCTGGCCCGACAAGGTCATCTCCAAGGCCCCTGTGTGGTGCTCGGTGGACCTGCGGGACGGCAACCAGAGTCTGGTGGTGCCTATGAGCCTGGAGGAGAAGCTGGAGTTCTACGAGATGCTGCTGAAGATCGGCTTCAAGGAGATCGAGGTGGGCTTCCCCGCCGCCAGTGAGACCGAGTACGAGTTCCTGCGCACCCTGATCGAAAAGGATATGATCCCCGCCGATGTCACGGTGCAGGTGCTGACCCAGTGCCGCGACCACATCATCCGCCGCACCTTCGAGGCAGTCAAGGGCGCACCCCGGGCGGTGATCCACTTCTACAACTCCACTTCCGTGGCGCAGCGGGAACAGGTGTTCCACAAGTCCAAGGAGGAGATCAAGCAGATCGCTGTGGACGGCGCAAAGCTGGTAAAGCAGCTCAGCGAGGAGTACGAGGGCAATTTCCTGTTTGAGTACAGCCCCGAGAGCTTTACCGGCACCGAGGTGGACTATGCCGTGGAGGTCTGCAACGCGGTGCTGGATATCATGCAGCCCACGCCTGGCCGCCCCATGATCATCAACCTGCCCGTCACGGTCGAAATGAGTATGCCCCATGTCTACGCCAACCAGATCGAGTACTGCGACAAGCACCTCAAGTACCGTGACAGCGTGATCATCTCCACCCATCCCCACAACGACCGCGGCACCGGTGTTGCCTGCGCTGAAATGGCCGTTCTGGCCGGTGCTCAGCGTGTGGAGTGCTGCCTGTTCGGCAACGGTGAGCGTACCGGCAATGTGGATGTTGTGACCTTGGCGCTGAATATGTGGACCCAGGGGGTAGATCCTAAGCTGGATTTCCACAACATCAATGAAATTAAGGAAGTGTATGAGCGCTGCACTAAGATGCAGGTGCCGCCTCGCCAGCCCTATGCCGGCGAGTTGGTGTTTACCGCATTCTCCGGCTCTCATCAGGATGCCATCAACAAGGGCAAGATCTATATGGAAGAAAGCGGCACCCCTTATTGGGAGATCCCGTACCTGCCTATCGACCCGGCAGATGTGGGCCGAGAGTATGAGCCCATCATTCGGATCAATTCTCAGTCTGGCAAGGGTGGCACTGCCTTTATTTTGGCCAACAACTATGGCATCAAGATGCCTAAGTCCATGCACCCGGAGTTTAGCGCCGTGGTACAAAAAGCCTGCGACGAGAAGGGTAAGGAACTGAAAGCGGAGGAGGTCTTTGACCTGTTCCAGCAGGAGTATCGCAATGTGTGCGGCCCCTACCGCCTGGTGAATTACAAGATCAGCGAGGAGAAGAACGAGCAGGACGATCTGACCCATGTGCATTTCTCCGGCGAGCTGAAATACAAGGGCAATGCGCCGGTGCAGATTGAGGGCAACGGCAACGGTCCGGTGGCTGCGTTCTGCGACGCTATGAACCAAACCGAGGTGGCCAGCTACCAGTTTGTGGATTACAGCGAGCACGCCATCTCCGTGGGCTCCGACTCCAAGGCCATCAGCTATATTCACTTAAAGAATCCACAGGGGAAGGACATTTTCGGTATCGGCGTTAGCCATAATATCGGTTATGCGTCCATGAAGGGCATTATCTGCGCCATCAACCGGGACCAGGCAGACACCATGCGGGACGATACCATGCCCGGCATTTTTGAGGTTTGCTAAGACAGAAAGGGCAAGAACATGAAAAATTACAAAATCACCGTGTTGCGCGGTGACGGCATTGGGCCGGAGATCGTGAACGAATGTATCAAGGTGCTGGACAAGGCAGGGGAGAAGTTTGGCTTCTCTTTTGACTACAATGACCAGCTATTGGGCGGCTGTGCCATTGATGCCACCGGCGTGCCCTATCCGGCAGAAACGGCGGCAGCCTGCAAAGCATCTGACGCGGTGCTGCTGGGCGCTGTGGGCGGCCCTAAGTGGGACGACCAGCCGGGCAGCAATCGACCGGAAAAGGGTCTGCTGGCCATTCGTGAGGACCTGGGCCTGTTTGCCAACCTGCGCCCGGCCAAGATCTTTGCCCCGCTGAAGAGTGCTTCTCCCATTAAGGAGGAGATCATCGGCGACGGGCTGGACATTCTCATTGTGCGCGAGCTGACCGGCGGCATTTACTTCGGCGACCGCGGTACTTATGAGGAGAACGGCGTGGTGGGCGCGTATGATACGGAGCGCTACACTTACCCGGAGATCAAGCGCATTGTCAAGGCCGGTTTTGAGTACGCCATGAAACGGGACAAGCGGCTGACCTGCGTGGACAAAGCCAATGTGCTGGACAGCTCCCGCCTGTGGCGTAAGATCGTAGAAGAGACCAAGGCGGATTACCCTCAGGTGGAGGTGTCCTATATGTATGTGGACAACTGCGCTATGCAGCTGGTGCGCAATCCCAACCAGTTTGATGTGATTGTCACTTCCAATATCTTTGGCGATATTCTGTCTGACGAGGCGTCTATGATCTCCGGCTCCATCGGTATGCTGGCGTCTGCTTCTCTGGCAGAGGGCACCTTTGGCTTGTACGAGCCTATCCACGGTTCCGCACCGGATATTGCCGGTCAGGGCAAGGCCAATCCGCTGGCAACCATTTTGTCCGGCGCCATGATGCTGCGCTACACCTTTGGCGAGATGGAGGCTGCCCAGGCCATTGAGGACGCGGTGGATCAGGCACTGACCCAGGCCCGCACCCCGGATATTTACGAGGAGGGCTTCCGTCCGGTGACCACCGCCCAAATGGGCGACTTGGTGGCCGGCCTGCTGTAATCGTTTGGCAAATCAAAGGACCGATACACCGTGTATCGGTCCTTTTTTATGTGCTTGCGGCGTTTTATAATATTACATCGGTTATAAAATTTTTGTAGGGTGGGGACTTGCTCCCGCCGGTATTTATGCACATCTACATACAAAAGACCGCCCCGGATGATCCGAGACGGTCTTTTATTGATTCCAATTTTTTACTTTTCCACGACTTTACCGCCGTTGTTGGCAGAGGCGTAGCCGATCCAGCTGCGACCGGGGTTCAGCTTTAAGGGCTGACCGTCGGTGGTGGTCAGGGACAGCTTGCCGTCCTTTTTGCTCCACTTGATCTCGGTGTAGGTGCCCTGAGAAGCCAGCACACCTTTGCCGCCGGCCAGATCGTAGTTACAGTAGGTCTCGCCCTTACCGCTGCCTTTGTAATTGGCCTTAGTGGTGTAAGAGGTGTTGTCAAACAGCACGATCAGGTTCTTCATCTTTACATCCGTTTCATAATCGGTGCTGTGGTACATTTTGTCATCGCTTTTATAAGTCCAGTCGCGGGTGCGGGTGCGATTAGAGAAGGTCAGCGCCAGTGCGTTGCAGGGATCATCACCCACGGCAGTTGCCTTTTTGTTAAAGTCGAAGGTGGTAAACTTGGCCTCGTTGACCTTGGTGCGGATCTTCTGCTCTTTCAGGGCAGAGGCAATTTTTTTGCCTCGCAGCACACCGGTGTGCTCGCTGGCTACATTGCGGGTTTGGTCTCTGGTAAACAGATCCGCCTTGCCACTGTAAGTCATCTGGTTAATGTGGTCCACATTGTCCTGTTCAAACACGGTATTGGCGCCTACATAGCTGCCTTTGCTCTTGCTTTGACCCCAGTGGATAAAGACGGCGTCAAACATCTCAGAAAAGCGAATGTACGGCGGGCGGGCGCTGCGCATAGGGCCGATTTTGTCCGGCACAGAGGTGTAGTCGGCAAAGAGCCACAGCATACGGGTCTCGCCGCCTTCCACTTCGCCCTCTACGATAATGTCCGGGGAATTGATCCCCCACTGGGGACGGGCAGCCTGAGCGTTCTCTACCACCAGGGCCACCGGGCGTTTGCCTACCGCGTTCTCATTGTAGTCGCTCTCACCGGTAAAGGGGTTCACCACGGCCACCGGTGCCTGGGTGGCGGCTTCGGTGGCGGCATTGGTCACGCCGGAGGTTGGCTCCTCGTTTTTGCCGCGCACCACGCCAAAGTAAATGCCCAGGGCCACGGCAATCACAACCACAACGGCCACAACGGCAATAATGATTTTCTTTTGCTTATCGTTCTTCTTCATTTCTTCCTCCGGATATTCATCGTCACCAAGGGGTCGGGTCGGGGGCGTGTAGGTTGCCTCTGCCCGGGTTTCCTCCGTGCCGGAAAATACATTGGTATATACATCTTCTCTGCCGTCTGCGGTGGGTGTGGTCTCCGGCATAGCGGGGGCGGTCGGTGTTTCCTCTGCTGCCTCTGTGGGCAGGGTGGGATTCTCCGGCAAATCCTTCGGCGCAGGCGTGGGGGCGTCTGCCTGGTCAAACAGCGGCATATCTACGGTCTGAGGCGGCTCCGGCTCTGGAGGCGCATCCTCTGTGTGCGGGTTTTGGCGGTTCCGAATTTCGTTCAGAATATCATCCAGCTCATCGGAATCATGCATAAAACTCCTCCTCTCACAACAATGTTGTCACCTTATTTTACCATAACTGCCGTCGGATTTCACTATATTTTTTGATTTTTATTGATTTGGCACGGGCATTATAGTAAAATAGGAGCCACGGAGGGACATTTTTATGGCAAAAACAATCCCTATGATCATTACGAATTCGGACATTTTGGTGAAGAATCGGGACACGGACGATTTTAAGACTTTCTCCCTGCCGGGCACGCCGGTGGTGGCCAATATTCCTTTTTATCATCATTATGCCGCCAAGATCAGCGAGACCCAGCATTATTTTAAGGAATTTATCAAGAGTATGTACGGCAAAAAACTGTCCAAAAATATTTTGGCAATTCTGGTGCCGGACGATACCACCGCGCTGGAGTCTATTTTTATCAACGAGTTGTTTTTGAATTCCGACGCCTGTAAGGCAGTGGCACAGATGAAAATGGGACAAGCCCTCTCCAAGACAGACGAAAGCTATGTGAGCATCTCCAAATCCGGGCGCAATCTGGCGCTGCTGTATGTGAAGAACAACGAGGTAATTGTCAGCCGGTATTATGATGCAAACGGCTATGACCCGGCTGTGGTGAAGGCGGACGCTGCCCGATTGCATATTGATATTGAATACAAGCAAGTGCCGGTGTATGTGAATAATTTTAATATGAATATGGACGAGTTCTTGGATATGGGAACGGTGATTTCACCGAAGGATTTTATGGAAAAAATTGCCGCTGTGGATGTGGCCAAGCTGTGAGTAAATACAGCGCCTCTGTGCAAACTATTACCGGTGCCGCGGCACCGATTGCACAGGGGTGATTTTTTATGGCGAAGAAGAACAAAAAGGAAAAACGGCAGAGAAAGGGCAAGGAAGTTATTGACCTGACCTCCTATATCAGCCCGGAGATGTTGCAGGCAGATGTGGACGGCAGCTACACCGGCGTGCCTCGGGAAACGTATTATGAGGACATTCCCGCAGAGCCGGTACAGGATGCGGACGATCTGTAAAGTGCAAAAAAGCGCATTGCAAGCCTTGCAATGCGCTTTTCTCTTTGTACTTATTTCTTCTTGAACTTGTCAAAAAAGCCTTCTTTAGGCGGGTTCTTGGGAGGCGTGTAGCTTTTATCAAAGGTACGCAGCAGTTCCTTTTGCTCGTGAGTCAGACCGGTGGGAATATCTACAATGATCTGTACATATTCGTCGCCTTTGCCCACACTGTTCAGCCGCTGAATACCTTTACCCTTCAGCTTAAACACGGCGCCCGGCTGTGTACCGGCAGGCATATTGTACTTCACATTGCCGTCCAGGGTGGGCACCTGTAATTCTGCGCCCAGGGTGGCTTCGGTAATGCTCACATGTTTGTTGTACCACACATTATAGCCGTCCCGGGTAAAGTCCTTGTGTTTCTTGATCCGCACTTCAATGTGCAGATCACCGGCAGGGCCGCCGTTCATACCGGCGTCGCCGTTACCGCGCACGGTCACAACCTGGCCGTCATCAATCCCGGCGGGAATGTTGATTTCAATTTGCCGCGCAGCACGCACCTTGCCCTTGCCGCCGCACTTTTTGCAGGGGTCGTCTACGATTTTGCCCCGGCCGCCGCAGCGAGAGCAGGTGTGCTGGCTGTTCATTACACCGAAGGCGGTGCGCTGCTGCACATTGACTACGCCGCGTCCTTGGCAGTCCGGGCAGGTCTTGGGACTGGT
>ENA-OPBS01003359-OPBS01003359.1-human-gut-metagenome-genome-assembly--contig:-NODE-3359-length-10177-cov-12.136732_pt1 | contig 10177 bp, 7 predicted proteins | sample MGYA00241074_ERZ501463 | MGnify/ENA primary metagenome ERZ501463 (study PRJEB25962, sample SAMEA2042578) | human gut metagenome | biome: human gut; feature: human-associated habitat; material: faeces...
CTGTGGATGTTGTGTCTGATGATCCACCACATCCTGCTACCATAGTTGCTACCATGGATGCACATAATAATGCGCTAATGATTTTCTTTTTCATAGAAAACCCTCCTCCTTAATTTTTTGGCTTCCGCCTTGTTTGCATTGTTATTTTTGTTCCGGAATCTTTCCTACCGATTGTCCAGGTATGAGGATTCCTTCTATAACGACTCTCTCTATGAGAGTTGTTTTTGGTTTTTCAATGGATCCGATCAGCCGTTTTGCAGCCTCTCTGCCAATCTCTTCTGTGTCCTGCTTAATTGTGGTAAGCTTCGGATGCAAAAGCTGTGACATCCTTGTTCCGTCGTATCCTGCTACCGAAATGTCTTTTGGTATCCGAAGTCCCATCTCTATAATGACATTTCTTCCACCGATCAGTGCGGTGTCATCAGGATAAATGATACAGGTTGGCGGATTTTCCAAATTCAGAAGTTCCTTCGTCTGTTTTGCCGCTTCCCTTGTCTCCAGGTAATCTGCTGTGCGGATGTACTCATCCGGGACTTCCAGCTTCAGTTCATCCATTGTCCGGTAAAAACTGGTCAACCGGTCTTTGGTAACTGCCGAACCATTCTGCTGTCCGTGGATGTAAGCAATCCTCCTGTGTCCCTGAGAATAAATATATCTGACCAGATCTTCCATGCCCTGAATGTTGTTCGAGCTGACCGCCGTGCAGTTGTGATGCAGGTAGTCGATGGTAACAACCGGTACTTCGCTATTCATCAGTTCCATGACGCCAGCGTCGTTAAAATCCGCACACACAATTGCAACTCCTTCAAAATTCCGGTATTTGCAATGTTCCAGATAAGACATCTTCCGGTTTTCAAAACAGGTATTGATAAATGTAATGTCATAACCCTGCTTCTCCGCCTGAACTTTCAGACCATTTAATACTCCTGAAAAATATTCATGCTGTAAACCACTTCCTGCTTCCTCTTCAAATAGAACTCCGAGGTTGTATGAATGGTTGGTCTTAAGTGATCTTGCTGCTGCATTCGGAAAATATCCTAATTGCTCTGCTACCGTCCGGATACGACTCTTTGTCTCTTCACTGATATCTTTTTGATCATTTAATGCCTTACTGACGGTGGCAGTTGATACTCCACACTTTTCGGCAATTGTTTTTAAAGATACCATTGAATCCTCCAGGTACTTCTTCCAGACTTTATTATGTATGACCTGTTGTCTTGCTGCTTAAGTCTTTCGAAGTTTTTACTTAATCGTTTTCGCATCTTTAATATAGCTCTTATGCAAACGGATTGCAATACTTTTTTGACATTTCGGCTAATTTTACATTTTTCTCTCTGATTTTTTGTGCATTTTTTATGATTCTTCTCGTTATTCAACAGTTTATGCAGCAAAAGCTTATACGTTTTCGTATTTTAAACTTAATTATCCAGCTTAACCCTCTTTTGTTGCTTTCTTCCATATTAGGTTGTGATTTTTGTTAAAAGTGCTGTTTTTGCTTATTTCAAAGGATTTTTTGTTGATTTTTATAATTCTGCAAGATATAATTTTAGATAAGGAATATTTACTTAATCGTTTTCGTTAAGTAATATATAAAACAAGGAGGCCAAATCCTCTGCTCCTGTATGGACAGTCGCATTTTGCTTCGCAAAACAAGGAGGATTTATATGAAATTCGGATATTTCGATGATAATGCAAAAGAGTATGTCATCACTTCCCCAAAAACACCACTGCCTTGGATTAATTACCTCGGCTGTGAAGATTTCTTTTCATTAGTTTCAAACACATGCGGCGGCTACAGCTTTTATAAAGATGCAAAGCTGTTACGTCTTACCAGATACCGTTACAACAATGTTCCCGGAGACAGCAACGGACATTACTACTATATTAAAGAAGGAAATACCATCTGGAATCCGGGCTGGATGCCAACCAAGACTGATCTGGATTCCTATGAATGTCATCACGGTATCGGTTATTCCATTTTTAAAGGAAGCAAAAATGATCTTGCCGCAGAGCTGACAGACTTCGTTCCAATTGGAAGCACCTGCGAGATCAATAAGCTGACCATGACCAACCACAGTAAAGAAGAAAAACATTTTTCCATTTTTTCCTATGTAGAGTTCTGTCTCTGGAATGCAATGGACGATATGACAAACTTCCAGCGTAACTACTCCACCGGAGAGGTTGAGATCCATGGTTCCGCCATCTATCATAAAACCGAGTACCGGGAAAGAAGAAACCATTACGCTGTTTACGCCGTCAATGCTCCGATTGCCGGATTTGATACAAGTCGTGATGCATTTCTTGGTGCATATGGTGAAAATTCGGCTCCTGAAGTTGTCGTATCCGGCTCCTGCAAAAATTCTGTTGCAAGCGGCTGGGCTCCGGTCGGCAGCCATCAGTTAGATGTAACCCTTGCCCCGGGCGAATCCAGAACTTATGTGTTTGTTCTCGGTTATGTGGAAAATCCGGCATCAGAAAAATGGGTTGGCAGACCGGAAGATGGTATCATCAACCGCACTCCTGCTGAAAAATTATTAGAAAAATTCAACTCAACAGAAAAAGCAGACCATGCACTTGCCGATCTGAAAGCTTACTGGGAAAAACTACTCAGCCATTTTACTGTTTCTTCCAAAGAGGAAAAGCTTGACCGCATGGTAAACATCTGGCACCAGTATCAATGTATGGTAACCTTTAATATGAGCCGTTCCGCTTCCTATTACGAATCCGGCATCGGACGTGGAATGGGATTCCGTGATTCCTGTCAGGATCTTTTGGGCTTTGTTCATCTGATTCCAGACCGCGCACGTCAGAGAATTTTAGATATCGCTTCCACACAGTTTGAAGACGGCAGTGCTTATCATCAGTACCAGCCACTCACCAAAAAAGGGAACTCTGATATCGGAAGCGGTTTTAACGATGACCCACTGTGGCTCATTGCCGGAACTGCAGCTTACATCAAAGAAACCGGAGACTACTCCATTCTGGATGAGCGCACACCATACGACAACGATGATTCCAAGGCAACGGATCTTATGGAACACTTGAGAAGATCCTTCCACTATACCATGGAACACCGTGGTCCACACAAACTTCCGCTGATCGGACGTGCTGACTGGAATGACTGTCTGAACCTGAACTGCTTCTCCTGGGACCCTAACGAGAGTTTCCAGACCACCGAAAACAAGGGCGAAGGAAGCAAGGCAGAGAGTCTGATGATAGCCGGTCTGTTCGTGGTTACCGGCAAGGATTATGTGGCTCTGTGCAAGCAGCTTGCCAAGGAAGCTTTGGAAAGCAAGGAGGGCGAAATAGCCGGTCTTGCAGAGGAAGATTATTTGACAGAAGCCGAGCGCATGCAGCAGGCTGTAGATGAGATGAACGAGGCTGTGAAGCAGCATGGATGGGACGGCGAATGGTTCCTCCGCGCTTACGATTTCTTCGGCAACAAGATTGGTAGTGATGAGAACGAGGAAGGCAAAATCTTCATTGAGAGCCAGGGCTGGTGTACGATGGCTGGTATCGGTCTGGAAGAAGGACTCTGCGATAAAGCACTGGACAGCAGTAAGAAACGACTGGAATGCGAGCACGGACTGGTGCTGAACAACCCAGCTTACACCACCTATCATGTAGAAATGGGTGAGATTTCTTCTTATCCTGAAGGTTACAAGGAGAACGCCGGTATCTTCTGCCACAACAATCCTTGGGTCATCATCGGAGAGACTGTAGCCGGTCGAGGCAACGATGCCTGGAGCCATTATACCAAGATTCTGCCTAGCTATGTAGAGGAAAAATATCAGACACTTCACAAGGTAGAGCCTTACGTAAACTGCCAGATGGTAGCCGGTAAGGATGCTGCCAAACCGGGCGAAGGAAAGAACTCCTGGCTCACCGGTACAGCGGCATGGATGTGGTATACAGTATCAGAATTCATCCTCGGCATCAAGCCAGATTATGAAGGTTTGCTCATCGATCCTTGTCTCCCAAGCACCGCTAAGGAGTATGAGGTAACCCGCAAGTTCCGTGGTGGCGAATACCATATCACAGTAAAGAATCCTAGCGGAAACCAGAAGGGCGTGAAGCAGATTACAGTGGATGGCACTCCTATCTCAGGCACCATCATTCCTTGCTCTGAAGGCAAGCATGAAGTAGTGGTTGAGATGTAAATCAGCCAGATCTCATCAAGTTACGATTTGAAAGTTCAATGTAACGAAATTCTTTTCATACCCATGCCCCCTGTTTTAGGGGGTATGGGTATCACAATAAACACTTGCCCCTTTATTTCAAGGGAGCAAGTGTTTTATTTATTTGATAATCTGATACTTAGCTTTTAATATAAGCACATATTCAACAGTATCAAGAGCAAGATTCTAAGTCTCTATCATTGACTCAGTTCCTCAATAACTCAGTTCCTCAGTTTTTTTCTAGGGGGTATATAGCCCTTATAGTTCAAAGTTGTTTTAAATTGTTATATATTATATATTATTATATATATATATATATATAATAAACTTCTAAATAAAGACAAAAGTGAAGGGTCAGAGAAAAACTGAGGAACTGAGTTATTGAGGAACTGAGTCATTGCAGTAAAAACATCATAATCCTCATAAACACCTGATTTACTGCTTAACTCTATACTTTAAGAGAACAAAGCTATGAGTTGCTACCCGTAAAACTATGAGTTGTCACCCGCAAAACTATGAGTAAGGAAGTTTAACTACTTTCAATCTGAAAGCACTGTTCAAACATTTCCTTATCACACCCCCAAATTTGGCAGTATCAGAGAAAAGTTGTATCTTTGCACGGAATTCCATCCATTCCATCCATTCCATCCATATCTACCATACCTTCCAACTCCTTCCATTCCGCTCCTTCCATGCCATCCCCACAACTCCTTCCGCCCAGCTTCAGCACGCATCTCTCCATCCGAAGTATTAAGAGGAAAAAGATAAAAAAGTATGGCTTTTCGAGTTATTTTTTGTACTTTTGCAGCCGATAACGCATTTTGCGAACAAAACAGGATTCTTTAAAGAAAAGAAAGGAAATAACAATGAAGAAAATATTATACTTTGTGGCAGCCCTGGCTGCTGCATCCTTTATCACTACGATGGGTACCAGCTGCAAGTTTGCACCCAACCAGCATGACGGCGACACGGTAGCTGCCAGCGAGTTTTACCCGATAGATACCTCTGCGGCTCATGCCAAGAAGATGGCGAAGATTGCTGCTATCAAGAACGGAAAAGACAGTGTAGGCATCTATTATGTGGGCAGCAATTCTACCAAAGACCTCATCGAGCTCGTATCCTATCCTTCACGCCGCGACACGATGATGTACAGCAAGACCCGACACATAAAGGTGAAGGGCAATGCCGACATCAACCACGTGATTCGTGTAGACTTCTATCTGCATAACGGCAAGGATTCGCTGGTGAAGTATGTTGAGGAGGTGGTGCTTTAGCCAATAACCAAAAAAATCAGCACAAAAAGGCTAGCATACAAAAACGCACGCTAGCCTTTTTCGTATTTTATCTAACCTGAATTTCAAATCACTTAATAGCCTATAAACTATCAACTATAAACTATCAACTAATCATAGAATCCCGGCTGCTTATACTCAATGCCCAGTTCATCATCTACTGTTGCGATGACACCCTGAATCTGCCCCATGGCAAACATACGGCCGAGGAGAGTGTAACCGGCATTGTGACCATGATTGCTCTCATCGAATACGCCACCAGGCTCATCAGTGAAGGTCATACCGTGGTCTACTCGCATAGGCAATCTGCGGCCGGAATTGCACTTGCCTTCCTGCTCAGCCTTCTCGAAGATGCGGCAAAGTTCAATGAGATGGCCGCGACCACCCAAGTGAGAAGCCTCTGTAAAGTTGCCGTTAGGGAAAATGTAGCAAGAGCGCAGATGAACAAAGTGAGTGCGGTCGGCAAACTGCTTCGCCATCGCCACACAGTCGTTGTGCTCGCCGGCAGAGAATGAACCTGCACAGAAAGTCAAACCATTGTGCTTGTTTGGCACTGCATCCAACATCCACTGGATATCCTCGGCACGACCGATGATTCTTGGCAAACCGAATACAGGATAAGGAGGATCGTCTGGGTGAACACACATATTGATATCGTACTCATCGCAGATAGGCATGATAGCCTCTAGCCAGTACTTCATGTTCTCCTGCAACTTCTTCTTGTCGATGCCATCATAAAGCTTCAACAGGTCGCGGAACTTCTGGACAGGAGCCGAATCGCCCTCGCTGAAGTTACCCGATACGAAGCCCTGGGTCTTGATGATGATATTCTCTACCAGGGCATGATCCTGCTCTGGTGTAGAAGTCTTCTTGATTTCATCAGCCTCAGCCACGAGGTCTCTGCCCCACTTGTGCTCCTTAGAGAACTCAGCCCAATCCTCACGAGCGCCTTCACGCTGCAGGATATAGATATCAAAGTAAGCAAACTCGCCCCAGTTCATATAGAGGTTGTTGGCTCCGTTAGGATTGTCGTGCGACAAATCTGTACGTGCCCAGTCTAATACCGGCATAAAGTTGTAGCAGATGCACTTGATGCCTTCCTCGCCCAGGTTGCGGAGACTCTGCTTATAGACCTCAATCTGATGATCACGGTCAGGACCGCCATATTTCAGGGTTTCAACCACAGGCAAAGACTCTACCACGCTCCATTTCATACCATAAGACTCGATGTACTCCTTGAGTTCATGAATCTTCTCGCGTGTCCAAACCTCGCCCAGAGGAACATCGTGCAATGCGGTAACGATGCCCTCTACACCTATTTGCTTCAACTGTGCAAGTGTAATCTTATCCTTCTTGCCAAACCAGCGCCATGTTCTTTCCATATATATTATATAATGTATAAGTTTAAAAATGAATTATCTTGCAGAAACATATTTATGCAATGTCGCTCTTACAGCACCCTTACCTGCAAAGAGTTCCTTCACCATGCCCTCAATCTGCTCGCCGAAGCCAGCCTCATAGAGATCGAGACCGAACACATCCTTGCGACTATAGAGGTTCTTGAGGCAAGAGTAGTCCTGATCTGCCTTGCCTACCTCAAGAGGAGCTACGATGGCCTGCAGTTCTGCCAACAATGGGTCAGAAGATGGCTCGAATGGCTTCAGGTTATCATCCAATGCCTTGAGATAACGGGCATAACCTGCCAATACCAGAGGAATCAACACAAGGTTGTTCTTGTCGAGACCACGGTCAATATACTTCTTGATAGTCTCACCGAAACGGATAGAGAGTTTCTGGCTGGTATCGGTAGCGATACGCTGAGGAGCATCTGGCATGAATGGGTTAGGCAGACGCTTGTTGATAACGGTGCCGATAAACTCGTATGGGTTCAATACACCTGGATCTGTTACTACTGGCATAGCCTCGATATAACCGATCTTCTGGATGAAGGCACGAAGGTCCTCATCAGCCATCTCGGCAGAAATCAAGGTATAGTCGAGCATGCAGCCATAGATTGACATCGCTGTATGGAGAGGGTTCAGACAGGTGGTTACCTTCATGGTTTCAACCTCATCTACAGTCTTGCGGGATGTATAGAGTGCACCGCCCAACTCCAATGGCGGACGACCGTTGGTATAAGTATCCTCGCAAACGAGATACTGCACTTCCTCAGCATTTACGAAAGGAGCGGTGAAAGTATGCTTCTCGGTGATAATCGTATTGTTATCCTCGAAACCATCCTCAGCGAGCATCGCCTGTACCTTCTCGTGTGGACGAGGAGTAATCTTATCAATCATAGACCAAGGATAGGTAATCTTGCTGCTGTCATTGATATAGTCTACGAAACCAGCCTCTACGATACCATCCTGTGCCCAACGCTCAGCATAAGCCTTTACGCCAGCCTTAACATGGTCGCCATTGTGAGAACAGTTGTCGGTAGACTGAAGAGTAAGTGGCAACTTGCCAGCCTTATAACGCTCATAGAGAAGAGCGGTAAGCTTACCCATAGCAAATACTGCATCAAGACCACGTGCCAAATCGGCATCATTGAAAGAATATCCCTTCTCTGTGATGGTGAAAGTTACCATCTGCAAAGTAGGAGCCTGGAAAATCTGAACCAGACGCGCCCAGTCGTCAGCAAACTGCTTATCCGCCTTGAGGCTTTCTGTGATAGATGCGATAACCTTCTTTTCGATAGTACCATTAGACTGGAGGCTTACGAGAAGCGAGAGATTATTGTAAGGACGATAAGCCTTATCGATAATTTCGTAGTCGAAGCTTTCTGCCACGATTACACCACGATCGTACTTGCCGGTGTTAAGTGCATCGTTGAGGATGGCTGCTGGGAAAGCACGGAAGATGTTACCTGCGCCGAAGTGAACCCAAGTAGGCTCGTCGTGAGTCTTCTTAGCTACGGCTGCGATGTCATACTTAGGAAGCTCATAACCCTTAGCTTCCCATTCTGCAGCATTAAAGCTGCGAGAAAGAATTTCGTTCAGTTTCATGATTATACGTTTTTTTGATTGTTCCATGTATGCGCCTATCTTTCCGAATAGGCGTGGCAAAAGTACAAAGAAAAATCGAAAACCGCTCATTTTTAGAGAACTAATTTCAAAAATTGAACGATTAACAAATACTTTTGTACAATATGGTAAGACCAGGAAAAGAAAATGTTACGATTCCTCCAGCGATTTGATCTGCTTCTTCGGCGTTACGCCGAGACCTTTCAAGCTTTCCACCCTGCGCATCACGTTGCCACTTCCATCGTAAAGCTGCTTTCTTGCCTTGTCGAAGGTGCCGGAAAGGCGGGTTATCAGATCACCCACACTCATAAAGGTATCTTCGAAGCCAGCCACCTTATCATACAGGTCAGCAGCCGTCTTCACGATTTTCTCCACATTCTTGTTCTGCCGGTCATACTGCCAGAGATTATACGCCAGCTGGAGCGCCATGAGCAGATTGCTTGGCGAGATGATGATAATCTTCTTCTGGTAAGCATAGCGGCTGAGGTCGGGCTGCTGCTTCATGGCTGCGATATAGCTGGTCTCGTTAGGAATGAACATCAGTACGAAGCCGATGGCATCATCCACCAGCTTGGAATAGTCTTTGGCTGCCAGTTCATCGATGTGCTTTCGTACGCTCAGCGCATGTGCCTTCATCAGGCGTTCCTGTTCAGCCTCATCTTCAGCTGCCAGAGCATCGGAATAGGCAGTAAGCGAAACCTTGGAATCGATGACCACACTTCTGCCTTCCGGGAATCTGACGATGACATCCGGACGATAGTTCTTTCCCTCTTCATCTTTCGTATTCTCCTGAATGAAGAATTCCTCATCTTTACGAAGTCCGCTGTTCTCCAGGATAGTTTCCAGCACCATCTCGCCCCAGTCGCCCTGCATCTTGCTGTCGCCCTTCAATGCCTTGGTCAGGTTGGCAGCATCGGAGCCAATCTTCTCGGTCTGCTCCTTCAGGTTCAGTACAGCCTGCTGCTGTTCCTGCTGGAAGAGTTTCATCGTTGCCTCGAAGGTGTTCTGCAGTTCCTTCTTGTTCACCTCGTTCTGGGTCTTGCTCTCCTCTACCGATTTCTTGAAATCAGCAAACTGTTCCTTGATAGGTTTCAGGAGTTCATCCATCTGCAGACGGTTGTTTTCCTGCAGAGCCGACTGCTTGGCAGCCAGCTGCTCAGCCGCCACCTTCTGCTGTTCTATCGTCATTCGCTGCATTTCCTGCTTCAGACTCTCGAGTTTCTGTGCCCACTGCTGGTCGCTTTCCGCCCTGAGTTTCGCCGCATACAGCCGCTCGTTCTCCATCTGCGCTTTCAAGGATTGAACCTCAGCAGCATGAGATTGTTTCAAGGATTGAACCTCAGAAGCATGATGCAGTTTTATCTGTTCGATGTTAGCCGCCAGCACCTGAGCCTTCGCTATAAGCTGCGTTTTCTCTTCTCCCGCACTTTTTGCTTCCATCAGTTTCCCCACGAAGAATCCGATGGCAAGCCCTATGATGATTCCAACTACTATTTCCATTTATCCTTGTTTTGAATGATTCTGTAAATCTGCAAAAATTATTATTTGCAAAAGTAATCATTTCAAGACATAACACCAAACATCATGGGGGATTCTTGTAGATATTTAACTCTTCAGCATTTAACTATGCAATCGAGTAGGAGGAAAACGAAGCAGTTTTCTTCCTACTTTCGTTTTCCGACCT
>ENA-OPBS01003360-OPBS01003360.1-human-gut-metagenome-genome-assembly--contig:-NODE-3360-length-10176-cov-3.523664_pt1 | contig 10176 bp, 11 predicted proteins | sample MGYA00241074_ERZ501463 | MGnify/ENA primary metagenome ERZ501463 (study PRJEB25962, sample SAMEA2042578) | human gut metagenome | biome: human gut; feature: human-associated habitat; material: faeces...
GTGCTAGCCGTATGGCGGGCGGACAAAGCAGGGAAGCACGGAAAATATATATTAAGAAAAAAGCAAAATAAAAAATCGGGGTGTAGCGCAGTTGGTAGCGCGCCTGCTTTGGGAGCAGGATGCCGCAGGTTCGAATCCTGTCACTCCGACCAATAAGAAAAATCCGAACTTTATCATTACTGATAAATGTTCGGATTTTTTATTTAGGTTTCCCAGCTGATACAGTTGAGTAGGCCGCCGTCAGCGGCAATTTCGTTGATATTAACCGGGATGATCGCTTTATGGAAAATGTGTTTGGCCGTTTGGACAGCCTTGTTGTCTGTATCAACGCTGAATACCGGTAAGAATATAGCCTGCCCGGTCTCTAAAAAATTTAGATAACAGCCGATGGCAGTGTCGCCGTTTGAATCAAAATACGGAAAATCAAGCACTTCAATTCCATGATTTTGCAAAGCCTTTTTAACTTTTGTCTCAAATCCAAACGGTGATAGAGGAGCATTTGCAACAACTGTATTTTCATTCACAAAGCGTACCATACCGTCGGCATGCCCTGTCATATCGCTTTTGAGTGAGGGAATTATAAGTACACTTGCTTCAAGCAACTTTGCAAGTTTGGCCGTAAGTTCTGCTTTGTGCCAACTTGGATTTTCCGAGTACACTCTGTCGCTTATGATAACTTTTTCTTTGGACGGAGAAAAGACCACATTCCCACCGTCTAAATTTATATCTGTATAAACAAGGTTATCGACCTTAAAGCTCGGTGCAATATCGGTTTTGAAATTCGTTCTTAATTGCGGATCGCCTGCAAGATAACTCGGCTCGTACCGAAACGATATATACTTACCGCTTTTTGTTTTAATCGGCATAAAATCCCGCAGCCAAATATCTTTTGTGTTATTTAATAATTTATATTTTACATTAAATAAATCAAGTGCGGCGAACATTCTGTCCGCCGCAGGTTTGTATTTTGGTGTGTTTAATTGAGATGAAAAATAAAGCATAAAAAGCGATTATCCTTTCAACTTTTTCCAAGCAATCAAGCCTGACGCAAGTTCCTTTAATTTTTCTTCATCGTATGATCCTGTTTTTAATTGTGATTCAATATAATTTTTAACAATATTTGTTTTGCTTTCTCCGGAAGTGAATGCATAATTTTTTATTTTGTATATCGGTAATGCCGCTAAAGATTTATCTTTATATTCATTTGTAAGTCCTTTTCTTCTTACAAATACAATTTCTGTATTTTCGATATTGTCCTTATGTTTCAAAATATTAGTTCCGTAATATTTACAATTAATACCTTTGTTACATTTATCGATATAGTCACAATTTCCACAAAGTATTTGTGAAACTTTACATTGTGCAGCGAATTTATTATTTATTAAAGCATTTTTTATAAGAAATGATAAATAATATTTTCCATTAGACAAAACGACATCAATGCCATCTTTAGTGCCATAATGCACATACAGTTCACCAAAGTTATTCTCTTGCCTAGCCCTAGCAAGTTCGTATGTATTCGCATTACTTTCATTAGCCGCATGCACAGAATTATCTTTGAAATTACTATTATAATAATATGCTTCGACTAATAACGGCTTAATAGTCAAGTTGCCAATTTGAATAATATATTCCGTTAATAGCAACTTACCGATATTTTGTAATATTTTTTCTTGCTTTTTCTCATCATTTTCTTCTTCTAAATTTTCAACTAATTCTCTCAGCTTATCCAATCTAAACTGTCTCCTTTCATTTTTTCCACATTATATCACACTTTATAATAAAACCTATTTATAAAACTGTGCTGTAAAAATTAATCCCAAATTCTGAAGATAACAACCGGTCCGCTGCCTTTGACCTCCTTATTGTCGATGGTCATGGAATAATCTTCGTAAGGCCCAATGACGATCTTTTGGACAGCTTCTCTGGTTGCTAACTCGTCAACCAGTTCCTTTGTTGATACATTTTTCAAATCCATAGTAACACTCCTTTTAATGTTCTTTGGCGATAAATTCACCCGATGCATTTCGGGTAGTCAACTGATTTCGTCGCAGGATATTCAATCTTGCGGCATTTTTGTAGTGGTTTGCTGCAATTTTAAATTGCTTTTGCGTTTGATAAAGCCAGCCAAGCGAAAATGCGGCCTGAGGATCGCCTTGGTTCTCCGCTTTTTGCAGCCAATAGATGGCTTTTTCATTATCTCGATTTACGCCGGTGCCGTGGTAATATGCATTTCCTATTTCATACATTGCGTATGGGTCGCCGTTCTTGGCCGCTTTCTCGGCCCAATATGCGCATTCCTCGGCATTCGATTCTACATTTTTGGCACCGCATTGATATAGATCCATTAAATATCTTTGTGCTTCTGCATCACCGTTCTCCGCACTTTCCGTCACGCAGTCGATAACTTCCGGTTCTATTTCTTCATCGGGTTTGCTTAACAGTACATGAAATTTGTCTTCATAGGCAGAATAAATATCGTTGTTTGCATTGATATAGGCTTGCCTATACCATTTTGCCGCCTGTTTATAGTTCTTTGTAATACCCTTTCCATTTTCATAACAAGAAGCCAGCATATATTGTGCGTCTGTTTGTGCAGCAGTATAAGTTGCATTGGCGAGTTGTTTTAATAAGCAAAACGCTTTTTTGTTGGTGTTTTCTCCGTTCACATTTAAATAGACTTTTGCAAGACGAAGCATAGCATTTGTATCGTTTGTATCGGCGCAACGCTTCAGATCCAGAAAATGCTGCAGGTCAGGTGAATATGACAAGTTATCCATCCTATTTTCTAACTCCTTTCAGAAATTTTGTCGTTTCTAAAAGAAGTATAGCACACCTTTTAATAAAACCTTGTAAATATAAAATTAAATTAACGCGTGTATATAAAAGTGAATTAGCCGCTTATTTTCATTTTACTGAGGCGAAAAATGTTTGTCAAGTTGAAAAAATCATTTGAAAAGTATGCCAAAAATGCAAAAAGAACTTGAGGAAAAAGGGGGAATAGGTAGAATAAAACCGATTGGAAAGTTTTTTAGAGAGCCAAGAGTAAGAACAGGAAATCGAGGATTACGACGAATAGCAAAGCAGAAAGCCACCGATGATCGGTGGCTTTTTGTTTTGAGAGTATGTATCAATCCCTCCGTCAATGCCTGGCGGCATCGCCACCTCCCTTTACAAGGGAGGCAAATCGGTTGAAATTGTAGAGCACGATACCCACAGTATGCCCCACAAGGTTTTGGTATCCGGATTTTACAAATCAAAATGCGCCTTGATCTGCGCGGCGGTAGCGGCGGCAGACAGGTGGGTGTTGTCGATCTTCATCTAATTGGCAAAAGGCAGCTCGCCGGGGCGGCTGACCATTCAATGGTTGCGGTTGTCCCGGCGCAGCAGCTGGTTGGAGAGGGCGATATTTCGCTTAGACGGTTTGTGCCGCAGCGGCGAATAAAAGTACCAACTTCATTCATTTCCTACAAAAAAGAACCCGCTGATGACAGTTCATCAACGGGTTTGTCGGCTTAAGACGATTTTAATCCGGCTCACAGAGAGGACAGGGCGCCAAGAGCGGCGGTGCCGACGAAGGCATAAAACAGCGACATTGCCACTACGGAGATGACCCACACAATAATGTTGGCCCAAATAAAGTTCTTTTTGTTCTTATTGGTGTTGGGGCTGCACAGCCACACGATCCAGCAGATCAAATTCACCACCGGCAGGGCGGAGAGAATGAACATACCCACATACTGGCCAATGCTCATCACCTGGGTGGTGGGATCATAGGCCGGGGGCGCCGGTTGATAGGGCGGCTGATAGGGTTGTTGATAATTGCCCTGAGGGTTCGGGTTTTGCTGATTGTACTGGTCCATTTGGTACTTCCTCTTTTCTTAAAAAATGTGCAGAACGCTGCACCCATAGCATACCATACTTGGCATTAGCTGTCAATTCTTGCCTTTGCCGGCAAATTTACGGCGCAGATCCCAACGGTAACCAGTGCGCCGGACAGCAGATAGCGCCAGGAGAAAGGCTCCCCCAGCAGCAGGCAGGAGAGCACCACCCCCAGTACCGGAATAAAGGCGTTATAAATGGCAATCTGCCCCACCGGGTGGTAGCGCAGCAGTTGATTGTAAAACGAAAAACCCACGGCAGACACTGCCACCAGCGCCGCCAGGATCAGCAGTCCCTTGGGGTGTACACCCACCGGGTGGGCGCCCATCAGCAGCCCGGCAGGGATCAGCAGTGCGCCGCCCAGTGCCAGGGAATGGCCGGTAGCCACAAGCGGGTCCATTTTGCGGGTGACCACCCGGGTCAGCAGTCCACCTGCCATGGCGCACACACTGCTGCACAGCAGCATACCGTCGCCGGAGAGGGTGAACTGCCCGGCGGTGCTGCCCAGGTTGATGAGCACAATGCCGGAGAACCCCAACAGACAGCCAAAAATTGACCGCAGGGTGAGCTTTTCCCGAAACACCACCGCGGCGGCGATAATCAGCAGAAAAGTGCCCAGGCTGTCCAGGATAGACGCCCGGCCGCCGGGGGAATTGGATACGCCCAGATAAAAGAAAAAGTAGTGCAGCGCCGTGTTGACCAGACCAAAGAGCACCAGCTGCCACCGTGTCTTGCCCCGGGGCACCGCAAAGGAGCGGCCGCACAGCTTGGCTACCGCCAGCACCACCAGACCGGCCAGCAAGAACCGCGCTCCGGCGAACAGCGCCTTGCCGCCGGTGTCTGTGCCGGCAATGCCAAAGTCCGCCAGACCCAGCTTGATCAGGGGAAAGGCGCAGGCCCAGCTTAGCGCAGCGCTGCCGGCAAACAGGGGCACCCATTTTCGATTTTCAAACACAGAGGCTCGGCCCATTTTGTTCTCCGTTCTCGGCACACAGCCGCAGATCATCCTTTGTTTTTGCCGGATTATTGTATAATAGCCGCCGCCAAAAGTCAACAAACGCGCAGGGCCGCCTGCCGGCAACGTCAGTTATACTGCCGTTCAAATAATTCTTCATAGGTGGTGCTCAAAATCTGCCGAATGTGGCGGATCTCGTCCGGATAAATATGCCGCTGCCCCACCTCGATCTTGGCCACGGCGCTGCGGGTGATGTCGCACCCGGCCAGCTGCAATTTGGCGGAGAGCAGCTCCTGGGTCATGCCCTTTTCTTCCCGAATATGGCGGATATTCCGCCCCATCTGCTTTTCAAACTCAATATTCATGGTCAACCTCTTGCACCTATTTAAGAACAATTTGCGTTGACTTTATTGTATCTTTGTGCTATTCTAAGATTGCACCTGTATAGGTGCAATTATGCAGAACCAGAAAGAACAACAGAAAGAAGGAAATGCAAATGAAAAGAAAAATCAGTATTCTTTTGGCGCTGATGATGGCCGTCTGTATGGTAGGCGCCGTGCAGATCACCGCCTATGCCGCCACTACGGCCAAGAGCGTGTCGCTGTCTACCACCACTTACACCTACGACGGCAAGGTGAAGAAGCCTAAGGTGACCGCCAAGGACAAGAAGGGCAAAAAGATCGCCGCCAAGTATTACACGGTCAAGTACCCCTCCGGCAGAAAAAATGTGGGCACTTATACGGTTAAGGTCAAATTCAAGGGCAAGTACAAGGGCACTAAGAGCGCCAGCTTTAAGATCGTGCCCAAGGGGACTGCCGTCTCCTCTGTGTCCGCCGGTAAAAAGTCCTTTACCGTTAAGTGGAAGAAGCAGGCCACCCAAACCACCGGCTATCAGGTGCAGTATGCAGAGAACAGCCGCTTCAAATCCGCAAGCAGCAAGACCGTAAGCAAGAATTCCACCACCTCGCTGAAAGTAAACGGCAAACCCATTAAAAAATACTATGTGCGGGTGCGCACCTATAAAAAAGTGGGCAAGACCAACTATTACAGCAGCTGGTCAAAGGCTTCCTCCGTCACCACCAAAACCGGGCTGAGCCTGAACGCCTACAAAATCACCCTCTTTAACGGTGAGGGTTACAAATTAAAGTGCACCGGCACGGATAAAAAGATCACCTGGCAGACCAGCGATCCTACCGTGGCGGTGGTGAACCGCTCCGGCGAGATCAGCGCCAACGGCTCCGGTCAGTGCACCATTACGGCCAAAACCGCAGACGACCGGATCAGCTGCAAAGTAACAGTGCCGGAGTATTACCCGGAGAATTACAATGTACCGGACTTTGGTGCGTACTTTAATGTGCCGTTGGATGATTACACCAATAATGGGGATGGGGCGACGGTTATGTGCACCTATTCCTACGATACGGTGGTCAGTCAAAATGCCGACTGGCTGAATGATTATTTCGATATATTGCAGGATTACGGCTATGTATTCTATGATGAAGATGACAGTCGGGACGAGGATCTGCTATATTGTATCGACTTTGTAAATTATACGACAAAAGATGTGGTTATGATCGCGTTAAGATATAGTAACCCATACGGCGACCCGGATTATATTACCATTGTTTATACCAATACTACCGGATATTGATACCGGCTCTTGCGCCCCTTTGCACAGTTGTGCAAGGGGGCTTTTCCTTTTTGTGCAGTAGCCGCTTTTTATTGCATTTTCAGCCGGGGTATGGTAGAGTTATAATAGGTATATAAAATAGACAGACGGCGCGGGCCGGGAAGGGGAATGGTATGAAAGGTATAATTTTGGCAGGAGGCAGCGGCACCCGGTTGTATCCGCTGACCCAGATCACCTCCAAGCAGCTGTTGCCGGTGTATGATAAGCCGATGATCTACTATCCGCTGACCACGCTGATGTTGGCGGGAGTGCGGGATATTCTCATTATCAGTACGCCCCGGGATCTGCCCCGATTCCAGTCTCTCTTGGGGGACGGCGCCCGGTTTGGTCTGCGGCTCAGCTACAAGGAGCAGCCCTCCCCGGACGGGCTGGCCCAGGCCTTTATCCTGGGTGCGGACTTTATTGGCGACGACTGCTGCTGTATGGTGCTGGGGGACAATATCTTTTACGGCGCCGGGCTGCGGCGGCTGCTGCAAAGCGCGGTGGAGAACGCAGAGCAAAATCATCGCGCCACCGTGTTCGGCTATCATGTAGAGGACCCGGGGCGCTTTGGCATTGTGGAGTTCGACCGGGAGAACCGGGTGGTGTCTCTGGAGGAAAAGCCGGCGGTGCCCAAGAGCAATTATGCGGTCACCGGGCTGTATTTCTACGACAATCGGTGCGTGGACTACGCAGAGGGACTGACCCCCTCCGCCCGGGGCGAGCTGGAGATCACCGATCTGAACCGGCTGTACTTACAGGCGGGGGATCTGGATGTAAAACTGCTGGGGCGGGGCTATGCCTGGCTGGATACCGGCACCACGGACAGCCTGTTAGAGGCCGGCAACTTTGTGCGTACGATTCAGCACCAGCAGGGGGTGGAGATCTCCTCCCCAGAGGAAGTGGCCTATATTAACGGCTGGATCACCGCTGATGATTTGGCGGCAGCGGCCAAGACCTATGGCAAATCCGCATACGGCGCCTACTTGCAGGCGGTGGTGCGGGGCGAAATACAATACTGAGGTGCGAGGATGACTGTACTTGTGACCGGCGGTGCCGGGTTTATCGGTGCCAACTTTATATTTTACCAACTGACCCACCACCCGGAGGATCGGGTGGTCTGCCTGGACAAGCTGACCTATGCGGGCAATTTGGAGACCCTGGCGGATGTGATGGAGAACCCCAACTTCCGCTTTGTGCAGGGAGATATTGCCGATGCGCAGGCGGTGGAGCGCCTGTTTTTGCAGGAGAAACCGGATTATGTAGTCAACTTTGCGGCGGAGAGCCATGTGGACCGCTCCATTACCCAGCCGGATCTGTTCTTAAAGACCAATGTGCTGGGCACCGGGGTATTGCTGGACGCCTGCCGCCGTCACGGGGTCACCCGGTATCATCAGGTGTCCACCGATGAGGTGTACGGCGATCTGCCCCTGGATCGGCCGGATCTGTTCTTTACGGAAGAAACACCCATACACACCTCCAGCCCCTATTCTGCCTCCAAGGCGGGGGCGGATCTGCTGGTGCTGGCCTACGCTCGCACCTACGGGTTGCCGGTCACGGTAAGCCGGTGCTCCAACAACTACGGCCCCTACCACTTCCCGGAGAAGTTGATTCCCTTAATGATCACCCGAGCGCTGGCAGATCAAAGCCTGCCGGTGTACGGCACCGGCGAGAATGTGCGGGACTGGCTGTATGTGGAGGATCACTGCGCCGCCATTGACCTGATTTTGCGCCGAGGCACGGCGGGAGAAGTGTATAACATCGGCGGGCATAATGAGCGCACCAACTTGCAGGTGGTGCAGGCGGTGCTGGCCGCTTTGGGCAAGCCGGAAAGTCTGATCACTTTCGTCACCGACCGGCCGGGTCACGATCGGCGTTACGCCATTGATCCTACGAAAATTCACCGAGAGCTGGGCTGGCAGCCGGAGACGGATTTTGACACCGGGCTGCGCCGCACGGTAGAGTGGTATCTGACCCACCGGGATTGGTGGGGCCACATTCTCAGCGGCGAATATCAAAATTATTTCCAGGCCATGTACAGAGAGCGGTTAGGCGAATAAATGCGAATTTTAGTAACAGGGGGCAGCGGCCAGCTGGGTACGGATGTGGCACAGGCAGCCGCGGCCAAGGGTTGGCAGGTATGGGCCCCCGATCATACGGAACTGGATATTACCCACCCGGCGCAGGTGGAGTCTGCCATCGGCGACTACCGCCCGGACTGGGTGGTGCACTGCGCGGCCTACACGGCAGTGGATCAGGCAGAGACGGAAGAAAAAATTTGTATGGCTGTTAATGCAGCGGGCACGGCGCATGTGGCTCACGCCTGCGCGGCAGCAGGCTGCGGGCTGCTGTACCCGTCTACGGATTATGTGTTTGACGGCAGCGGCACGGCGCCCCATCCGGTGACGGAGCGCCCGGCGCCCCTGAATGTGTACGGTCGCAGCAAGCTGCTGGGCGAGCAGGCGGCGCAGGCGGTGCCCCGCCACGCCATCTTGCGGATCAGCTGGGTGTTTGGCCTGCACGGCAACAATTTTGTAAAGACCATGCTGCGCCTGGCAGAGTGCCGCACCCGCCTGTCGGTGGTGGACGACCAGATTGGCTGCCCCACCTATACGGTGGATTTGGCCCGGCTCATTTGCCAAATGGTAGAGCAAAACGCACAGGGTGTGTTCCACGCCACCGGCAGCGGTCAACCGGTGAGTTGGTACGACTTTGCCCGGCGGATTTTTGACCTTGCTGGCAAAGAGATAGAATTGGAGCCAATCTCTACCGCAGCGTACCCCACGGCGGCTCGGCGACCGCTGAACAGCCGGCTGGATTGCAGCGCCTTGGCGGCAGCGGGCCTCACCCCCTTGCCAGAGTGGCAAGACGCACTGGCGCGGTATTTACAGGCATTGGAGGAAGAAAAGGTATGATCCAAATGCAGGCACAGCAGAATGTGGGCGGCATTGCCGGGCTGGCAGTGCTCACCCCCACGGTGCACGGCGACGACCGTGGCTATTTTATGGAGACCTACAATCAGCGGGATATGGAGAGCCTGGGCTTTCATTATGATTTTGTCCAGGACAACCAGTCCGGCAGCACCTACGGCGTGCTGCGGGGGCTGCACCGCCAGCTGCGCTACCCCCAGACCAAGCTGGTGCGGGTGGTCAGCGGCACGGTATTTGATGTGGCGGTGGACTTGCGACCGGGCAGCGATACTTATTTGCGGTGGCACGGCGAGGTGCTCTCTGCGGAGAACAAAAAGCAGTTTTTGATCCCTGCCGGGTTTGCCCACGGTTTTTTGGTGCTGTCCCAGCGAGCGGAATTTTGCTACAAGGTAACGGACTTTTTTCACCCGGACGATGAGGGCGGCATTCCCTGGGACGATCCCAAGATCGGCGTGGAATGGCCCATTCCCCCGGGTATGACCTTGCAGCTAAGCGAAAAAGACAAGCATTGGGAGTATTTGAAATAATGGAATTTACCCACGCATTTTATGACGCTTTGCCCCCGGAGGCAGCGGCCATTCGCCAGGCGGTTTTTGTGGAGGAGCAGGGCTTTCAGGAGGAATTTGACGCCATTGACCGCCACGCGCTGCACCTGCTGCTGTTTGCAGACGGTCGGCCGGTGGGCACGCTGCGTGCCTTTACGGAGGACGGCGGCACCCGCTGGCCGCTTGGCCGGGGGG
>ENA-OPBS01003365-OPBS01003365.1-human-gut-metagenome-genome-assembly--contig:-NODE-3365-length-10149-cov-2.035665_pt1 | contig 10149 bp, 9 predicted proteins | sample MGYA00241074_ERZ501463 | MGnify/ENA primary metagenome ERZ501463 (study PRJEB25962, sample SAMEA2042578) | human gut metagenome | biome: human gut; feature: human-associated habitat; material: faeces...
GGAGGGGCGGGAGCCCACGGCCGAGGAGCTGGAGCAGCTGCGCTCCGCCATCCTCAGCGGCGAGGTGACGACCCTCCCCACGCTGGAGGAGTTGGGCGACCGGATCTGCCGGGTGGCGGCACGGGAGTCCCTGCCGTCTCTGCGGCCGGTCATCAACGCCACCGGCGTCATTCTCCATACCAATCTGGGCCGTGGCTGCCTGTCCGACCGGGCGGCGGACGCCGTATACGACATCGCACGGGGCTATTCCACGCTGGAGTATAACGTGGAGGCGGGCCATCGGGGAAGCCGCCACGACCATGTGGAAAAGCTGCTGTGCCGTCTCACTGGTGCCGAGAGCGCCATGGTGGTCAATAACAATGCCGCCGCCGTCATGCTGATCCTCAGCACCCTGGCTCAGGGGGGCGAGGTCATCACCTCCCGCGGGGAGCTGGTGGAGATCGGCGGTTCCTTCCGGGTGCCGGATATCATGGAGCTGTGCGGCTGCCATCTCCGGGAGGTAGGCACCACCAATAAGACGCACCTCTCTGACTATGAACGGGCCATCGGAGAGCAGACCCGTGCGCTGCTGAAGGTGCATACCAGCAACTACCGCATCGTGGGCTTTACCGAGTCCCTGCCCCTGAGCGACATCGTGGCCCTGGGCTGCCGCACCGGTCTGCCGGTGGTGGAGGATCTGGGCAGCGGCTCACTGGTGGATCTGGAGCACTACGGCATCCACGACGAGCCTACGGTGCAAAACAGCATCCGGGCCGGGGTGGATGTGGTGAGCTTTAGCGGTGATAAGCTGCTGGGCGGGCCGCAGGCCGGTATCATTCTTGGAAAGAAGCCGTACATCGACCGGATGAAGCGCCACCCGCTGGCCCGTGCCATCCGGGTAGATAAAATGACCATCGCCGCCCTGTGGGCCACCCTCACCACCTATCAGGACCTGCACCGGGCGGAGCAGGAGATACCCACGCTGGCCATGCTGGCTGTCTCCGGGGAGGATCTGCGGGCCTCTGCGGCCCAGCTGTGCGCCCTGCTGAAGGAGCGGGGCGTGGCGGCGGAGGTGGTGGCCCAGTCCGGGCCGGTGGGCGGCGGCTCCGTCCCCACCCAGCTGCTGCCCACCTTTGCTGTGGCCCTTCCGGCGGACAAGCTGTCCCCCAATCAGGCGGAGCAGGCTCTGCGCTGCCGGGAAAAGCCCATCATCGGCCGCATCACCGAGGGCCGGCTGCTGCTGGACGTGCGGACCATCTTCCCGGAGGACATGGAGTATATCGCTGACACGGCGGCGGAGGTGCTGGCATGAAGCACGTCATCATCGGCACCGCCGGTCATGTGGATCACGGCAAGACCATGCTCATCAAGGCCCTGACCGGTATCGACACTGACCGCCTTATCGAGGAGAAAAAGCGGGGCATTACCATCGAGCTGGGCTTTGCTCATATCGAGTTTGACGATCATACGCAGGCCGGTATCATCGACGTGCCGGGCCACGAGAAATTCATCAAGAATATGCTGGCCGGTGCTGGCGGCATCGATCTTGCCATGCTGGTGGTGGCGGCGGACGAGGGCTTCATGCCCCAGACCGTGGAGCATCTGGATATTCTGACCCTGTTGGGCATCCGGGACGGTGTGGTGGTCATCACCAAGATCGATATGGTGGATGAGGAGTGGGTGGAAATTGTCCGGGAGGACATCGCCGCCCACGTCAAGGGGACATTTTTAGAGGGCAAACCTGTCCTGCCGGTGTCCGCTTATACCGGTCAGGGCATCCCGGAGCTGAAAAAGGAGCTTCAGCAGCGGGTGAGCCGGGTGGCCGTCCGCAACGAGCAGATCCCCTTCCGCCTGCCGGTGGACCGGGTGTTCTCCAAGGACGGCTTCGGCACCGTGGTCACCGGCACCATGATCGAGGGAAACCTCTCCGTAGGTGACCCGGTGGAGCTGATGCCCTCCGGCCAGCGGGCCAAGGTCCGCACCCTGCAGGTTCACAACCACTCGGTGGAGCAGGCTTACGCCGGGCAGCGGGTGGCGGTAAATCTGGCGGGCCTGCGGCGGGACGCCGTGGCCCGTGGCGATACCCTCTGCAAGCCCGATCCCCTGCGCCTGTCCCGGATGCTGGATGTGCGCCTGACCGATCTGAAGGGTTCCCACCGCATCATCGAGAACGGCTCCCCGGTACACTTCTACCACGGGGCTGCCGCCCACATCGCCAAGGTGGTGCTGCTGGAGCAGGATACGCTGGAGCCGGGCCAGTCCGGCTTTGCCCAGCTGCGCTTTACGGAGCCGGTGGCGGTGAAGCGGGGGGACCGCTTCGTTATCCGGTTCTACTCCCCCATGGAGACCATCGGCGGCGGCGTCATTCTGGACGATTGCCCGCCCCGCCATAAGCGGCATCAGCCGGAGGTGATCCGGGCCCTGACCATCCGGGAGGGCGGTTCCGCCGGCGCCCAGCTGCAGCAGCTGGTGGAGGAGTATGGCTACGCCCTGCCCACGGCCCAAACGCTGGCCCAGCGTCAGAGTATGCCGGAGGAGGAGATGGTGCAGGCACTGGAGGATCTGGTAAACAGCGGCGCTCTGCTGGAGATCCTGCCCCGGCGCTATCTGGCAGCCCCTTTATACCGGAAGGCCTGCCAGTCGGTGGAGCAGGTGCTGGCGGAGTATCACAAGGCCAACCCCCTCCATGCGGGCATGAAGGTAGCGGCCCTGCGGCAGAAGGCCCTCCGGGGAGCGGAGCTGAAGGAGGCCGACGCCATCCTCACTGCCATGCTCCGGGGCGGCACCGTCACCGCCATTGCCGACCGCTGCGCCCTGCCGGACTTCCGGGTGGTGCTCACCAAGCGCCAGACGGCCCTGCGCCAAAAGCTGCTGGACAGCTACCGTAAGTCCGGTCGGGAGGTCCCCTTTGTGGACGATCTCTACGCCTCTTTCCCAACCAACGAGCGGGACGACTGCAAAAAGGTGCTGGAGAATCTGGTGTCCTGCGGCGAGCTGGTGATGCTGACGCCCCAGCTGTTTTACCACAAGGATGTCTATGAGGAGGTCTGCGCCCTGACCCGTGATTTCTTTGAGGGCCACCCCGCCTTTACGCTGGCGGAGTACCGGGACCTGCTGGGGACCTCTCGAAAATATGCGCTGGCCATTCTGGAATTTTTCGACAAGACCAAGGTGACCAAAATGGTGGGCGACCACCGGGAGGTCATCGGCTCCCTGTGAGCGGCGCCAGACGGAAAAATTCGTCTATAAAAAATCGGATTTTCCAATTTTGCAGAGAATTTATCGAAAAAGCTTGATTTTACCCTGTGACCTGTGCTAAACTCCTGTATACAACCGGGATATGGGAGTAGATGGGTTCTGGTGTGCCCCCTGGTCTTCAAAACCAGTGTAGGTGGTGAACAGCCGCCCTGGTGGGTTCGATTCCCACATACTTCCGCCAGAAACGCCCCAACGCACAGCGTTGGGGCATCCCTTTACCCGACCGCCCGGAGGACGGCCTATGACGGAGCAGGAGGTGCGCCATGTATCTGATCGTTACCAACAACCCCATGGCGGCGAAGGAGTTCGCCGGGCAGGGGGAGGTTCGCCTGTACCCGGAGGATACCTATCGGGAGATTCTGGTGCGGGCCAGAGACCTGGTGTATATAGGCCACCGGCTGTGCAACCATCCGCTGTACGGCAGTCTGCGGCCCCACGAGACGCCCTATCGCACGGTGGTACTGTCGGATCGGCCCCAGACTCCGGACGAGGAGGAGTGCCTCATCATGTCGGAGGCCATCACCCGCATCGATACCTTCACGCCGCCGGATCGGGCGAAGATGCCCCAGCGTATTCTGGAGGACTATCAGATGATCGACTGCTCTCTGGTGAGGAATACCTTCGCCTTCTGAGAGGGGCATATGAAAAACGCAGAACCGCCCCGGACACCTATGTGTCCGGGGCGGCTTATTTTTGCCGTGGATGGCATCCCGGCATATGCCGTCGGAACCGTAAGAGGTAATATCTAAAAAAACGATAATGGAAGAAACGGAGAAACCGGCGACAAGGAAGGTAGCCCTGTGCGGCGGCAGCGGCGAAGGGAGGGCCGGTGAGCAGGGCGACCCGGCGGGGGTGGCAGGCGGGTTTATGTGGAAAAACACACGATGCAGTGGGAATAGGGCGATTTCTTGAACGAAAAGAGGACAAAATTCGCCTCTAAATTGTATACAAAATTTTATTAAAAAATTTTTACATAATTTTGATAAAAATGATTGATTTTTTGGTTTTGGTGGGGTATATTATAGGCAGATGCGATTGTGAAAAAGCAACAACCATAGATAGGAGGACACATCGATCATGGATCTGGAACTGAGAAATGTTCAAGTAAAAGATGTCGTCCTGGGTGACAAGAACGACCTGAAGGACGGCGTGCTGACGGTGGACGTGGAAGGGCTGAAGAAGCTCATTCTGGAGGACCCCCGTGTGACGGCCGTGAAGGTGGATCTTGCCAAGCCGGGCGAATCCTGCCGTATCCTTCCGGTGAAGGATGTGGTGGAGCCCCGTTACAAGCCGGAGGGAGAGATCTTCCCCGGTGTGTTCGGCTCCGACGTGCCGGAGGCAGGCTCCGGCGTGACCTATGTACTCAAGGGCTGCGCCGTGGTGACCACGGGCCCCATCGTGGGCTTTCAGGAGGGCCTCATCGACATGAGCGGCCCCGCCGCCCAGTACACGCTCTTCTCCAAGCTGAACAACGTGGTGCTGCACCTGACCAAGCGGGAGGATGTGGATCAGCACGAGCATGAGGAGGTCGTCCGCATGGCCGGGCTGAAGGCGGCCCGCTGGCTGGGCGAGGTGGCTGTGAAGGCAGAGAGCTATGATTCCGAGTTCTATCACTGGCCCACCGCCGCCGAGCGTGCCAACCAGTATCCCGACCTGCCCAAGGTGGTGTATGTGTGCAACTGCATGGCACAGGGCCTGCTGCACGATACTTACTTCTACGGCCGGGATACCAAGCAGCTGGTGCCTACCGTCGTCTCCCCCACGGAATTCTTCGACGGTGCCATCATCAGCGGCAACTGCGTGTCCCCCGGCTCCAAGACCACGACCTATCACCACCTGAACAACGCCGTCATCAAGGCCCTGTGGGCCAAGCACGGCAAGGAGCTGAACTTCGTGGGCATCATTCTGAACCCCCTGATGGTCACCCTGAAGGAGAAGCAGCGGGACATCATGATGAGCGTCCGCATCGCCACCGAGGAGTTCGGCGCCGACGCCGCCATCATCTCTCAGGAGGGCTTCGGCAACCCCACCACCGACCTGATGCACGTTTGCCGGGGTCTGGAGAAGCGGGGCGTCAAGACCGTTATCATCACCAACGAGGACGCCGGTACCGACGGTATGTCCGAGTCTCTGCCGGATGTGGTCACCGAGGCCAACGCCATCGTGTCCACCGGCAACTCCAATGCCACCATCCTGCTGCCCAAGATGGACCGTGTTCTGGGCGAGCTGAAGGAGGTGGAGCGTGTCACCGGCGGCAATGTGGATTCCATCAAGCCCGACGGCACGCTGCTGCTGGAGATCCACGGTATCATGGGCGGACATAACCTGCAGGGTAACACCTATCTGTCCGCCACCACTGTTTGACGAAGGAGAGGGAAAGAATGAAGAAGATTTTGTTCTATACCAACCAGTTCTTCGGTCAGATCGGCGGCGAGGATATGGCGTATGCAGAGCCTCAGCTCTTTGAGGGGATGCATGGTTCCGCCAATACCTTCGGTGCCCCTCTGAAGGATATTGCCGAGATCGTGGCCACGATCGTCTGCGGCGATAACTTCTATGCCGAGAACATGGAGACCGGCCGGGCCTTCCTGCTGGAGCAGATCAAGAAGTATCAGCCCGACCTCATCATTGCCGGTCCTGCCTTTAACGCCGGCCGCTTCGGCATCGCCTGCGGCGACGTGTGCAAGACCGCCAAGGAGCAGGCGGGGGTGGAGGCCATCACCGGCCTGTACGAGGAAAACCCCGCCGTGGATATGTTCAAGAAGGACGTGTACATCCTGCGGGTGGCTAAGTCCGCCGCCGGTATCCGCAAGGCCGTACCCCTGATGGCCGGCTTTGCCAGAAAGCTGCTGACGGGTGAGCCCATCGGCACGCCGGAGGACGAGCAGTACTATGCCAAGGGCAAGCGTGTGAACATCTTCCGGGAGAAGAACGGTGCCGAGCGTGCCGTGGATATGCTGCTGGCCAAGGTCAAGGGCGAGCCCTACAAGACCGAGCTGGAGATCTCCACCTATGAGAAGGTGGAGCCCTCTGCCCCCATTGCCGACCTCAGCAAGGCCAAGATCGCCCTCTGCACCACCGGCGGCATGGTCCCCATGGGCAACCCCGACCACATGGTGGCGGCTACCGCCAAGTTCTGGAAGGAGTACCCCGTGGAGGGCGACACGCTGGAGAGCGGCAAGTGGGAGTCCGTCCACGCCGGCTTCGACCCCGTGTACGCCAACAACGACCCCAACCGGGTCGCCCCTTATGATATGCTGAAAATGCTGGAGAAGGAAGGCATCATCGGCAGTGTGTATCCGGCGCTGATCTCTACCACCGGTAACTCCACCTCCGTTGCTGACTCCACCAGAATGGGCCAGGAGATCGCTGAGCGGCTTGTGTCCGCCGGGGTCAATGGCGTCATTCTGACCAGTACCTGAGGTACCTGTACACGTTGCGGTGCAACGATCGTGAAGCAGCTGGAGAAGGCTGGTATCCCCGCCACTCATATCTGCACAGTTACCCCCATTTCCAAGACCGTCGGTGCGGCCCGTATTTTCGGCGCTCAGGCTATCCCCTATCCCACCGGCGATCCCAACCTGCCTCCTGAGAAGGAGATGAACCGCCGTCGTGAGATCGTCATGGGCGCTTTGAACCTTCTGACCGAGGGTGGCGGGTCCGTGTCTGGCGAGAGCAACGCCGTATTTACTGATTGACAGGAGCCATTACTATGGACAACAAAATTTATGATGTAGTCATCCTGGGTGGAGGCCCTGCGGGTCTGGCTGCCGGTCTGTATGCAGGCCGCAGCCGCCTGAGTGTGCTGATCCTGGAAAAGGGCATCGACGGCGGCCAGATCGCCGTGACCCATGACATCGAAAACTATCCCGGCCAGTCCAAGGTGGACGGCATGACCGGTCAGGAGCTGGTGGCTCCCATGACCGAGCAGTGCAAGAAGTTCGGCTGCGAGCGTGTCAGTGACACCATCACCGCCTGCGACTTCAGCGGCCCCGTGAAGAAGTTCGTGGGCAGCAAGGGCGAGTATCTGGGCAAGACCGTTATCGTCTGCACCGGTGCCATGACCCGCTCCATCGGCTGCAAGAACGAGGCCAAGTATGTGGGCAAGGGCATCAGCTACTGCGCCGTGTGCGACGCCAACTTCTTCGAGGACTTCGAGATCTACGTGGTGGGCGGCAACGGCATCGCCGCCGAGGAGTCCCTGTATCTGGCGGGCTACGCCAGAAAGGTCACTATGATCCATAAGGGTCCGGCCCTGACGGTGTCCCCCATGCTGAAGGAGCGTCTGGACGCCGAGCCCAAGATCCACGTTCTGTGCAATGAAGAGGTGGAGGACGTGGGCGGCGATGAGCTGCTCAGCGAGATCGTCCTGAAGAACACCAAGACCGGCGAGGAGACGGTGCTCCATGCCGATGAGGAGGACGGCTTCTTCGGGCTGTTCGGCTTCACCGGCAAAAAGACCACCGGGATGTTCGACGGCGTTCTGGACATGGAGGGCGGCTACATCAAGACCGACGAGTGTATGCGCACCAACGTCCCCGGCGTGTTTGCCGCCGGCGACGTGCGGGTGACCCCCCTGCGTCAGGTGGTGACAGCCTGCGCCGACGGCGCCATCGCCGCCATGCAGTGCTACAAGTATATCAGCGCTCAGAAGTGATTTTTGAAAGGAGTTCATTACTATGCTGGATCTGACCAAGGAAAATTTCGAGGCGGAAGTCCTCAAGGCAGAGGGCAAGGTTTTCGTGGACTTTTACGGCGACGGCTGCGTGCCCTGCGCTGCGCTGATGCCCTATGTACACGAGTATTCCGAGAAGTACGGTGACAAGATGAAGTTCTGCTCCCTGAACACCACCAAGGCCCGCCGTCTGGCCATCAGCCAGAAGGTGCTGAACGGCCGCGGCGCATGGCGTTTGCAGGGCGGCGGCTTTGCCGGAACGATCCAGGCTTTTGTACCGGATGCGCTGGTAAAGCGCTACTGCGCTGCGATGGAGGCGCTGTTCGGCCCGGGCTGCTGCTATCTGCTCTCGCTGCGGGAACAGGGAGCCGTGCGGGTCATGTAAAACACAAAAAGAATGCCCTGCGGCATAGTGAGGATCCACCGCCGCAGGGCATTTTTGATTTCAGGAAAAATCAGCCGCGCTGAGACTTTGCGTCTGCACGCAGAGCGCTCATATCGTTCTTGTAGGTCTGAAGGTCTTCTGCAGCCTTGCTCGGTCCGCCGAAGAAGAAGGTGTGGACGCCTTCCACGGCATTGAAGCCGGCTTTGACCACATTGAACAGCAGCTTCGGAATGAACGAGATGGAGAGAGAGAGCAGTCCACCTCTAAAGAAGAAATCAGTGAAACGGAGATGGTCCGTAAATGAGGTCCATGCGTCACGAAATGCGCCGCCGCCGCCAAGAAGGGCTTTTTCTCCGTCCGGTACAACAGCATAGGAAGAAGGCATCTGGATGCGTTTCATAAACGACTCCTTTCTATCACTCCGTCAAATCAAACAGACTCAGGCAGCTGCAGCCACGATGGGGTCAGTGATGCCGGCATCCTGCTGCTGGGACGCGGCAATATTTGCCTTGGTCTGCGCGTAAGCATTCTTGAGCTCGATGAAGATGGACTTGACCGTGTTATAGATCTGGATAGCCTGCATTGCGCCGTACCAGCCAGCGAGAGCGCCGACCGCCACAGTGGCAGCTTTGCCGGCCTTGTTCTGGCCATCCCAGTAATAGGAGACCGACTGGGACAGAGTCAGACCATCCTTGTGCATCAGGATGAGGCCGCCAACGGCTGTGCCGAGGGCGGCTTTGCCCATCAGCTGGCCAAAGTTGATCGTGAAGTTGACCACAGACTGAAGCAGGGCCTCGGGATGGAATTCGATGAGATAAGAGCCTATCTGGATGGCACCGCCATCAATATAGGTCATTTCATCGGCAGAGAGGGCAGTGTAGGAAGCCGGCATCAGCGGGCTCTGATATGTAAGTTCCATAGTGGGAATGCTCCTTTCGCACATGCGCTCCGTCCACAGACGGAGACTAAGTTACCTGAATTATAGCATAATTGCCCAAAAACAACAAGAGAGCGAAAAAACATAATCGGAACGGGATTTGGGACTCCAAAACGGAAAATCCAGGAGAAACAAACGAAAAAACGATAAAATATAAAGAGCAAAGCAGGCCGGAGACTCCGAAAAAATGTTGTGTGAAATTTGAAGAAAAACGCAAAAACAGCAGCGCCCCGGCTGCTGTCCGGTGAGGGGACGGCAGGCAGGGCGCTGCTGCTATCAGGATGAATCGGAGAAAAATGGGGAAAGCTTAAAGTTCTTCGCCCGGCACACGGTGGTACAGCGCGGTCAGCTCAGCGATGTGAGCGCTGAGGGCCGGGGTGAGCGGCTGGGTGAGCCGCCACTGCCAGTTGGCACCCTGGGTGCTGGGGGTGTTGATGCGGGCCTCAGCGTCCAGATGGAGCCAGTCGGCCAGCGGGATGACAGCCATGTCCGACACGCAGGAAAGGCAGGCGCATATCATGGCCTCGGTGAGGTCTTCGGGTGCGCAGCGCAGGTAGCGGCAGGCGTAGGCCACATCCTCGGCGCTGGCGCTCTGACGCCAGCCCTCGGCGGTCACGTTGTCGTGGGTGCCGGTGTAGACCACGCTGTTGCGGGGGTAGGTGTAGGGCAGGTAGTTGCCCGGCTCGCGGCTGTCAAAGGCGAACTGCATGATCTTCATGCCCGGGTAGCCGCTTGCGGCCAGCATGGCCTTGACCTCGGGGGTCAGATAGCCCAGATCCTCGGCAATGATGCCGCCCTCGCCCAGCGCTTTGTGCATGGCGTCGATGAAGGCGCGGTCAGGGCCTTTCTCCCAGTGACCGCCCGCAGCGGTCTTGTTCCCGGCGGGGATGGAGTAGTAGCTCTCGAAGCCCCGGA
>ENA-OPBS01003372-OPBS01003372.1-human-gut-metagenome-genome-assembly--contig:-NODE-3372-length-10127-cov-6.591243_pt1 | contig 10127 bp, 9 predicted proteins | sample MGYA00241074_ERZ501463 | MGnify/ENA primary metagenome ERZ501463 (study PRJEB25962, sample SAMEA2042578) | human gut metagenome | biome: human gut; feature: human-associated habitat; material: faeces...
GTGGGTGTAATGCTCATGCTGCACCGGGCTTTTTTCTTTGGCAGGAACTGCCGTTAAAGCATCCGGAACGGATGCGCAGCTCGATGCCGCAGGCAGCGTTCTATGGGGATTGGGGAGTTCCCCCAACAAGCAGAAAATCGCTTTCGTGTCACGAAAGCCCTGCTTGCAGAAGAGTGGTTCTAAATTGACTTTGTTCGCTGATAAGTCTATAATATTAACTGGATTATTATGCAAAAACCTCGCAAACTGATATTTACAAAGTAGTGTATATGAATGCGAGATATATTAAAATGAATTGGAGAAATCAATATGGCGCGAGCTGCATCTAAACCTAAGAAAGAAATTTCTATGGAGGAAGCTCTGTGGAAGTCCGCAGATAAACTCCGTGGTTCTGTTGAGCCAGCAGAATACAAACACGTCGTTCTCAGTCTTTTCTTCTTGAAGTTTGCCAGTGATAAGTTTGAGGCACAAAGGAAAGCTATTTCTGAAAAATACGGTGAGAAGTTTGTTGACAATGTTGCCTTCTATACGAAGGACAACGTGTTCTTCCTGCCTGAGATCAGCCGTTGGTCTTTCATCATGGAGAATGCGAAACAGGATGACATTGCGTTAAAAATTGACACCGCTCTCTATACGATTGAGAAAGCGAATCCCGCACTGAAAGGCGCACTGCCGGACAACTACTACTCACGTCTTCACATCGACACAGCAAAGCTGGCATCACTGCTGGACGAGATTGATAAGATCAACACGGGCGATAAAGAGAATGACATTATCGGGCGGATTTACGAATACTTCCTGAGCAAGTTTGCACTTGCGGAAGGCAAAGGCAAGGGCGAGTTCTATACGCCGAAGTGCATTGTCAATTTGATTGCGGAAATGATCGAGCCGTATGACGGTATTCTCTATGACCCTTGCTGCGGTTCTGGCGGTATGTTCGTGCAGTCAATGAAGTTCGTGGAGGCACATCACGGCAACAAGAAGAAGGTCTCTATCTATGGTCAGGAATATACAAACACGACGTACAAGCTGTGCAAAATGAATCTGGCTATTCGCGGCATCTCTGCAAACCTCGGAGAAATGGCAGCGAACACATTCACCAATGACCAGCACAAGGACCTCAAGGCAGATTACATTATGGCAAACCCGCCTTTTAATCAGAAAGAATGGCGTGGTGATAATGAGCTGATTGATGATCCGCGCTGGGACGGCTATGAAGTTCCGCCCACGAGTAACGCGAACTATGGCTGGATTCTGAATATCGTTTCAAAGCTCTCTCAGAACGGCGTTGCCGGTTTCCTGCTTGCAAACGGCGCACTATCTGACGACGGTACAGAGTTAAAAATCCGCCGTCAGCTCATCGAGAACAATCTCGTCGAAGCAATCATCATCCTTCCCCGCAACCTCTTCTATACCACCGACATCAGCGTCACGCTTTGGATTCTGAATAAGAATAAAAAGGCTCGTGTGGTTGAAGAAAACGGTGAGGTAAAACGCTTCCGTAACCGTGAGCGTGAGATCCTTTTCATGGACTTGCGGCAAATGGGAAGCCCCTATGAAAAGAAGTACATTGAACTGACAGAAGAAGACCGTGCGAAGGTCACGAGCGTCTACCACGCATGGCAGCAGGAAGGTTATGAAGAAACTTATCAGAATGTGCCTGAATTTTGTTACAGCGCATCCTTCGATGAGGTTGCAGAAAAGGGCTTTACCCTTGTTCCGAGCCGTTACATCGAGTTTGTAAACCGTGATGAGAACATCGACTTTGATACGAAAATGAAGACACTGCAAAATGAGCTTCGTGATCTGCTTGTTGCAGAAGAGAAGTCGAAGGCTGACCTGTTGACCGTGTTTAAGGAGCTGGGCTATGAAATCGAATTATGAACCCATTGGTAAACATATTCAGCTTGTTGATTATCGGAACTCTGAGGAAGTCACCAGCACTGTTCTTGGCATAAGCATCGACAAAGAGTTTATGCCTTCCGTCGCAAATGTAATTGGCACAGATTTGAGCCGGTATAAGCTAATCAGCAAGGGATTGTTTGCCTGTAACCCAATGCACGTTGGGCGCGATGAACGTCTTCCGATTGCGCTCTATGAGAAAGACAGCCCCGCAATAGTTTCTCCGGCGTATTTCATGTTTGAGATTATTGACCGCGATGTCTTAAATGAAGAGTATTTGATGATGTGGTTTCGTAGACCGGAGTTTGACCGTGAGTGCTGGTTCATGACGGACGGCAGTGTTCGAGGCGGAATTACATGGGAAGATCTTTGCCGTATAAAGCTCCCTGTTCCCTCCTATGCGAGACAATGTGAGATCGTCGAGTCCTACCGTGCAATTACCGACCGCATTGCTTTGAAGAGAGCGGAAAATGATAATTTAGCGGCTTGATAACAGAGTCAATAAAGCATTTTGCAAGTCAAGAAGCTGTTGTATTTCATTGGTATTTGCAAGAATTTGAGTAAAAAGAGGTTTTACGCGCTTTTCAAATAGAATTGCGTCTTTCAAATTAGGTTCAAATACTTTTTCCATTTCAAAATCTCGTGTTACCAATGCACTAAAAACAGCTCCCGATGCTTTTTTCTTCATTGTTGCTATTACATATCGGGTAAAAGAGAATACGAATAAAGCTGGGAAGTCATTCTTTCCCTTCAAAGCATAACACGATTGATTCATCGCCATAGGTACACCTGCTAAAGCTAAATTACCGACAGTTCCACGACAGGTAACGAATGTTGTATATGGTGGATATAATCGACTTGAGCAGTTGTTTAACCCCTCATTGGTCAAATGCTTTTCGGTACCAATACAAAATGGAGAATGTGAAATATCTTTAGGCGTAAAGAAAAGAATCTTACCGTTCCAAAAACTATCTTCATCTGTCTTAGGAGTTCCACCACCCATAAGTTGTACAATATCCGTGAAAGATATTGTGGCAGCCGGATTATTTTCTAAGAACACCTTGAAGAAAATTGTATCAGTGATGTCTATTAAATTATCATTTGCAGGAGGAATGACCACAATGAAATGTACCAACTGCGGGAATGATAATCCTGCTACCCTCTGGGATGAGGGAGACACAATTTACTGCTCAGTGTGTACTCACAGAACGCGGAAAACCGACTTTGAAGACGATTCTGTTCAATGTCCATACTGCCACCGCCTGAGAGATAAAAAGGCGATGTATTGTAGATATTGCAATTCCTCTGACTGGACACCAAGTAGTCCGGCAGAGTTTGCCGAAATTGATAAGATATTAAAGGACATGGGCTATTAGAAATTGAAATACTCTCACCAGTGGCGAGAGTTTTACCCTAAGAACTGCCACTGAAAAGTCGTTCTCTGAGAATATTCAAAGGAGACACGACAATGAAAGAACAACTAATTCAAGAAGTGCAGCGTCAGATGCTTCCGTTTCTGAACAACGCACAATTAAAACAGCTTCAAGGCGTCCTTGAAGGGGTGTTGAGTGGCGTAGAGTTGAGCCGCAGCGCAGGTATGGTAGACAGTGCAAAGGTTGATACGGTTGCCTGTTTCATCAACGCAAAACGCATTGAAGGCTGCTCAGAAAAAACCTTGAGCTATTACCGTCAGACCATTGTGTCAATGCTATCCGGCATTGACAAAGAACCACAAGAGATCGTAACTGAGGACTTGCGAAAGTACCTGACAGAGTATCAGACAAGACGGAAATCAAGCAAGGTCACGATAGATAATATCCGTCGCATCCTGTCCAGCTACTTTTCGTGGCTTGAAGATGAGGACTACATCGTGAAAAGCCCGGTGCGCCGGATTCACAAAGTAAAAACGGCAAAGGTGATCAAGGAAACCTACACCGATGAGGCATTGGAAATCATGCGGGACAACTGCTGCAATGTCCGCGATCTCGCTATGATTGACCTTCTCGCATCCTCCGGAATGCGTGTTGGTGAGATGGTTGCCCTCAACCGCGATGACATCAACTTCAATGAGCGAGAGTGCGTTGTTTTCGGAAAAGGGAGCAAAGAACGGATCGTCTATTTCGATGCCAGGACAAAAATCCATCTCCAAAACTATCTGGAAAGCCGCACAGACACCTGTTCAGCGTTGTTTGTCTCGCTGACCGCACCGCATGACCGTTTGCAGATTGGCGGCGTAGAAAGACGGCTTCGAGAACTGGGGAAAAGGCTGAATCTACCTCGTGTCCATCCACATAAGTTCCGAAGAACACTGGCAACGTCTGCCATAGATAAAGGGATGCCCATAGAGCAAGTCCAGCAGCTCTTAGGGCATCAGAAAATCGACACGACCATGCACTACGCTATGGTCAAACAGCAAAACGTCAAGCTGGCACACAGAAAATACATAGGGTGAGGTGTCACGATGAAAGAAAGATATAGACTGCTTGGAGACTTTATTCAACCCGTTGACGAGCGGAACAAAGAGCTGAAAGTCGATTACTTGCTTGGTGTTAGCATCAGCAAGCAATTCATTCCGTCTATTGCCAATATTGTCGGAACAGACTTGTCGAACTACAAAATTGTTCGTACTGGGCAATTTGCATACGGCCCTGTTACGTCTCGAAATGGCGAAAAGATTTCAATTGCCCTTTTACGAGATAAGGACTGCATTATTTCAAGTTCATATACCGTGTTTGAGGTTGTGAATAAGAATGAGCTTGATTCAGAATACCTTATGCTTTGGTTTAGCAGACCGGAGTTTGATCGCTACGCCAGATATATGTCTCACGGAAGTGTTAGAGAAATCTTTGACTGGGATGAACTTTGCAAAGTGGAACTGCCTGTTCCCTCTATTGATAAGCAACGTAGCATTGTGAGGGCGTATCAGAACATCACAGAACGTATCGAACTAAAGCGGCGGATAAATGATAATTTAGAGGCGCAAACACAGGCCCTTTTTGATGAACTCTTCCTTCGGGATGGAATGCCTGATTGCACTCTCAGCGAAATTGCTAATGTGAATCCAACTCGAACATTGTCAAAAGGCTGCATCGCTAAATGCTATGATATGTCCTGCCTTCCGACTCGTGGCTGCGTCCCAGAAGGCGGCGAAATAAAAGCCTATAATGGCGGTGTCCGGTTCCAAAATGGCGATACCCTAATTGCGCGTATTACTCCTTGCCTTGAAAATGGCAAGGCAGCGTATATTAACATCCTCAATGACAAAGAGGTAGCTTTTGGCTCCACGGAGTACATTGTGTTTTCTCCAGTTGATACGATGCCATCTTCATTTTACTATTTTTTAATCCGAAGCAAGAAGTTTCGGGCTTTCGCATTACAATACATGAACGGTTCGAGTGGACGTCAGCGAGTATCAGGCGATGAACTTGCCGCGTTCCCTTTGACCAAGCCGTCGCACGAAGCACTTTCTCGGTTTGATATGGTTGCAAAACCTGTTTTGGAACAGTTTAAGGTGGCTTCCCTGGAAATCAACCGCTTAAATGCGCTTCAACAGCTTATTATAGCTTCAATCTCAAGCCGCTAAATTATCATTTATCTACGAAGGGAGGGATAAAAATGGATAAGGATACGCTGATCAAAATTGCCGAAGAGCTTCATCAAGGAGCTTTTGACGCAAAAGCCTATTACCTCATCTTGCAGCAGTATCGAAAGAACCAGCGTGAATACGCGGAAGAAATGAAGTTGTCACCAGCGTTCTATCAAACGATCCACGGAGCTTTGATGAAAGCCTGCTTTATGGAGATTGCCAAACTGTATGATAGCTCAAATGGAGTCGTGTCCATTGGAACCCTCCTTGCAAAATGCGCGGAAAACCAAGACCTATTTCCTGAGTACAGAGAAACAATGACCGTGGAACATGAGGGGACAACGTATTCCTATCAAATCCCATATCAGCACCAGCTAAAACCACAGGAGGAACTCTTTTTTAAGGAACATGTCGAGATGAGCAGACATCTTTTTGCTATATTTGATGCTCCAGATGCTGAAACTATCCCTGTTCAGGTTGATTTGACTTTTCCTGAGTTTTTAGCCTTGTATCAGAAACGGTTCTGCGCGCTAAGAAAAAAAGAGAGAACATCCGAATGCAACGGAATAAGCTCTATGCCCACAACGATGAACAGCGTATATTGAGCAATGAAAACCTGACAGACCGTCATCCTATTTTATATCCGGATGTGCAGGAAATGATAGACTTTGCACTCGATTGTACGGGTCTGATTCTCGGCGTTCTCACTGACGTAAACCATGCAACGCAATACTCGAACATTGATGACTGGGAAGGTACACTCATGCTGACACGTTTGGGATTGAAGTATCAGGAGTATGACTTCCAGCAAAGAGAAAAAGCCTTTGAAGCAGAAATGCAGAGGCGGTTAGGGGGAAATGATAATGGCGAACTTCAATGAGCATTCTCTTGAAATGTCCATTATGGAGTTGTTTCAGGATGAAGGATATATCTATTTGAATGGTGAGCAGATTCATCGTGAACGCTCTGAGGTTCTGCTTATCGACGATCTGCGGAAGTACCTCTTGAATAGGTATGCCACAGAAGGGCTTACCCCAAGTGAAGCTGATAGCATCATCCTTCGCCTGAGGTCTATTTCCGGCACGATCTACGAGGCAAACAAAGCTGTCTGCAAAATGATTTGTGACGGCTTCATCTTCAACCGCGAGGATCACACAAAGAAGGACCTTTATATTGAGCTGATCGACTTCGATGAGCCGGAGAAAAACGTGTTCAAGATCGTCAATCAATTTGAAATTGAAGGCATCAACAACCAGCTACGCATACCTGACGGGATTGTCTTCATCAATGGTATTCCTGTTGTTGTGCTTGAGTTCAAGAGCGCAGTCAAAGAAAATACAACGATCATGGACGCCTATACTCAGCTCACCGTGCGTTATCGCCGTGATATTCCTGAACTATTCAAGTATAATGCCTTCATCGTCATAAGCGATGGTGCAAATAATAAATACGGTTCCTTCTTTTCTCCGTATGACTTTTTCTATGCGTGGAGAAAGATTGAGGCTGACGATAAGGAATTGGATGGCATCAATTCCCTTGTAACTATGGTGAGTGGACTATTCCGCAAAGAACGGCTCTTGGCGGTTATCAAGGATTTTGTCTATTTCCCTGATAGCTCAGATAAAGATCTTAAGATTGTTTGCCGATATCCTCAGTATTTTGCTGCGGTCAAGCTGTTTGAGAATATCAAGGCGCATCTCAGACCGGAAGGGGACGGCAAGGGCGGCACTTACTTTGGTGCGACAGGCTGCGGAAAAAGCTACACCATGCTCTTCCTCACCAGAATGCTTATGAAGAGTACCTTCTTCCATAGCCCTACAATCCTGATTATTACCGACCGAACTGATTTGGATGACCAGCTTTCAAAACAGTTTGTAGCATCCAAAAAGTACATTGGTGACGAAACCGTTGTGAGCATTGATTCCCGCGAAAAACTGCGTCAGGAACTTCAAGGCAGAACAAGCGGCGGTGTGTACATGACCACTATCCAGAAGTTCACCGAGGACTTGGAGCTTCTGACCGATAGAGCAAATGTGATCTGCATATCCGATGAGGCGCACCGTAGTCAGATAAACCTCGATCAAAAAGTCAAGGTCACTGCTGAAGGTGTAGAGCGAACCTATGGGTTTGCGAAATACCTACATGACTCTCTACCTAATGCAACCTATGTCGGTTTCACCGGTACGCCCGTGGATGGTACGATTGAAGTCTTCGGTCCAGTTGTCGATGCCTACACAATGACAGAGGCGGTCAAAGACGGTATCACAGTCAACCTTGTCTACGACGGACGCGCTGCACGGGTTACTCTTGATCAGGCAAAGGTTCGGGAAATTGAAGATTATTATGACCGTTGTGCTGTTGAAGGTGCAAATGAGCATCAGATTGAGGAAAGCCAGAAGGCGGTTGCTCATATTGATGCGATCATCGGTGATCCTGACCGACTTCATGCAGTTGCGGAGGACTTCATTAACCACTATGAGACCCGCGTTGCCGAAGGAGCTACGGTCGCAGGAAAAGCAATGTTTGTCTGCTCTAATCGCAAGATTGCATACGCTTTTTATCAGATTATAGTTGGAATGAGACCGGAATGGGCAGAGAAAAAGGTTTGCCCTGACGGGGTTCAACTGACGGAAAAAGAGAAAAAGGAACTCAAGCCCATCGAGAAGATCAAGCTCATCATGACGCGAAATAAAGATGACGAGCCAGAGCTTTATGAAATGCTGGGAACGAAGGATGATCGCAAGGAGTTTGACCGCCAGTTTAAGAACGTTAAATCCAACTTCAAAATTGCAATTGTCGTTGATATGTGGCTGACTGGCTTTGATGTACCGGCACTTGACACAATTTACATCGACAAGCCAATCCAGCAGCATACCCTTATTCAGACAATTTCCCGTGTCAACCGTGTCTATACCGGAAAGGACAAGGGCTTGATTGTGGACTATATCGGTATCAAGAAAAACATGAATCTCGCCCTCAAGAAGTACACCAACTTTGAAACCGATGAGTTTGAAGGTGTCGAACAGTCTGTCACGATTGTCAAAGACCAGCTTGATGTTTTGGCACAGATGTTCCACAACTTCAATAGTACGGATTACTTCAACGGATCACCGAAAGAGCAGCTTGCTTGCCTCAACCGTGCTGTTGAGTATGTCCAGCTTACGGAAGATTTGGAAACTCGCTTTATGGCTGCTGTCAAGCGTATGAAGCAAGCGTTCAATCTATGCAGTTCCAGCGATGCAATTTCCGATAGAGAGAAGGACTATCTGCACTTCTATTGTGCTGTGCGTTCTATTCTTTTCAAACTCACTAAGGGTGATGCCCCCGACATTTCACAAATGAATGCCCGCGTCCGTGAACTTCTTGAGGGGGCAATTCAATCTGATGGTATAGAGGAGCTGTTTGAAACCGGAAAGCATATCTCAGTTGATATTTTCAGCGATGAGTATCTGGATAAGATCAATGCAATCCAGCTTCCAAACACGAAAATTAAGGTATTGCAGAGGCTTCTTTCTCAAGCGATTGATGAGTATAAAAAAGTCAACCGCATTATGGGCATGGAGTTCTCGGACCGCCTCAAGCGGGTTGTTGATGAGTACAATAATCGCCGTCGTGATGAAGCTTTCGCTAACGAAGTCCTTGACGATGTGGCAGAGCAGCTTGCGAAGCTCCTTGAAGAACTTAAAAAGGAAAAAGATTCCTTCAAGGGCATGGGAATTGACTATGAAGAAAAAGCATTCTATGACATCCTCAAGGCGGTTGCTAAGAAGTACGAGTTCGAGTACCCGGACGATAAGATGATTGAATTGTCGAAAAGGATTAAGGTCATTGTCGATGATAAAGCTAAGTACACTGACTGGTCTACCCGTGATGATATTAAGGCAAATTTGCAAGTTGACCTGATTTTGCTTCTGGATGAGTTTGATTATCCTCCGGTAACCATTGATGATGTTTACAAAGAGGTTTTGGAACAAGCAGAGAATTTCAAGAAGTATTCGGAATAATATATTGAGCGAAAATATGACGGACTTGTATGTAAACGCGATTGTAGAGAAAGTTTAAGATGCAAGTGAGCTGTTATAAGAGATGACACGACAAGAATTATTTATATGGATACGCCAGCAGTACGGCACAGAGCCGGAATACCCCTGGCATGACTGGAATGCGGTGTTGCGGCACAATGACAATAATAAATGGTATGGTGTAGTTCTGGAAGTATCTGCTGATAAGTTGGGACTGCCGGAAGCAGGCATCGTTGATGTCCTTAATGTGAAAAGTGATCCGCTGCTGATCGGCTCTCTTCGTGGGCAGGACGGCTATTTTCCGGCCTATCACATGAACAAGGAAAAATGGCTCAGTATTCAGCTTGGCAAACCAGAACTGGATGATGCCATCAAAGACCTGCTTTCTTTGAGCTATGAGCTGACAGCATCGAAAAAGCGCAACCCAAAATCATCAGCAAAAAATCCGGGAGATTCCGCAAATGGCAAAGAAAAAGAAACTGACGAAGGCTGAGCGAAAGGAAGCACGCCTCCGAAAAGGCAAGCAGTGGCTGCTCACCTATACCGGCTCACCGAAAAAGATGAAAAAGCATTACCGGGAACGCTTTCATGTGGATGCTGTGACGGCTGCTAAAGAT